>ERZ808277.451-NODE-451-length-12638-cov-3.643487_pt1 | contig 12638 bp, 15 predicted proteins | sample MGYA00521240_ERZ808277 | MGnify/ENA primary metagenome ERZ808277 (study PRJEB31516, sample SAMN03275599) | gut metagenome | biome: mammalia-associated habitat; material: feces | host: Papio cynocephalus | place: Kenya | collected 2012-07-17 ... | reverse complement strand
AATATAGGACCAAGCGACAAAGAACAAAGAAAGAGTAGAGGTAAATAGAATGAGAGAAGTTGAACAATTTAACAAGGAACACGAGGATTTCAAAATGCTTATGAGAGCATGGGAAGTAGCCGAAGGAATGTTACATAGATTCTTTCAACCAGGTAATTATGAAGATCCTTACACCACAATTACACAGGCATTAAGATTATATCCACAATATGATTTATTATGGCATATAGCAATTGATGTGGGAAATGAACAATATACAGATGATGAATTTGAAATATTTGTTGCAGAGTTACTAAGTCAAGAAAAAGAAATCAGAGATATATGTGAAAAAATTTGGGGAAAGGAATGGGCAATGTAATATGATGAATAGTGAAGATGTTCAAGCAATTATTAAAGTATTTACTGAAATGGCATGCAATGATTTATACGATACGTATAAACCAGAAAAAGTTAAAATTAAATCAATAGATGATTCACATTACCGTTATATAATAGAATTATGGTTTTCAACTGGATTACCAAAATATTTAATAGAAGATTTAATAAACAATTCAATTAATTTTAAATTTGAAAATAATTTAGGTAAAAAGATTATATCATTATATGCATCACAAATAGACGCAATCACAAAAGTAAAATATAACGATTTACAAGATGAATTCTTTAATATATTAAAAATGATGAATTAATTGAAAGCGAGATAAAATATATAAATATTAAAAAAATAAGAGAGAGGCATAGCCTCTCTCTTTCTTATTTAAAATATAACTCCCTCTTTTAATAGTGATTCAATTTCACTCATTTCACTGTCTGTAGCTTGAGGAATTCTTTCTAAGTGAACTTCTTTACACTTTATATATCCAGTAGCTTCGCCTAGTACTAAAGAAGCATCAGAACAATATCCAACAGTTTCACCATAAGTATCAGGAATATTTGCGACAGGTCTTTCAATGATTAAATATGGAACATTTGGTGACATAGCTCCCAATGAACCAGTAGTACCCCCGCCATTACCTTTTGTAGGTTTCGCCATTACATAGTCAGCTATTCCAACAGCAGCAGACGCAGCAGCACCAACATAATCCTGCGCTATTAAATCACCAGCAACTCTAACAGCTGTGTTAATTGTAGTAGTGATTCTACCTGAATAATCTGTTGCGGTTATCGGAATATCGCCTCCTATATTACCAGGATATTGATACAATACAGAATCAAGACCACCTTTACCAGTTACAGATATAATCCACATACATGTAGCACTCATTATATCAATATTACATTTTAAATGCAGGGTACCATCCATAACATTATCAGTATTTATATCATAGAAACCAGAAAACGGTAAAAATATTTTTATTTTAGTATAAGGGGCATAGTCCAAAAAAGACCCATAGTATTCATTAATTGCTATACTTCCGAAATCAACTTCCTGATATTGATTTGTTATAGGATTAACAAATATATTAGTTAATTGATCACCACCTAGTTGTAAAGTTATTCCATTTCCAGTATTTATAATTTCGGGCGTATATACTTTTTTTAAAGATACAATAGACTCCAATATATTAAGTCTTGTGTCTTTATCCATTTTTTCTCCTACTGCATTTAGCGAAGCATTTGAAATTACTGCCATTTGGAATAGATTGCCCAACGCTTCAGCACCAGTAGAGGGAATATTGCCAACAACTTTATTATTAGTATTTGTAAAATCGCCTTTACCAGAACCAGTATTTAATCCACCACCAGTTGAACCACCCCCGATTGCGTCGGGATTTCCTGTAGGATTTGTTTTATCTATATATTTAGAAATTCCTAACAATACTCTCCATGCTTCTGCCGATGTCATTGAATTATCAGCATCATCTAAATAATCAAAATCGTAAGCAATTCTATCATTAATTTGTCTTCCGTTATGAATCATGAAACATCCAAACATAATTCGATGACCATTAAATAAAGATTTGTATTCAATTCCAGGGTGTTTATCATGACCAGATGTATAAGAAGGCCATGAATAAGAACCACTATACCCAGCATAACAGGTTTCAGTTATTAAACATGAAGCAGCTAACCATTTCTGAAAATCATCATTTTCATCACGGCTATTAATCCAGTTTTTCAATCCGCCAGATGTACCAGGTGTTTTAGTTAAATATATTCCAGTATAGGAAACATCCCATCTAATAGAAGGATCTTCAAATCCTAGCTTAACTAAACAAACGCCATTATATGGACTGATTTTAGTATTCATTTTATAAGTACCGCTTAAATCTCTTATTCGGATAAAACTATCAGCTAATAATTCTATTACACTACCATTAAATAATGTAATTTTATCACCAGCATTTCTTAAATATTGACTCAAATCAGTACCTAACTGATAATACGCAATCATACTGGCATCATACGGATTAGAACTTTGACTTTCTTGACCTGCAATCCAATAGTCGCCATATGCATTCTGAGCCATAATAATAGGATCTTCATCCTCATTTAATAATGAAATTGTAGTCGCAGTTTTTATATATAAATCATTAGTAATGAATTGATACCACATATAAGGATTTTCGAGATTTAAAAAACTGCAACGCATTCTGCCTAAATCTGTATTTTGTCTATAAAGACCCATATTAGTAGCAGGGGCAGTCATTAAATAAGCAGAATTTTCAATTCCACTGTCTCTATCACCATCTTGCAATTCATTATATCCAGTGCATTTTTTCCAACCACAGAAAAAACATGTATCAACTGTTCCGAGTACTTCTTCATTACATCCTCCACATAATGTTGTACCATAAACAACACATTGTTGCCATGTAGGACTCGTACCAACGTTTCGTTCATAATAAGGATTCAACATTAAATATAAGCCAGACGTTTCAGATGTATTCATAACTATACCCTGATTAAATTTTGTATTCCTTAATACAAAAGTATGTGTGTCAATATCATTACTATCTGTTTTTACATTTTGTAAAACTAACTGCATTCCAGTTAATTTTCCATTTTGCCAGATATATCCAGACGTTCCAGCAGCGGTGAAAATTCCTAAATCGAATATATTAGTTCCTATGGTAAAGTCATGAGAAAACCGAGCATACATAGGTCTATTATATGTTGCCGTAGGATCAGACCACCCTGCTTTAGCTTTTGTAGTAGCAACCTCGTCATAATTATGAATTGATCCAATATTTAATGTTTTTAAATTAGTTCCCTCTTTATTTCCAATTTGTAACTGAATCATATATTCCTCCTAACCTGCATTATATAATAACACATTTGTTCCATTCTGATTAAAAGCTTTTCCAAAAGATACTGTTGAAGTTAATACTTGCGTAGTAACTGGCAGCATAGGATCTTGCATATACAAATTCCAATAATATTGAGAACGTTCAATAACAGCAGAATTTTTAGAAATTTGGTTTTTATAAGTTTCTAAAACATCACATCTTAATCTCAATATATACATATTATTTCTTACGCTAACAACATCAGTTATAAAGTAATATCTGCCAAAATTTGGTATATATGCGTAATTACATAAAATAGGATTAGTACTTTGCACTAAGACTTCTGGTGAGGTTAAGGAACACTCATTTTTGAGTGTCCCTGTTAAAGTTCTATAGCTTGTTAAACTTTTACCAATCTTATTCTTCTCACTGTTGTTGTTATATAGATTTATACTAAATGACATCTATACAATCACCTCCGTAAAACCATTGAAAAGCATCAGGTGCGTCATCATAAATAGTACATAAGTACTTAATAATATCTTGATAAATACCCTCATAAAAGTTAAATAAATCATGCCAGAATTCATAATGTTCCTGTAGCATAGTAGTTGCAGTAGTTACTCCGATATTTCCTTCAATATCGCTCTTATGGTTAATAGTAAGACCATGTAGAGTTGTATGAATATCTGAATATCCAGCTTGTTCTGTTGTGTTTGTTACTGCGTCATTTGCTATCGTGTCGGTTCTTGCTTCGATTTTATTTGTGTCTGTTTTTGCACTTTCATGATGACTATCACTTCTGCTGCTCGCAGTCTGTTCATTCTTGTCAGAGTTGTTGAAATCGGATGAGTTAAATCCAGCAATAGATTCTATACCTGTTTGTGTCTGTGCTCCGATACTATCACTTGTATCCAGCTCTCCATAATTATTTGTGCCATTGACTTCACCATAATTATTTGTCTGTTTCTGCGCTCCTAGTTTGTTTGTTTCTGTTTTTGATCCCATTTCATCCGTTAAAGTGTCACTACCAGAATGCGTGTCAATGGTCACTTCATGGCGATCATAGTTATATACGGGATTATATTTAGACTCTACTATTTGATATAGTCTCTTATAGTTTTCCTCGTTCTTAATAAATAGATCATAAACATCCTGTTTAAAACTTGATAAAACATCGGCTTCCGTTGATTCCTCTTGCAGATTCCATCTCGGACAAAATGATTGATGTTGTTTCATAAAGTTTCGATCAAAATATTCATAGTCCATCATATAACCAGTCATAAAATCGAAATGAGATAAATCCCCAAAAAATGGGGAATTACTCGTTTTATTCAGATTATACAATGTCTTCAGACTTACTCTGTTTGCCATCTTCTTCGTCCTCCTCGGTTTCATTATATCTTAATTCCGGGCTAATGTCAACACTCCAATTTGTGCCATAGAGTTTGTTTACCATTTCACAACCTTTTTGTCTGCTTGCTAACATATCATTCAGGTTTAAAAGTAACATAGGACTATCAGCTTCTACTTCTTCGGAAATCATATTGCCTTTCTTATTCCATGCTGTCTTCACTCCAATATCACTATAAAACGCATTCAGTAGATTTTCTCTTACTTCTACTAAATCTTTAATACTCATCAGATTCGCAGTATCTACTGTTATAAACTTCACGGTGGAAAAAGCTGGATCCTGAATTGCTGTCACTTTCCCATTACATAATGCATTACGGTAGGTCTCTACTGCTTGCTTCTGTGTTTCATCCATTACGGTCGGAATTGCCTTATCTCGTCCGTTAATCAGTACATTTATCATAGTCACCTCTACATGTGCTAACATGGACGCATAACGGCTTATAAGAGGCATCAGAGAGTTTCTAATAGCATTATTTTCAATAACTGCAACATCCTTGCCAATCTTCAATACATTACTATATAAAGGACTATGTACCGCAAAATCTTCATAGATGTCATAGTATACGGTAGGACTGCCAGCATACCAGCCATTGAAAGCAGCCAGCTTCTTTTTATACTTATTTGTAATTCCACATATACCACCAGTTAAAAGAGCAGCTTCAATTTCTTTTTGTGGAATTCCATCTTCATCAGGACCTTTCCATTCGAAAAGTCTCATTGCTCTTTCGAATAAAATATTTTGCCAGTATTTATATCCTGCTGTAAATGTTCCACCAGACTTTGCAATTTTCTCTATGGATTTATTACTATAATTTTCTAAAAACATTTGTTCTCCTTTCTAAAATAAAGGGAAGGGATTCAACTATTCCCTCCCCTTATATCTTATCTTTTCATTTAAGCCAGGTAGAAAACTACACCGTTTTCGGATAAGTCTACTGCATAACCCTGTTCCGCTTTGTCGAAGATATTTAATCTTTCAGCTCTAGGATTGTAGATAGAGTTTCTACGATGCTTGTAGATTACGGACGCAACTGCGTCATAGTCATGTACGAAAGCTATAATACCACTCTGGGAAATTTCACCAGTCTCATTTGTTCCAGATACTGCCAGATGAATATTTTTAATATCAATCTTGGAAACATCGTCAAATGCAAAAGCTTCGCCAGATGCCTGCCAGTAGGTCACTTCCTCATAGTTAGGTAATGCAACCAGTTCTTTGTGGTAGGTATCGGATTCAAGATATGTAGACATTGCACTTGCAAACTGTCCTAAAACTTCGACTACCATTTTATCTTCTGGTGTATGTCTAGGCATACCTTCTGCATTGAAAATAGTAGACATACGTGTCATATTGCCGATTGCGGTTTTAATTTCACGACCTGCGAATTTCAGGAAATCTACATTTTTAAGAGCCTGTTCTGCGGTTAAAGTGGTCTCATTTGCGGTGTTATACTCGGAAAGTAAATTACGCTTCTGAGCTGCTTTACCTTTGATCAGAGCACCTGCAATATAAGTATCTACTGCCATATCATTCAGGTTCTCTTCTGCTAATGCCATGTAGTTATCCATATTTGTATAAATACCGGAAATAAATGCTCCCATAGCACTTGCAGAGGTGAAAGCGGTGAATAACTGTCCGTCAGGAATACTATCCTCGAAAGAGTAAGTAGACATCACAGAGAAGAGCTTCTGTACTGCTTCAGTCTGAATTTCTACATCGAAAGGATTTGCCTGAGTTTCAGTAGCCCATGTGGGGTTCTCTACTGCATCACGTTTCTTGTAAGAGATTTTCTGGTAGATTAATCCCCAATCCATCTCATCACGTTTAACGGATCTTTTCTTTGCGGTATAAGCTCTGCCTCTGCCTGCAATAACGGTTCTACCGATACGATCAACGAGTGCCTTATAAAATTGTTCTTTGTTTGTATCACTGGATAAAACTACATCACCTAAAGATACAAAACCTGCGGTATCTTTGACAGTAATAGCACTAGCGCCTAATGCTTCTGCTGCTGCATCGTTTACGATACCATAAATCTGATTTACTGTTGCCATTTAATCTTCCTCCTTGTTTAACTTGGTTTCAATGTCTCTAATTTTGTCTGTCATACTTGCCATAGCTGTCGCTATACTGGACAATGTTTCCTGCATCTTGCTGTTCTGGTAAAACATAACGCAACATGCTGCAATTGGAAAACCTACACTGCCGATAAGCTGGGAAATTACTTCGAAATCCATTCCTACTCTTCTCCTTTCTTTGCTAACATTTCGGCTACTTTGGCTGCTATTTTATCAACCATAGCATCCTCATTTATAGTAGGTGATTCCGGTAAGCCGTTCTCTTCTTTATTTTCCCCGGGTTTCTCTTCTACATCGAAGAGTTCTTCTTCATCGGGCTTTGGTTCTACTATCGGCTGCATTTCCGGTCTCACATACTTTTCATAGATATCGAAAATATTCATGCTAGAATCCTCCTTTTCTATTCATCAACATTTGCTGGAAATTGTTACCACATAAATTATGGCTATAACACACTTTATTATCTAAAAGTAGTCGTCTCATGGTTACTTCTGCAGGTATGTCTTCTTTGAATCTTTGGCTATACCAGGGACTCTCTGAAAACTCTGTTGTTATATGTCTACGGATTACTCTATTTCCTGTGAAAGGATAAACATATAAAATTTGTCCGCTTGTTTCTTTATTAAATAATAATTGAGCTACAAAATGGAAACTCCCCTCTTCGATTACTACTTCGTATAAATTTATATATTTCTCTAAGTCCAGGGAAGGACGAGGCATTGCTTTGACCTCTCCTTCCCATTTACCTCCGTCAATGTTCTCTGCCATCTTGCCGAAAAACATACGGGACTTATGAGATCTTGGCGTGCAGTTTTCAACTGTTATAAGAGTAGTGGTTTCTTTTCCGTCTATTGTACTTTTAAATTTGTATGTATCGAGGGATCCTGGTTTTTGTGTAAGTGCATTTGTTAAGGACCACTCTTCGATATATGGACATATTTGCGAAATCTTATTTCCGAGCATCCACACTTTAATATCTCTGTCTCTGGCTACCGTAGAGACTAAATTAAGGAAACTTGTTACTTCATCATAGAGATATACACTGTCTGTAATAAATTCCTCATATACTATATCATCGGCTTTTGGATACGCTCTGGATTTATATTTTCCATAAGTATTTACTGGAATAGTAGACGCCATTTTTTTGCCTCTATATATCTTTCCATCATTGTCAATATATCCGAAATAAATATCGCCTTGGTATACTACTACATTTGTATATTCGCCATTTGTATATTCATCAATAGGCATATCAGCGAGCCAGTCTCTAACACTTGCTGTTGTAATGTCCGTGTCTCTACGTCTTACATATACAAACTCACGATCGAAATAGTAAGCTTTCAATAATAGATATTTTTTCAAAGCGTAAGATTTTCCATTTGATCTCTCTGATAATAAAATGTTATATTGGCTGTCTGTATTATATATGGCTTCCAATGAGTAATGTTCATTGTCTTCATGCCCATATAATTTTGTGTAGTAATACATTATATCATCTTTTTTATATTTGGAAAACAAAAGAACATCACCTCCATCTGTTAAAATTATAACAAACTTCTGAGGTGATGTCAACAATTATTTTACAAATATTTAATAATTTTGTAATATTTCCTTAATAAATACAATCATAACTTCCCATACATTCGAGGGTTGTTGTTAAATTCTCTATCAACATAAGATATTCACTTGTAACACTCATATCATATCCTGTCGGTCTCATAGCAATTCCACATTTCCAATCGGAAATATATTCATCTTCTTTTCCTAAATTCCAAACCACTGGCTTCATATCTTTCAAATGGATCAGATATTGTTTTTTTACGCCCTCATAGATAATAGCACCAGCTTCATCTACTTCAGGATTTCCGTCTTTGTCTAATTTTGGTTGTTTTCTATCTTTATCGAACACTGTGTTTTCGTTAAAGTTTTCAATATCATCTTCCAGACAAATCACGGCTTCTTTATTAATGCCTGAAACTGTTAAATGTAATTTTCCATCTTTTGCGCTTCTGTATACATAACGTTTAGCCCCTAATGTTTTAAACTCTAACCAATCATCCTCACGGCTAAAATATCCTAATGGATGTTCTATTCCTTTTGGATCTTTTGGTCTTGTTCTCATAAAATCGATGTCTCTCTTTTCACACATTTTTTTAAGCTTTTCATCTACTTTGTTATTGTAATCGGTCCAATCATAGAGTTCTCTTAATTTTAATGAATCAGTGTCGCAATAAATAACATCTTCATCTGAAATCTGTATACATTCCCATAGGTTATGCCTTGCGTAAGCTGTAATCCAAACACCCCATGCATAACATAAAAATGTACGACCTTTATTTTTCGTTCTTAATTCCTGTATATAATCTTCAACGTCTTTTTTCTCTCTTTTTTCTTCAATCCATTCACCATTATCGAAAAGAATTTGGTCCATAATCATATCTGTTACCATCATCCCAAACATGGAATTAATAAATTGTTTACTTTGTGCATATATATCTTCCCATCCCTCAACGTCTTTATATCTTGTTTTGTTCTCATATAATTCTAAAATATAATCAATAATAATTCTGTCTAAATAAGCTTTGATGCTACTAAAGCATCTCATAATCGCATAACTACCTATTTTATATGTTCTTTTAATAATATCAAAATCCTGTTCTGTCATCCACATAGAAAGACTTTTTGCTCTTACTACTCTACCATTATCATAATCTATACTATCGTCATCATATACCAGATCATCACATTTACTCTCTGAAATATAATGGTTAAAAGTTATTGCTTCAATATCTTCAAAATGGATATATAATAAATATGCTTTTTCATCTGTTTTTGTTTCATCATATTCATCCTCATAAAAAGGTGTCATCGGAAATTTTTCACTACACATAACAAATGGATAACTACTAGCAAAATCGAAAGCATAACCAGGATGCTCCATTTCGTTTGCTGTGTGTGTATAGTTTGCGTTGATTGCATTTGCGTGTGTATAACCACCTGCAAAAGTCTTTTTAAGTATTTCATAAAATTCTGCAGACCAGGGTAAAAGTTTGATCATTTTTCTCATATAGCTATCATTCTTTTTAAGTCTGTTTTTTAATACTCTGCGGACTTCCCCTGTTTGTGTTAAAGGGATCCTTTCAATATGTTCGTATTTTTCACGATATTTAAAAATACCTTGGTAAACTACTTCGCAGTCTCTAGCGCAGTAAGCTAATTCCTGCTCTGTAAGTTCGGTTTTCGGTGTTCTAAGATTTACATAATCTAATGAATGTAATTTTGGAAAGCCGAGCGTTTTTCCCCAACTATCGATTGATAATCGTGTTAAAGTGTAAGAGCATCTGAATTCTATATTTGGATATTTTGAGGGGATTGCTTTTATCGGATGGTGCGCTTGTCTTGCAAATACGCTTTCAAAATCTAAAAAATCATTTAAAAATTCGAATTCATATCCGAGATTGTGGACCCATATAATGAAATGTGTATCGCTAGGTAACTTTGTTAAAACTTTCTCAAAGTCTCGAAATTCTCTGCCGTAATAAATTTCACTATCAAATGAGAATTGCCATATATAAGGTAAACAATAACATTCTAATTTATTCCAGTATTTCTCTTTCTGTCCTGGCATATATGGTATCATATCACCATTTTCATTTATCCATCCGCTGGACGTTTCAATGTCCAGCGTTAGGATATTATCACTTTCTTTTGTATAAGCTAATGTGCGTTTTTTTCTATTATTTACTGGATAATCATTCACCTGTATCGGATTCTCCAGAAAAGTTGAAACATTCTTCATAAGCTTCTCGACCTTCCTTGTCTGGATTATTTATAAAATAATCTAACATTCGTTTTGTTCTTGCAATATTATTGCCTATAAACATCATTGCGTCTGGAGGTAAAGTATCGAATTTTGTGAGTGCATCTACTACCGCTTGAGATTTATGCCATCCGTTTTCTTTTAAATATTCGATAATAACATCACTTGGTACGTTAAATTCTTTTAGTCCTCTAAAAGCTTTACTACCTAAAACGTTTGTTATTTTTTTAAAATTTTCTTTAGATACTTCATATGTATCTGTAAATGTTTCATATTGTTTTTGAAAAATCTCGGCTCTTCCTTCTGGGGTTGAGTATTTAGATTTTAGAAAAGCTTTTTGTTGTCGCTGGATTGCTTTCAAACGTTTTACGCTCATTTTTTGTAAATTACCAGTTGCAAATTTATATTTACTTTTAGTTTTTGTCAGTTGAGAAAATGCAACTCTTTGAGTGTTAATGAATTCAGAAGGAACGCCGCTTTGACGTTCCTCTTGTTGAATTTCTTTAAATCTTCTATTGATTTCTGTCATGTCAGTTTTAATCTTGTCGATTAAAGCTTGTCTTGCTTCTTTTGAAATTCGATTTTCTTTCTTTACTCCTGCCATACTTTCAATTTCCCTTCTTTGAATAATTTAAGTAATTTGGTGTTTTCACTTGTTTTTCCAGTATAATTTTCAATACCATTTGCTAATGCGATTTTTGCTCTGTTTGCTTTACTACTGTCTTCACCGATTGATTTCAGTGCGTCAATGATACTCTTTCCATCATAATCAGATTTTTCATAGTATTCTGTATTATCTTTTGAGTCTGGATCAACTTCTGGAATTTGGAAATTTACTTCTTTTTCAATCTGTTTTGCTAATTTAACACGTCCCTCAATTGCTGCTTTACTTTGGTTTGCAGGTCTCTCATAGAGTCTCATAAATTGCTCTGTTAAATGATCAATTCCGATTTCATATCTTAACATTTTCAATAAATAGCTATTGTTTCTAATCTCTGTAATAAGGAACTCAATCTGTGTTTCTGTATCATCTATATTTTTATGTTTTGCTTTACAATAATCATATAAAGCCTGTTTTCTGGTCCAGTAAGTCCATTGAGCTAATCCATAGCCAACTGCGTCATGTGCAAATTTTTGACGGCTATAAGCCCCGCTATTTACTGCTTTTGTATAAGTCTCGTCATTATATCCCAGACGTTTCTCATAGGTGTTTTGCATGTTGTTGCTCTTTAATCCGCTCTCTGCTTGTAAATTGCCTAAAATCGCATAGCATGCATCCTCGTTGTTGAATTCCTTAAATAACTGTAAAAACATCTCTTTCTTTGTCATAGTCTAAAATCCTCCGTTTTCAACAAAATATTCATAAGTTGCTTCTGAATTATATTTTACCATATCTAATAAGAAATTGGCAAGGTCTAATTTTTTTCTAACTGCTAAATAACATCTACGACAAATTTCAAATTTAAGTTCATCTCTATATTCGTCTAATGTCATTTGCATGGATCCTAATTTAGCATGTTCAAACGCCTTATATAGATTTGGTTTATAATCTTTTAAACATTCTAACCATAAAACTGCTCTATGTAATTCATCGTCTGTCATGCGTTCTAAATCGTTTGTCTTATAGCAATGATACTTTACCATGCATCGTGCTCCGTCACTTCTCGGATCATCAGGCCATCTTCCGAATTCGTCTAGTTCTCTTAAATAAATAGCGTCTAATGTTTCTTTATTCATCTTCGTTGTCCTCCATCATCTTTACTAATTCATCTGATACTACCAATAAATCATAATAAAAAATGCAATCATATTTATTGTATTTTATCCATCCTGATCTCGGCGATGTCCCATAATCACCATATAAAAAAACTATTATTGACCAGACATCATCTAAATCTTTCCACACATCAGGACGAAAAACGTCTTTATGTTGTGTCAATTGATCTAAAATTTCATTTATTCCTGCTTGTAATGTATATAAATCGTGATTATAAGATATTGCATAAAACATTCTTTTTAAATATTGCCCTTTACTATATCTCATTCTATTTACCTCTACTCTTTCTTTGTTCTTTGTCGCTTGGTCCTATATT
>ERZ808277.450-NODE-450-length-12672-cov-2.827851_pt1 | contig 12672 bp, 13 predicted proteins | sample MGYA00521240_ERZ808277 | MGnify/ENA primary metagenome ERZ808277 (study PRJEB31516, sample SAMN03275599) | gut metagenome | biome: mammalia-associated habitat; material: feces | host: Papio cynocephalus | place: Kenya | collected 2012-07-17 ... | reverse complement strand
GACCGTAGGCTCTTTCACCTACGAGACCCGGCTCTCCCCCTCCATTGTCAATGCAGATTTGGCAGACAACGCCTCATTTTTCCAGGTATCGGTGGGGTTTTCCGCCGAGAGCGGCGGCCAGACCTATAGCGACACGGCCTTCACGCCGAACGGCTTGGCGATTGCGCCGGAAGCGCATGTCGATCTCTCTTCAGTTACAGATCTGCCGCTGCGCTGGCAAACCTTTGCGGTGGATGATTATGCTCCGGGAACCATCTGGATTACCCCGCCGGCAACAGCAAAAGCCGGAGATACGCTGCTCGCCGTGCCTGCAGGAAATGCCCGGCACGTGGAGGGAATGGCCTGTTTCCAGCTGAAAGCGGGAACGGCGCAGGAATCTACGTGCACGCTAACCGTCCGCACGTCTGCCGATGGTTCCTCGCTGGAGCTGGTGCTGGCCGCCCGTGATGCGATCGCCATTCCGCATCCTGCGGGGGAGGATCTGCCGGAGCTGGAAATTGAACTAGCTTGGTTGGAGCGGCAGCTGCCGTGGCTTGAGAAACACGCCGGGCTCACACAGGGAACGCTCACCGACCGCACAGCGCTTTATACGGCATTTGCCAATACGCGGACAGCTAACGGGCACCTGTTGTGGGAAGCTTACGTGATTGGGTTGGAGAATCTGGAAGATTCGGCGGAAAACTTTTGTCTTTTCCTGAAACTGGACGCGGAGAACCGCCCGATTTTGTCGTGGTCTCCGGATCTTTCCGCTGAACGCGCATTCCCTCGGATTTACACGCTTTACGGGAAAACCGCACTTACCGATGTGTGGGAACCAGCGGATGTTACACGGCACCGATTCTTTAAGGTTACGGTTGAAATGAACTCCACTCAGACGGCCTCACCCGCCAACTAAGCCCAAACAGCAAGGAGACAACATGAGAACTGGACAACACCGCATTGGGGCGCACTGCGCGCTGTACTTGGCAAGCCTGTTTCTGACGATGTGGCTCGGGGCAGCAGCTCGAGGCGGAGAACCGGCAATGACCACCCCCAGAAACACCATCTCGGTATTATTGGGCAAGTATTATACCGACTCCGGCGAGCGTGAAACGCATGACATCCCCGTACACGTTATTCAAAAAACACGGGATGACCGCGAAAATATGGTAATTGTCATTTGCGGCGATGGATACACTGCCGAACAACAGGAGCGCTTCATCTCAGACGCCAAACGCCTCTGGGAAGGTGTGCTTGGGTATGAACCCTTTAGACGATATGCCGACCGCTTCAACGTTTACGCCGTCTGCACAGAATCGAAAAAGCAGTGGAGTTCGGGAGCTGTGGCCGGAGATACGTTCTTCAGCAGTTACAAACAAGGAGAACGTTCTCTCTGCCTCGCCAGCAACCCACTGAAAAATCACATCCTTGAGCGATGCATCGGCCCGGCTTTCATCCGTGATTATCATGATGCACAGCGGCAGGAAGCCTTCAAAGATCCAGACATCATCTTCGACGATGCTGGGAACCGAATCGAATTCGAGCCTTACTATTACGTTTACGACTACATTAGCGCATTTATCGTTCTGACCAACAGCGACCTCTATATGGGCAGCGGGTTCAACTATTTCAACGGGGGAATGCAATTCGCCACGAGCAGCGCCCGAAACGCCGAAAGCGTCAGCATTCTGACCCACGAGCTTGGCCATGTTCTGTTTCATCTGGGCGATGAATACAATACCGGGAAATTAACGCAGGCAGACGAGAACGCCTCGCTGAACATCACCTCCGTAAGCACACCGGAGACCGTGAAGTGGCGGCAACTGCTAGGTTTCCGCTATACCTACACCCAGCCATACGAAGAAGGTAAACCCTCCTTCAATTCCGCCAGCACCTGCATGATGAGTTACCGAACCAACTTTTGTCAGGTCTGCCAGCTTCAAGGCGTCAAACGCATGTCATCCATGCTTGCCGATGGACAAGAAGCGCTTTATGTCGCGCTGCCTGAGCTAACGCTCAAAACAGGAGCATATGAAACGCCCTCCGACTTTGCCAACGTAACACGTCAAGCCTACTGGGCGTTCATTACCGATTATGCAAACCGGCTGCTCAGCGGTTCAAGCAGATCCCGCTTTCAACCACAATCGATGGCAGGAGAGACACTCCGTCTGCGTACATTCGTACAAAATCTTTCCGAAACAACGCCGCGCCGCATCAAGCTCCGTTTCCAACTGAAAACTGAAACCGGCGAGACCGTGGCCTCTGCAGAAAAAACGTTTGACATTCCCCCATGGGCAGACCGCTCAAAGTTTGATATCAGCCGCCGCGGCAGTTATGCCGGGCCGGAGAACTTTAATTCCGGCCTAACCGCATGCGAGCTTCTCTTTACCATGCCCTCCGGGCTTGAGGAAACCGTTTCCTACGCTTTTCAGGTGGTAGACGAAGACTCCGGCCTCTTATTAGCCGATGACCTTTCCGAAACGCAGTCCTATGCCTCACTGCGCATCCATTATCAAACGGAAGACGGAATGTTCTTGCCGGGCACCGTTGTCTCAGAGCTTCCCATGCCCATTGGAGCCCCTGTCCGCTGGCAAGCGCCTGAACGGGTGAATGGATACTGGCTGCTCACCTCTTCCGCCGATCCTGTTGTAGGCACTCATGGTGCAGACGTTTATTGCACCTACACAGCGGAAAAACCGCAGGATGCTATCCCTGCGCTTGATCCGAATGCCACGTCTGAACAGGTTGCTGCGGCATTAGCAGGCTCTGCCGACGCCCGGCTTTTGACATCTATTTCAGACGCGGCCACTTATGCCGCTTACCGCGCCTGGGCTTTAACCGTCAAAACGGCAGCGGGTGCCGCGGCCGGAACGGCCGCCGTAAAAGCTTCTCCCCAGACCTGGCTTTCCTTTGCTTTGGGCTCCCCAACACTCTTGACTGCGCCGCTGCAGCCGGGCGATCTTCGCCTTACAATGTTGGCACCAACTCCCGATGAGGCCTTCTTGCTTGAACTTGCTGTAGCCGATGTTGTTATTGGCGGAAGCCCATCCATTGATACAGCCATTTTGTGCGCCAATCTCGCCAAATTACTGCATGTGGAGGGAGCGCCTGTCCCCGCCGGCCCCTTCTCCGCAGACTCGCTGCAGTCCACGGTTAATCCGCCTCAAAACGGGCGGGCAAGATTTATCATCACGCCGCCCGCCAACGCCAGACAGAGCTACTTTCTACGCGTACGGACGGAATAACGCCAAGCCTCGCTTGGTAAGGCACAACACCGCCCAAGCCCCGCGTTATCTGCATCTCTCCCAGGCGGGTACGTGAATACGTGCCCGCCTTTATTCGTCGGCAGCATATCCGGCAGTTCTGCTCGGCCACGACACGGCATGTTTGAAGAACCGTTTCCCCTTAAGATCTGCCGTGCCGCTTACCCACGCATCGGAGAGCGCAGTCTTGCTGTAGAGCGTATATTGGCGCCCGGGGAAACGCGGTTCCGGCGTCAAAACAGGTGCACCGGAAGCATCGAATGTCAGTCGGGTAATGAACCCCTGAGAATCTTCCGGCAGACACCCGGCCAAATAAATATCCAATGGAGCGCGGCTATTTGCTTCAGCGGTCTTCTGCATTGCATCAACAGCGGCCTCATAATCCAAAATCCGGGAACTCGAAGCCCCATCCTCAATCACCTCTGATCCGCTGGCAGACAAATACCCGGCGGCCGCCAGCCAATCCATCAGCCCATAGGGCACAGGTGGTGCAACCGCAGGCGTTGCCACACCGCGAAGCTGAAGTGTTCCAGATCCAGAGGTTCCCGAACGATTCAAATCCGTCCATGCAGTATAGTCGCCTGGCTGGGTGGCCGTGGTGTAATAACTGCATCCGGACGTCTTGACCGAGGAATCTGTTGGAAAATAAACCGGCTCAGAGGCATTAGCCAGCGTAAGCACGATGGAGAATGTTTCCCCCGTTGTCAAACGAACAGGAGAATCTAATGGAATCAGATGGCTTCCGCATGTTGAAAGGGTGCCGGCCTGTTGAATCAAACGCGTACCGGAAGAGGGATTTCCCTCCTTGGGCGTTTTATAAACCGAAAGCGTATAAGCCATCTCCACGCCCGTGGTGTTCCAGTTTCGATATGCCACATAACTGAGTTGTTCTTCGGCCTGGGCAGTGAACACATTGGCCACCGAAAGCTGCTTTACACCAAGATACAAGTAGCCGCCCTGCTTTCCGGAATCGTTGGTATACAGGCGGGAGAAGTTATGATTCGCCGCAGGATCCAGCGGACGAAACTGCGAAACACCTCCCTGGGGGTTGATTGAGGGATCATCGTAAGAAATGTAAAAAGTATCCATATAATAATCACCCCAACTATTCTTGACCAGCCAGGCGCCATCCCGCGAAGGCTCTGTTGTAAAGTTACTTTTGGAGAAATTGTCATCCCATCCAATGATGGCAACGGCATGGTTTGTGTAAGTGGCCGTAGGGTCATAATACGCCTTGGTTTCCGCGTTATAACACCCCGAGTAGTTGTGCCAATAAGCCGTGGTTACCGCCCCATAGGTGTACACAGCCTCCTTAATTTGGCGAATATAATCAGCATCCAACGTATCATACTTCTTCGCTGCCGAATCATACGGCGGATTCCAGTAAACCACTTGCGCCACCGCCCGCGAGGCTGGATACGGCGTATGTTCAATCGTAGGGTAAGGCTTGACCGTTCGATACGGATCCTGTACTTCCAGTGCCGGCCCAACCATCGCCGTCAGCAGCACATCGGCCATCTTCGGATTACCGCCAGCGTTCAAAATATCCCGATCTCCCAGCAAGTGTGACGTCAAACAGTTCCATTCCGAAAAGTCCGCCTTCTCTCCATACATTTTCAGTAGGCATGATTCAAACGATGCAATCGAAGCAAACATCCAGCACGTTCCCCACGGGTTCTGGTCTCGCACGGCAGTAACGGCACCCTCCTCACGCAAATCGAACGCGGCCGGCAACGCCGCCGCTGCCCGCCGCGTCCGGCCACGCCCGGAAAAAAGCGCAGCTCGTGCGGCAGTTCCCTGAATCATCGTCTCCGGCAATGTTTCCGGTGCAGGCGCTTCTGGCGCCCGAAACCCCAGTGGCATCTGCCGATCCGCTGCATACCCGGAAGCCACACCCAGAAAACCTGCTGCCAATACCGCGCCAGCCATCCGATAAATCCGCAAGAATCTATTCATACATCCCTCGCTCCAGAATTTTTTCCTCGGGCGTTTAGTATATCTGTTCTTCCACCATAAATCAATCGTTTCTAGCCGGTTATCACTTCCGTACACACTTTTCGGCAACCCTTCCCAATAGGGCTCTCCCGACCACACGCCGAAGCTTCCCTTGAGATAACCGAGCGCCTTCCCAGGAAATGCCTTCGACCCCTCTTCCCCCCTTCCTTCCTCTGAACCTACCGCCAGCCTGTTATCCTTTTTCCTTTCACATTCCGAATCCGCGTTGTCAAACGAATTTGTTATAATCTTTCACATGTATCGGCAACAAATCACGACTTCGGAGATTGAGCACGACCAGCTAGTTTTGCGGGGAGATGCCGCCCACCATCTGCTCCATGTGCTGCGCGTCCGCGAAGGAGCGGAAATCGGCGCTTTCGATGGCGCGGGGCGGACGCGCCTTTTCCATGTAATCGCTCGGGATGAGTGCACCTTAACGCTCGAAGCCAAACAGCCTGTTTTCTTCTGTGCAGCGCAACCAATCAAACTCACGTTGTTTGCCTGTATTCCCAAGGGCGATCGGATGGATTGGCTGCTGGAAAAAGCAACAGAACTGGGCGTATCGGAGATTATTCCGGTAATGAGTGAACGCACCGTTGTACGCCTAATCGGGAAGCAGGCAGAAGCCAAACGTTCACGTTGGCAGCGCATTGTGGAAGCGGCGGCGCGGCAATGCGGCGCAGCACAGCTTCCAACGATCTGCCTGCCAACGCCGTTTTCTGAAACACCTCCGCTGATGAAACAGTGCTCCACACTGATGGTTGCGGCATTAATTCCGGAAGCACGCCCTCTCAAACCGGTGTTGGACACGCTCGACCCGGTTCGTTCCGGGCAAAACTGGGGGTGGTGGTGCGGTCCGGAAGGGGACTTCACGGCGCAAGAAATGCAGACCATTTTGCAATGCGGAGCAACGCCGGTTACATTAGGGCCGCTGATTCTCCGCGTGGAAACAGCCGCCATCTACGGGTTAGCCAACCTAGGATGTGTACGCAACAGCGTGATGCCCCGGATGTAATGAATGGCAGCAACAAAGGCAACTCCATGAACGATGGCTTTTTTCAAACCGTTGGCATCGCCGGAATTGGCCTAATCGGCGGTTCGCTAGCGAAAGACTTAAGAACGTTTGGCCTAACCGATCGGATTGTGGGCTGGAACCGAACGGCCTCACACGCTGAGCGGGCAGTCGAGCTTGGGCTGGTAGATGACGTGGTGGCATCACTGGACGCACTTGTAGCCGCCAGCGACTTGATTGTTCTGGCCATGCCAGTAGACGTGCTTGAAGCGCAGCTACCCCACGTGCTCTCCGCACTTACCCCCACGCAGATTGTCATTGATGTGGGGTCTGCCAAGCAGGCGTTGACACACGCTGTTGCTGGACACCCCAATCGACGGCAGTTCGTGGCCTGCCATCCCATGGCCGGCACAGAGAAGAGCGGCCCAGATGCAGCCATTGATAATCTGTTCCGAAACCGCTTCACCTTGATTATCGACCCGGAAGACAGTGACCCGCAGGCATTGGCACGTGTTTCCGCGATGTGGGAACGCGTGGGAGCCGTATTGGCCACCCTATCCGCCGAAGAACACGACCGCACCGCAGCGCTGCTCTCACACATGCCGCATGTCCTGGCTTATGCACTCGCCCGAACCATCAAAGAGGCCGAACGGAACCAGGCGCTGAATGCGCGTTTCGCAGGCGGCGGCCTGGCCTCCATGACGCGCATCGCCCACTCGCCCATCTCCATGTGGCAACCCATCTTCAAACAGAACAAACAGGCCTTATTGGCCGCAATCGATATCTTTTCCAACCATCTGGCCATGTTCCGTAAAGCCATTGCAGAAGATGACGCCAAGTCCTTAACCGAGTTGATGCGTTGACCGCCCCAAACCTTTTTCTCAAAGAAGAACTCCCAAGCTATGAAAACACTCACCATGATGGTTATGCCAGGCTGTCCGCATTGCCGGCGGGCACGGGAACTGATTGCAGCCATCTGTAAACAACACCCTGAGCTTCAGGCCGTTCCCATCCGTGAAGTGGATGAAACCCGTGAGACCGCATTCGCCGATTCGCTCGACTACTATTATGTCCCGGCATTTTTCCTTGGGCAGCAGCGGCTGCATGAAGGCGTCCCAACACAAGCGGTTGTAGAGACCGCACTTCGAACGGCATTGGCCGCAGAATGAATTCCGGCTTCCTGACAGGTGTAACCATTGCCGTGGGCGGAGCGGCCGGCGCACTCTGCCGCTGGGGCGCCGTATGCCTTCTGCTCAATGCCGGGCACCGCCCCATGATTGCCACACTCGGCGTGAACGCCGCCGGCAGTTTCCTGGCCGGATTTTTATGGTTCCCTACACGAAACCTTTCCCCCATTGCCGCAGACGCCCTGTTCATAGGCTTTCTTGGGGCATTCACCACCTTCTCCACCTTCTCGCTCGAAACAATCCGTCTCGGAGCAGAAGGCGCCTACGGGATCGCAGCGCTGAACATTGTGTTACAAAATGGGCTGGGGCTCTTCGCGGCGGCACTGGGCTTTGCTCTCGCCCATCGCCTCATCGCATAATCAAAACTTCAGTTTGCCGGCGAAGCCTGCTCTTGACGTGCCGCGATTTTTCGCATGACAGCCTTGGCTATGTAATACTGTGCCACGGCAAACGCCAGGAAGAAAACCGCAACAATCGAAACAACCAACCACGGATACCCCCGCCAAAGGGATTTAAGCCAAGCAATGGCGGGGGCATACAGCCGAGGCATAAAGAATGTAACGATCAAGCTCTGGAACAAACACGACAACGCCGAGAACAACGTATACTGCCCAAAATGAACACGAAGCATCCCGGCGGCCAGAAGCGCCGGCGTCCGAATGCCAGGCGTAAACCGAATGATGAACATGGTTTTACCCAGGTGACGGTCAAAAAAATGGCCGAACGCCTCAATTTGCCCCCGATGCCGCTGAAACCACCGCAATCGGGCAACAAATCGCATTGCAAACCGTACCGGGAGATACATCAGTAAATCGCCGATAAAGACTCCCCAGAACGTACTCTGTAAGGCCGTCATCCACCCCAAAATACCCTCAGCGATCAGGGGCGGAACAATCGTCCAACAGACCACGTTCTCAAAGAAAAACGTCGCCACCGCCGTAAACCACCCCTGAAGCCATGGATAATCTGTCGTGGCATGAATGGCCGCTTCCAACGAAGCCAGATCCAGCCCTGAGACAGCCGCAATCAATGTCATCGAAACTCCTTTGCAGGTTTATCAGCCGGGATCCCAAGATAGTGCCCGATTTCCTCAGCCACATTCGCAAAGGTTGGCGCCGCCACGCTTCCTCCCATGCGAAACCGCCCCTTTGGGCGCTCAATCGTCACCAAAATAGCCAATTCAGGTTTCGTTGCAGGATAAATCCCCACAAACGATGCATTATAGTCGCTATGATTGTATGATCCATTGACAGGAATTTGGCCGGTTCCGGTTTTCCCCGCCACCGTATAGCTCGGCAAGGCGGCTAACGCGGCCGTCCCCCCCTGCGAACGATCCGTAACCGCCTGCATCATCTCCAGCATTTTCCGGCTTACCGCCAACGAAAGCGGACGCCCCAAAATAAGCGGCTGCGTTTGCTTGACGCATTCCCCTTCATGCGTCCGGATTTCCTTAACCAGCATCGGGCGCATCCGAATACCGCCGTTTCCAATTGTAGCAAACGCATTACACAGCTGAACAGCCGTCACGGCAATCCCCTGCCCAATCGGCATTCGAGTCGCGGAGAGTTTGCTCCACTTGGAATAGTGCCATAAAATTCCGCGCTCTTCATGCCGCAATTCAATCCCGGTTGTTTGCCCAAAACCCATCTCGCAAAACGCCCGCCATAGCAATTCATTCGCGTGCGGAGCCTGAAGCTGCGGCGCCGGTTCAGCCATTCGAAGACCAATCATCGCCGTGCCGATATTTGAAGACTTGGCCAAAATCTCCTTGGCATGAACAATTCCATACGCATGATCACGCAACGGCCTTCCGGCATAGTACCACACCCCCTTGTCCCCAACATCAAACGGCGTATGCTCCGTAATCTTTCCATACTGAAGCGCCATCGCCACTGTAATCACTTTCATCACCGAACCCGGTTCATACGCACGCGAGATAGCAATATTCTGCCAGGCATCACGGCTGACGGCCAAATAATCCAACGGATTAAAACTCGGCAATGTGGCCATTCCGAGCAGCTCACCCGTCTGAACCCGTTGAACCAGAATAATCCCCGACTGGGCATCAAACGTTTCCAACGCCTTACTCAGCGCATTCTCAATAATATACTGGATGTTGTTGTCAATCGTCAGCACAATGTCATGACCATGAACCGGCGGCCGTTCAGAAATCCGACGCGAACGAATCTCCCGCCCGTCACTCGCCTTCAACGTCTCAATCTTGCCGTTCTTTCCGGAAAGCTGAGCATTAAAAGCTTCCTCAATTCCATAAATACCCACAACCCCTGTTGGCTTGACAAAGCCCAATACATGGCTCAACCGCGCACCATTTGGATAAGAACGCATCGACCGCCGATGCGAAAAATTGATTCCCGCCAAACGATTACTCACTGCCACCGCCGTAGACGTCCGCCGCTCCAATTCCCGAATCACGTGATCATCGGAAATATCACACAGCTTCTGCTGCGTGCGCCGCCGCCCAGTCGTCCCCACATGATAACCCGTATACGCATCTATCACCCGTTCCTGCGGCAGGTTAAGCAGCTCCGCCACCTCTAACGGGATCTGTGCCCGCCGCCCCGGCGGGAATTTTTCCAGCCGCTTATCCAGCTGATCAATATACACCTCACGCCCCGGAAGACTTTCCGCCAGCACCACCCCATTTCGATCCAGAATCCGCCCGCGAAGCCCCAACGTCTCAGGCATATTGGCATGATAGTCCTTAGCCTCATACCCCGGCATATTCGGCTCAATTACATGCAGTTTCACCAGCTTGGCGAAAACAAGCCCCAGCATCCCCACCAATCCGAGCACAATCAGGAACATCCACCGATGCGCCGCTTTTCTTTCACCCCTTGTCATCGTCTTTCCTCCTTAATACACATAAACACCAACAAACCGCATTGCGTCAGCCCCCCGCCTGCGCATCTGAAACCACACCCGCACACCGCACACGCCACACAAGCCCTCAAGGCTTACTCCCGCCCAAGCGTTACCTGCACACACTGCCCACATCACAAGCGCCCATAACGTTTACCCCGGCGCACCCCCGCTCCTGCCGCCTGTGCAGCCATCTCCTCACCAGCCGCCCGCGCGAGCGAAGCCTGTAACGCCTGCGCCACCTCCGGCGCCATATTCAACGCCCCATTCGCAGCCACCCGCGCACTGCGTGAAGGCGGTGCATACGCCATCTGCAAACCACGCGCCGCCACTGCCTCATCCAACCGCTTCGGATCCGTCAGCTGATTCCACGCCACCTGCCTGCGCAGGGATTCATCCAACGACCGCCGTTCAATCTCCAGCAATCGAATCTGCGCCGCCACCTGATCCGAACTCAAGTTTAGCAGGCAATACCCAATCCAAGGCAAAATGATCAACGCAATCATGGCCGCGATGCCAAAACTCGCAGCCTTCAAATGAAACGTTTTCCTCCGCCGATTCCGCTTAGCCATCTGCTCTCTCCTTACAACGCCTTACTGCTCGAAGCTTGGCACTCCGTGCACGCGGGTTACGCGCCAGCTCCTCCGGCCGCCCCGTGACAGCCTTTTTGAAAATCAGTTCCGTGCGCGGCAACACCCCGCGCCACAGACTTCCCCCCTGCTGAAGCGCCTCTTCCCGTCCGCAATGTGCGCGAAACGTCTGCTTCACCACCCGATCCGTCAGGCTCTCGAACGTCAATACCGCCATTCGCCCGCCCGGCTTCAACAGCGCCAACCCCGCTTCAAGCGCCCGTGTCAGATTTCCCATCTCATCATTCACCGCCATCCGCAGCGCCTGAAAGACCCGCGTAGCCGGATGGCGCCCCTGTGTATGCGCCCCGCCAACCGCCTGCGCCACACACTCCGCCAGCTGCAGCGTTCGTGTGAACGGTCTTATCCGGCGCGCCCGGTCAATCGCCCGTGCAATCCCCACCGCGCGCCGCTCTTCTCCAAACGTTCGGAACAGCTCCGTCATTTCCGCCACACTCAGCCGCGCAATCAAATCCGCCGCCGTCTCCCCTACATCCTGCCGCATCCGCATATCCAGCGGTCCATCCTGGCGAAAACTGAACCCGCGCTCCGGCGTATCCAGCTGATCGCTGCTCACGCCCAAATCCAATAAAATCGCGTCTACCTCCATGAACCCATGCGCTCGTGCGATTTCCCCCAAATCGCCATGCACCCCCTGAACCAACACATGCTCCCCCGGCACCTGATCGCGCTCCAGATTGGCTGCCGCACGCGCCAGCGCTTCCCCATCGCGGTCAATCCCAAGCAGCCGCCCCTGCGCTCCCGCCAGCCGCATCACTGCCGAAGCATGCCCCGCCTGGCCAAGCGTCCCATCAAGATAAACACATCCCGGCTCCGGAGCGAGCGCCGCCACCGTCTCATCCAGCAACACCGGAATATGCATGGCTCACCCCCCAATCAAAACTCCAACGCCGCCAACGCTTCACCCAATGCCTGCTGATCAATTTCAGGCACAGATACCCGAGCTTCCTCGGCCCAAATCTCACCATACGTAATGGCGCCAACAAACACAGCCCGCCCCGTAATCCCCGCGAAGGCCAACAATCGATCGCTGATCCGAATGCGCCCCTGCACATCCAGCGGCAACTGCTCCATATTCTGCCCAATCGTCCGCAGTTTCTGCGCCACTAACGGATCCGAAAAACGCTTCCCCTGCAACTTCGCCTGAAGCGCCTGCATCCGCTCATAGCTGATCAGCCGCAGACACTTTTCATGCGGATCGGCCATCACAAACACATAAGCTGGGCGCCCCAACGCATCCCGCCACCCCGAAGGAATCGTGAGCCGCCGCTTCGGATCCAATGCATACGTAGACGACCCCGTCAAAACGGCTTCGCCCTGCATGGCCGGCTTCTCTTTGTCCTTCGCGTCCACTATCCTTGACCCTTTATGACATTATTAAACACTTTCCCCCACACCACCGTCAAGCAAAAAAACACACCCCCGCATTTTCACGTACCCTTTTCTTCCTCCGCTTCCACCACCTGCGTTGTACCAACCATCCCAACACTTCCTGTTTGGGGAACATATCGGGTAGAACACCATGGTTGTGGGGCGGAACATTTTCTCAACTGACGCACGCTCAACCTTCATTCCTTCCTAGTCCCGCCGGCCCCACCCCCAAAAAAGAAGTTCCCCATATAAAGGTGATCAAAATCAGGCGCACACCGTTATGATAAAAACCATGTTTGTGTTATAATAAAGAGCTATGTTTGTTTATTATCCCA
>ERZ808277.447-NODE-447-length-12804-cov-4.270845_pt1 | contig 12804 bp, 8 predicted proteins | sample MGYA00521240_ERZ808277 | MGnify/ENA primary metagenome ERZ808277 (study PRJEB31516, sample SAMN03275599) | gut metagenome | biome: mammalia-associated habitat; material: feces | host: Papio cynocephalus | place: Kenya | collected 2012-07-17 ... | reverse complement strand
AAACAGCAAAAGACGATTTTACAGACAGGCTTTCCGCGCTGGTGGAGCGTGTAAAGATGAATGCCCAGTGGAGGCACAGATATATGACAATCGAACAGGAGATTAAGCTGCAGGCAAGAAATTTGGCAAAAGATATGGCACGAAACATGGCTAATGATATTGCGAGCGAAAAAACTCTCCAAACTGCCAAAAACTTGCTTAAAATAAACATCTCACCTGAACAGATTGCTTCTGTTACAGGGCTTTCCTTGGAGCAGGTTAAAAGCTTAAAAACTGGCAAAAGCTAAATCTCAAAAAACAGGTGGTAATATTTTTAATATCACCTGTTCTTGCAGTCATTTTTCTACGCTTTTAATCATTTCTTTTCCCCACCATTCGCACAGTTCTTCGTAGGCCTGCAACTGGAGTTCCGGGATTACTGCTTTTTTTAGCTGCTCAAGATTGTTTCTTGCGTAATACCGGCATGTCTTTTTCAACTCTTCAATTTCGGCTTCTGTAAGATTTTTGGCTTCTATGTCTTTTTTCTGAACAAAATCCAGAAGAACAGTGCTTGCGCTTGCGGCAGAGCAAACTTTTTTCCATTGCTCAAGGCTGTAAATTTTCTTTTCAGACGAAATTCCTGTATCGACACAGTAAGAATACACTTCGTTTTTTATGCCGGCATATTTTTTTGCATAAAAGGCAAGAAAAAAATAAACCAAAAAATCTTCCGCAAAGACACAATATACTGGAGGAATTTTTTCAAACGCATTCAAGCACAATTCACGCTCAAAAAGCTTTGCCCACAAAAAACCGCAATGGTTGCGCTGAACCAAAAAGCCATTTAGAATCTCATCTTTGCACAAAAAGCCTTCGGCGCGGCAATCTGTCCCGGCAAAAACATTGGTTATTTTTTTTGTAATTTCAAGAATCCTATTCTCTAAAAATTTTTTATCCTTTTCAGAAAGATTTTTTAAGTCCTGCTCAGTTTTGACTTTTGCCCTGCCATGAACAATGTCCGCTCCATTTTTTTCGGCAATCTCATACAGCGCGCTCAATGCGTCCGGCAAAAGAAAGTCGTCGCTGTCCACAAACATTATGTATTTTCCGGCCGCCGCATAAACTGCAGAACGGCGGGCTTCTACAAGGCCTTTGTTTTTTTCGTGCTGAACAAGCTTTACACAAAAATTTGGACTTTTATGCTTTTTGCAAAACTCTTTTAAAATCTTCTTTGTATTCAGCTCTTTTTCTTTTAACCGGCCAATTCCCTCGTCATCAACAACAATAATTTCAAAGCCGCAAAAATTTTGAGAGCAAATGCTTTCCAGGCATGCAGGCAGAAGTTTTTGCGTGCCGCAGACAGGCACACAGACAGAAATCTTTATCAATTTTTTTTTAAACAAACTGAGCATATAAAAAAATTATATCATAAAAAAAAGCGGCTTGCTCCACTTGTTATTATCGAGCGTTCGACTTCTCTGTCATTATCAGTCTTGGCCATTTGTCATTATCGGGCTTGACCGTTTGTCATTATCGGGCTTGACCCGATAATCCATGCGGATAGATTGCCGTGTCAAGCACGGCAATGACAAAAAAAAGCACGCAATGACAAAAAAAAGCACGGCAATGACAAAAAAGAAGAAAGCACAAGAATGGCAGAGACAAAAAAAGCGCGGCAATGACAAAAAAACAACTGCGGGAATGACAGTTTTGTTAGCATTGGAATGACAAAAAAAGCAAGCGCCATAATAGCAGTTTTTACTTACCGGCCGGCTGTCTTTAGAAAACTTTAATTTTCTGTATAATAAAAATTAGTTGTGCCAATATCAAACGATACAGAAATGCTGGCAGCTCCTCTTGAAAGCGTTGAGCCGTCAATATCAAACTCAACAATAGAGTCTTTATTTTTTAGTGCTCCACTACTGCCGTCTACCGCCTTCAAATAAAAGCCATCGTCAACAATTACAATCTTCTTTGGCACAACAGCGCAGAACTTTGTAGGCCCAAAAAAGTCGGTATTGGCTGAATCAGTTGCATCAGGAATACAATAGTAATCCGTATAAGAACCTGTACTATGAGTATAGCTAAATTCTTTTACCTCTGATGCCCAGCCAAACTTCTCAAAAGAGCCGGTTTCTGTGCTGATTTTTACCAGCGCGCCGCGGCTATAAAAATAATCGTTGCTACTAAGCCCAACAGAACTAGAAGCCTCCTTTACAAGCGCATAAACATTCTCTGTACCATAGCCAAGGCCGTCTCCAAACTGCAAATCCGTTATCGAAATTGAATCATAGGAAGCATCATGCTTAGAAGAATCATAGCCTTCCAAAACATCTTGCGAAACAAGAGATTTTACAAGGCTTGGAGTTCCTACCGCAATGCTTCCAGAATCTACGGTCACAGTCGCTTTATAAACATTGCATGAGCTGTCTGCAAAATAAAAGTCATTTCCGTTGACTGCGATATTTGTTAAAGAAACGTTCTCTCCGAGAGCCGAAGTATTCATCGTTGCTCTTGCAGCTACAGCAGGCGTATCTCCCGTAGAAACAGCATAAACTGTCGCTGAGCTGTCTCCATTTACAAGCAGATATATATATCCGTTCACAGCGTCATAGCACATATCTGCAGGGCTGCTTGTAATTTCTGAAAGTTCGGCTGTTAAGTCAGAATCAGTTGAATAAGAATTTGAAGAAACTTTCATCGAATATTTGTTCAAAGCCGCCACGCTATCCGAAAACTCCACAGTCCAAAGATTGTAATTTTTGTCAAAGCAATAGCATTTAGAATTATAACTTTCTTTTAGGGTGCTTTCTGCCGCGTCTGAATCAGTATAATCATAAATTTGCTTCATACTTAAAGAATGAGTTCCAGAAATCCAGACAGCCGCGCTGCGGCTTGGCGTCTTAAAAGTAAAGCTAAGCTCGCAAAGATAGAGTTTTTCTCCAACAGACACAAAGCAGCTTACAACGTTTGTACCGTCAATTTTTAGGCTGTCATTCTGCGTAGGATCAAAATATATAAGCTCATCTGTGATGCTGTCATCAATTGAGTCCCCGTTCAAGTACCATAAGCATTTTTCGATTTCTATGCCGTCAGGGGCTTTAAGCTTAATATTAAGGTCGGAAGATTCATACGGAATAACGCTGCCAGAGCTGTAAGTTTCAGAATCCGAGCCGCTTGTATAATACGCCTCAATAGAAAGGTCCGCGCTTGACTCTGCTGTTATGCCTTCCATGCTTGCAGGCTTTATATAGAATTCGCAGGAACCGTCATCTCCAGAAACACTAATCACCGTATTCTGATCCGAAACCTTTTTCGAGCCATATTCGAAGAGCGAGAAGCAGCTTGTGTCAATTTCAGAGGCTGAATAAAAGAAAGGTGCGGCTACATATGCTGTAAAGTTGTCTGCTGTAGTTCCGTCTTCGCTGTCTTTAACCGCAAATATGTTCAATTTGTCGTCAATTGAATCTACAAAAGCGGCATTGATGCAGGCTCCGTTTTTAAGGGTAATATCAAGCGGCTTTCCTTTCTCAACAGTAATGCCGCTTGCTTCAAATTTTTCATTTCCGTCTGTTGCAACAAGGCAGACAGAGCCCGAAAGAGCGGTTGTAACGGTATTTGTATCAGGATCCGAAGCGAGCGCTATAGATTGGCTTTCTCCTAAATAGATTGAACATTTTTTTGAATCTTCAAGAGCTTCCTTTAACTCATTGAATGTTTTTATGTCAATTACAGGAGCACTGTCCATAAAAATCTCAACTTCCGATACTTCAGGCCAAGTCTTTGTCAACTTTTCCAAAAGCGCCGTAAGGTTTTTTCTTGAGGACACAGCAAGGCCGTTCATATTTTGCGCGCTTTCTGAAGTGCCGTTTGTCGCATAGTATTTTTTTACGGACGTGCTGGAAATTTTTATATCCGAGTCTGCAGTTTTTATTCCGGAGGCAATTTCTACCATCATTTTGTCGTTCGGAATTTCTATTTTAACACTGTCATTACAATAGAACTCAAGCTTGTACCAGCCTGGAGCGATATCTTCTCCAGTAAGAGCATAAACGCTGTCGGAAGAGCTAGAAAAAACAAGGTTGTTTTTATCAGTTGAATACTCAATATCGCCTGTCTGATTATTTTTAAGTGTAACAAGCAAGGCAGGAGCATAATTTGATATACCGGCCGCATCAAAAGAAAGCTCAAGGCTGCCTTTGGTAGAACTGTCTTTTTTTAGTTCGACAAGCACTGTTATGCTGTTTTTTGCAGATTCCGAAGAAACTGAAACACCTTCTTTTGTTCCGCTGACGGTTATTGTGCCGTTTCCTTCAGAATAGCTTCCTTCGAGAGCGATATTGTACGTTCCGACCGGAATCAATTTTGCATTAAGGACACCCTCGCTGTAATAAAGGGACGGGCTGCCAGAGCTAGAATCCGAAGAGCCGGAAGTCCACGCAAGCTCAATGGATTTTTCGTCGGAATCGCCTGTAGGCTCAAAAGCTATTTTCCAGGAAGTTATTTTGTCTAATTCAAAGCTTCCGGCCGAAATATAGCGTCCTTTTGAATCAAAACTAATCGAAACAGAAGTATTTTCTTTTAGATTAGATTTTTCTGCAGTTTTTGAGTCCAGAATGTCCGCGCATCCTGCAAAGAGCGCAATTACAGCAAAAGCTGCAAGTCCTTGTAAAAAGCGTTTAATTTTCATATTTTTCTCCACAAATTTAGTTTTTATGTTCATTTTTACTGCCATTTATAGATTGCTAAACGAGTTTGATATGCAAACATCGCAGTGTCGAGCACGGCAATGACAAAAACCATTGCCATTATCTGGTCGACAATTTTTGTCATTATCGGGCTCGATTGTCCTGTCATTATCGGGCTCGACCCGATAATCTAACTGTCCTGTCTTTCCCGCGCTCGATGCGGGAATCTTCCTTATAAAAGGCTTCTTAAGGGTTTTAGTTTTCCTTCAAAACAAAAATGTATTCAATTCCTATGCGCTCACCGCCAGAGCTTATAAAGCACATAAGATTGTTGTTTTTTTCCTCTCCGCCGTTTTCTGTCAGAACAACATCATCATTCTGTGTTAAGTTGAGCTCAAAAGAGGACTTGTCTTTTGCACAGGCAATGTCTTTTCCGTTCATATACCAGCTGTAGGAATACGAGTCAAAGCCGAATTCTTTTTCGCACTCGATAGAAAATTCAATCGCTTTATCCTCATAAGCCAATTCTGGAATATTGCCGCCAGAATACTTGTATTCGGCTGAGTCTTTTTTTGCGCAGATACTGAATTCACTTGCATCAATTCCTGAAATTTCCGAATCTGCTTTTATCCGCTCAAGCTCAACATCAAGAGAATTATCCCCTGCCTCAAGCTCAACGTAATAAGGCTCAGTATTTTTGTAGTTTTCAAGCTCTCCGTTCAAAATTTTAGCATTCACCTCGATTTTTGAACCAGGATTCAAGTCTTCTATCGTAAATACAGCAGGCTTATCAGAACCGCTTTTAGGCTCTGCTATCGCAAACTGCTCTGAACGATTTAAATCGCCGCTCAGGCGCACATCCAAAGTCCAGTCTCCTGCGCTGCTCTCCCTGGCTGAACGCGCAAGTTCCGCAGGAACAGCAAAGCTGACAGAAGAAGTCTCGCTTGCGGCACAAGAAAAAAGCAAAGCGCAAAAAAGCGTCGCCGCAACACAGAAACAAACTCTTTTTATCATAAAGTCCTCCGCCTTAAAAAATCAAAACAAACGTAGCAAAGTATAACGCACAAGGCAGGCATTTTCAATTTTTGCAACGAAAAAGACAAAAAAACAAAAGCAGTTTTAAACAACTTTAGTAGAATAACATCTTTTTATCAAGTGGAGCGAATGTCATTGCCGCCCTTGACTTTTGTCATTATCAGGCTTGACTTTTGTCATTATCGGGCTTGGCTTTTGTCATTATCAAGCTTGACCTTTGTCATTATCGGGCTTGGCTTTTATCATTATCAAGCTTGACTTTTGTCATTATCGGGCTTGGCTTTTGTCATTATCGGGCTTGGCTTTTGTCATTATCGGGCTTGACCCGATAATCCCATATGCAAGGCTTGCGGCATCTTTCTGACAGTATGTAAATATCTTTCTGTAAGGCTTGCGGCATTTTCCTGACAGTATGTAAATATCTTTCTGTAAGTCCTGCAACATTCTCCTGTCAGTCCTGCAACATTTTCCTGCAAGGCTTGCGGCGCTTTCCGGATTTACGTCTTTACATCAAGCAATAATAAAAAAGTGTCCGAAAACCAAACATTGAAAGAAAAAACTGGACAGGCATAAAAAAACCGGCAAAAACAGAATTTAAGCCGGTTTCTTATCATACAAAATATTTTTTAATTCTATTCAAGAACTGTTGCTTCGTGCGAGCCTTTAAGGTCTGCTCCCAAATCGTGCTCAGAAGCTTTTACATAGCCGATTTTATAGGCCTTCATATCTGGAATTCCAAGTTTCTTGTGGACATCTGTCGCAAAATCAGCAGCTTTTTTGTTAAAATGCTCGGCAATCGCATCGGCATCTTCTTTTTTAACGGCAAGAACAAGTCCGATTCCCATGTTGTATGTTCCCCACATGCCTTCCGGATCTGCTCCGCGGCGCTCGAGCTCGGCAAAAATCGCAGGCTTTTCCCAGCTGTCCTTTTTGATTACGCTTACAAGGTTCGCGCCTTTTTTGTACATTCTAGGAACATTCTCATAAAAGCCTCCGCCTGTAATATGAACCATTCCGTGGATTTTTTCGCCAAATGTCTCCAAAGCGTCCATAACAGGGCGCACATAAATGCGTGTCGGAGTAAGCAAAACTTCTCCAATCGGTTTTCCGTTAAAGTCTTCGTTAAAATCCTTTACGAGCTTGCGGACAAGAGAGTATCCGTTTGAGTGGCATCCTGTCGAAGAAAGCCCAATCAAAACATCCCCGGCCTCGATTCTGTCGCCGGTAATCATTTTTTCTTTTTCGCCAAAACCTACGCCAAAACCGGCAAGGTCGTATTTTCCGTCATCGTAAAAACCAGGCATTTCGGCGGTTTCTCCGCCCAGAAGCGCGCATCCGGCATCAACGCAGCCGTCGGCAACACCTTTTACAAGCTGTCCGGCAACTTTTGCGTCGAGTTTTCCGCAGGCAACATAGTCCAAGAAGAACGAAGTCTTTACACCGGAACACAAAATGTCGTTTACGCTCATTGCAACGCAGTCAATTCCAACAGTGTCGTATTTTCCCATCTGAAAAGCAATGTCGAGCTTTGTGCCCACACCGTCAGTGCCAGAAACAGCGACCGGATGCTTTAAGCCGGCAGGAATTTCAAACATTCCGTTAAAGCTTCCCAAATCCGTCAAAAGTCCAGGAATACGGGTGCGCTTTGCATGAACCTTGTATTCGTTTACAGCGTTGTAACCTTCTTCAACATCAACGCCAGAATCTTTGTAGTCAATTGTCGCCATATTTTTCCTCAATAATTTGGAGCGCATTTTTCGTTCCCGGCCGCGCTTGCGCAGTTCGGTAACCCTCAGTCCTTCGGACCGGCTAACGCCGCTGCTCCAGTGCGGGCTAAGATTTTTTTATAATATCAATTTTTCGCTCTTGTGTCATTATGCGCTAAAACGCAACGTCAAGACCGGAAGCCACGGCTTCATCTGCAAGCTTTTTGCGGAAAGCCGCAAGTTTTTCTTTTAGCTCTGGATATTTTATCGAAAGAATTTCCGCCGCAAGGTAAGCCGCGTTTTTTGCAGAATTTATTCCGACTGTCGCAACCGGAATTTGCGGAGGCATCTGCACAATAGAAAGAAGCGCGTCCATTCCGCCCAGACCGTTAGAAACTCCGGGATTTACACATTCGAGCGGAACTCCAATAACAGGAAGTGTCGTTGCTCCTGCAATAACACCCGGCAAAGCCGCCGCAAGTCCGGCTCCTGCAATAATCACTTCAAAACCTTCATCTTCAACTTTTTTTACAGTTTCGTGCAAAAGCGCGCCTGCGCGGTGAGCCGACAGAATAAAAGCCTTGTATTCAATTCCAAATTCCTTTAAAACGTCTGCCGCTTTCTTCATAGTATCTTTGTCTGATTTAGAGCCAAAAAAAATCGCAACTTTCATAAAAACCACCTCGGATTCATAGTACCTTAAAATCAAAACAAATTCTATAAAAAGCCTTTTTTTGCCAAAAAGGCTTCTCATTTTGTAACCGTAATCCAGCGGATTTTATTTTTTGACTCTGGCGATATGTACTTTTTAAATGCAGAATAAACCTGTCCTGCGCTTACGTTCTGCACTTGAGAAGAGCGTTTTAGATATGTGTCCGGTTTTCCTGAATATTCAAGCGAAGTAATAATATTTGCGGCTACTCCTGTTCCGCTCTGGCTCGAATCGAACAATGTCGTAATGTATTTGTTTTTGTATTGCTCTAGTTTTTCTTCAACCTGCTTTTCGCCCGGAAAACTTTCAATCGCCTTGTAAATCAACGAATGAATGTTTTCCGTATCGCTTATTTTGTAAGCGCTTATCGCTCCGAGCATCTGCTTTCCGCCAAGAACGCCCGTTCCGATTGAGTAAACAGCGCCTGCTTTCTCGCGCACCTGGTCAAAAAATATATCATCCAAATACATAAGAGAAATTGCAAAAGGCACATAATCCGGATCATACCGCTCTGGACAGTTAAAAAATCCGATTGAATAGCCAGAAGTTCCAGCCTGCTCATTTTTTAGGAAAATATCCTCGCCTTCAACCAAAATCTCTCCAACTTCCGGAGATTTGTAGCTTCCTTTTTGAATCGCCCCAAAATAAGAATTGAGCTTTTCGACCAGTTTTTTCTGTCCGTCCAAGTCCATATTTGCGACAACGACAAATTTTATTCTTTTTGCATCCAAAAGTTTTTTATGGTGATTTTTAATTTCGTCCAAAGTAATAAGCTTTAACGACTCTTCGGTTACAGAGGCCGAGCTTGCATAAGAAGTTTTTCCAAACGCCGTTTTTTCAAGCTCAATTCCAAGCTGGCCGCTCGGATCAGATTTTGAGCGCACAAGAGAATCTTCTTCGTTAAGCATCATCTGCTTAAAATCGTTTTCTAAAAAAGCCGGCGAATTTATTGAATCGGCATAGACTTCGAGAACGCCATCCAAGTCTTTTTGGAGGCATTTTATTCCGGCGACGCTGTAATCGCGTCCGCTCGAAGCGCTCATCGAAAAAGAAATTCCGTACTGCATGTTTTGAATGTCTTCGTACGAAAATTTTTTGCTTCCGTGGAACATAAGCTCAAGTGCAAGGCCTTCAATTCCTGCCATTTTTGGACTTACAAGCGGAGTTCCGCCTTCAAAAACCGTGCGCAAAACAAAAACCTGTCCGCCGTTCGTCTTTTTAAAAATCACTGGAATTCCGTTTTTTAACTCATATTGCGAAAAATCTTTTACATTTTCTTCATAATAAGCGTCTTTTTCGTTTTTTGGAGACGAGGCGCAGCCTGCAAGAAAAAATATTTGTGCCGCAAGCAAAACAAAAAATGCTTTTTTTATAATCTTCATTATTTTCCTCCGAAAAATGCCTTTTTAGAGCGGATTTATTTCCACCAGCGGGCATTTTCTGCATTAAGCTCCTGCCAGCCGTCTTTTTCAAATTCTTTTTTATTTTCCCTGTAATATTCCGGGTTTACAAAAAGAACGGCAAGCCCTTTTTTATCTTTTATATATTTTTCAACAAAAGAGCGGACATCTTTATTTTCAACTTTTAAAATATTTTCGTCATAAGAAAGAGCATAATCCGCACCAGAAGAAGCCCATTCCGAAGAAAAGCCCCGTAAAAAAAGAGAAGCGGTTTCCATTGAATAGGTTCTGCTGTCTTCAAGCCTGCCCTTTACGCTTTTTATGTCTTTTTCGTCGTATCCAGTTCCGCTTTTGAGCATATCGTCCACTGCCTGCGTGTTCCAGTAGTCAAGAATAAGCTGCGCCCTTTTTTGCGGTGAAATTTTTTCATCATTCATAAAAGCGGCAGAAAAACTTATAACTCCGCTAGCCCGCATTGTCGAATACGAGCCGCCGATATAATCCGCATCTGGAATATTCAGTTCTTTATTTTGTATTGCCCTGGAAATAAAATTTCCAGACGGGTTTGAAAGGAGATACGACCAGACATCTGCCGCATAAGTGTCATTCTCGTCGCTCTGGGAGTCAGGTCCGCGCAGATAAAAAACAATTCTGCTTATTCCCTTTGAATTTTGAGGATCGGCAAAGACAAGCTTTTTTGTGGCCGAAAATGGAGTTTTTGACGAAGTTTCGATTTTCTTTCCAATTTGGGCGTTTTTTCCGTTCTGCCAGCCGCCGTAAATTTCTTTTACGAGAGAATAGACTTCTTCGTGCTTTACATCGCCTCCGACAAAAAGTCCGGTGTTTGCAGGAACATAATATTCTTCCTGAATTTTTTTAAGGCTTTCCGCTGTCGCATTTCTTATGATTTTTGGATCGCCGGAAGTGTCGGTTTTCCAGGGACATTCAAAAAAAAGATTTTTAAAAACTCCTGCGCCGAAAATTCTTCCCGGCTCGCTCATTCCGCCTTCTATTTCCGACAAAACAACAGATTTCTCGTTTTCGAGCTCTTTTTCGTCAAGAAGCGGAGTGCGGATTGCATAAGACCAGTATTCAAGTCCGTCTTTTAAAAGTCCCGACGGCACTGTAAAAAAATAATTTACGCGGTCAATCGAAGTCGTTCCGTTCCACTCAGAAACGCCCATTTTATTCAAAGCGGCATACGCCTCCTTTTGATTTGCGTATTTTGCATTTCCTTTGAACATCATGTGCTCGTAAAGATGAAAAAGCCCCGCGTTTTCCGGCGTCTGGGCAACAGCTCCGGCTTTTACGGCAATTTCGATGTAAACAAGCGGAGCAGAATCATTTTCCATTACAAAAAGTTCAAGTCCGTTTTCGAGCTTATACTTAAAAAGCGACGGAACAGAAGTCTTTTGGGCAGGCAAGACAAAAACCGCGCCGCACAAAAAAAAGGCCGTTAAAAAAAATTTAAAAATTTTCCGAGTCATATATTCAATATAACAATATTGCGGTTTCTTAGATACAGTTATTCAGGACAACTCTATTGACACATACCCCATAGAGGTATTATATATTTTCTGGAAGAAATATAAAAAGAAAGGAAATCCTAATGGAATCAAAAAACAAATGCTGCTGCTCAGCAAGAACAAAAGAACGAAGTCCGGAAGAATTTAAGATTCTTTCAAACAGGCTCAGCCGTATTGAGGGCCAGATTCGGGGAATCAAAAAAATGCTCGAAAACAACGCCTATTGCCCGGACATTTTAATTCAGGTTTCGGCGGTGAATGCGGCGTTAAACTCGTTCAACAAAGTTCTTTTGGCAGAACACATAAATTCCTGCGTAGTGAACGATATTAAAGACGGAAAAACAGAAACCGTCGGCGAGCTTGTGGAAATTCTTCAAAAGCTTATGAAATAGCAAAAGGAAAATTTATGGATAAATACATAGTAACTGGAATGTCCTGCGCGGCCTGCGCTGCAAGAGTTGAAAAAGCGGTTTTAAAAGTTCCGGGAGTCAATTCATGCACGGTAAGCCTTCTGACAAATTCCATGGGAGTCGAAGGAGAAGCCTCTTCCGAAAAAATAATAAATGCTGTCGAAAAAGCCGGCTACAAAGCGCAGAAATTCTCATCAAAAGAAAGCCATTCAATTCAAGGCCAGACTCCGTCCGAAGACAGCGAGACTCCGCTCTTAAAAAAAAGGCTCGTCTGGTCGGTTTTGCTGCTGTCAGTCTTAATGTATTTTAGCATGGGACACATGATGTTTGGCTGGCCGATTCCAGCCTGGCTTACAAAAAACGGCGGAAATCACGTCGCAATGGGAATTTTACAGATGGTTCTCTCGGCTCTCATAATGCTCGTAAATAAAAAATTCTTCGTTTCTGGATTTAAAAGTCTTATTCATCTTGCGCCTAACATGGACACTCTCGTTGCCCTCGGTTCCGGAGTTTCGTTTGTTTACAGCGTTTTTGTGCTTTTTGAGATGACGGATTCGGTTTTGCTAATGGACAGCGCGCGCACTCTAAAACTTATGAACGGTTTTTATTTTGAAAGCGCGGCGATGATTGTAACTCTTATAACAGTCGGAAAGCTCTTAGAGTCAATCTCAAAAGGAAAGACAACAGACGCGCTTAAAAGCCTTATGAAGCTTTCTCCAAAAACCGCAGTTCTCCTAAAAAACGGAGCAGAAAAAACTGTCAAAATCGAAGAAGTTCAAAAAGACGATATTTTTGTAGTCCGCCCTGGAGAAAATATTCCTGCCGATGGAATTATTATTGAAGGAAGCTGCTCTGTAAACGAATCTGCGCTCACAGGAGAATCGATTCCTGTTGACAAGAAAAACGGCGACAAGGTCTGCGCGGCAACTTTAAATCAGACAGGATTTATAAAATGCAGGGCCGTAAAAGTCGGAGAAGACACAACTCTTTCGCAGATAATTCAAATGGTAAGCGACGCCGCCGCGACAAAAGCTCCGATTGCAAAAATTGCGGACAAAGTTTCTGGAATTTTCGTTCCGGCAGTAATTTTAATTTCGATTTTTACATTTTTGGCCTGGATTTTTGCAGGCGAAGAGTTTTCATTCGCCCTAAACCGCGCAATAACCGTTCTTGTCGTAAGCTGCCCTTGCGCGCTCGGTCTTGCAACTCCAGTCGCAATAATGGTCGGAAACGGAATCGGCGCAAAAAACGGGATTCTGTTCAAAACCTCCGCTGCGCTTGAACAGACAGGAAAGTCAAAAATTGTAATCTTGGACAAAACAGGAACAATCACAAAAGGAGATCCTCT
>ERZ808277.440-NODE-440-length-12917-cov-4.985694_pt1 | contig 12917 bp, 11 predicted proteins | sample MGYA00521240_ERZ808277 | MGnify/ENA primary metagenome ERZ808277 (study PRJEB31516, sample SAMN03275599) | gut metagenome | biome: mammalia-associated habitat; material: feces | host: Papio cynocephalus | place: Kenya | collected 2012-07-17 ... | reverse complement strand
GGAGGTAAGAGGCTGATATTTAGTGCTTTTCTGCTTTGTTTCGATGGATTTTGATATTCGGCTATTTTCCGACGCAGAATGATTAATACATTGATTAATAGTCTCGTAGTAGGGCGGTGGTTCAAATGCGGTTCAGACAAAAATGCACTTGTTTGGCACTACCAAACACTACCGAAAGGCTGTTGATAACTTTTTCTTCGGGATAGTTCGGATAGATTCTTAACTGGAAATAGAAACGTGTTATACGAAACTTAACGAAAGCGTGAATGCTGTATCAGCATATCGAGGCATATCAGCCAAACTATCTTGACTTATATTTGCTGCTATTGTGAAAAAATCACTAAAATCGGATTCATATTTGCATATATTAAAAAATATCCATACATTTGTCGGAAACGAAAAGAAGAAACAATATGATACAAGAATTCGGAGTGAAGAACTTCTACTCCATCAAAAACGAGCAGACAATTAGTTTCGTACCTACACCGGATGGCACTCAGGCAGAAAACTATCTGCAAGAAGTGAAACCGGGTGTTAATCTGCTGAAAATAGGCATCATCTATGGCTCTAACGCAAGTGGCAAGAGCAATGTCCTTATGGCACTTGATTTCTTCCACGACTTGATGCTCAGTGTCCCGCAGGACAAGATGAGCAAAATAGAAGGCTATGCTCCGTTCTTATTGGATGATACAAGCCGGAATGAGACTTGCCAAATGCACCTTGTCTTCTGGCTTGATAGAGAACGCTATATTCACGAGATAGAGTTTGACGCCAATCGAATATACAAGGAGAGCCTGATTTTTTACGGCAGCCAGCGTCCGACAACAGTGTATGACAGGACATATAGCAAAGATACAGACCATAGCGTCATAGTGTTTGGAAGCAAATCCGGTATAACAAAAAAAAGCCAAGATGTCATTGAGGGCAACACCATCAACAACTGCTCTGTAATGGCGGCATTCGGCAAAAGCAATGTGGAAGAATCAAGGCTGAATAAAGTGTATGAGTTCTATGCCAGAGGAATCGCTGACCTGCTTTCTCCGAACCAGATACTGTCGACTTATGTAAAAGACCAGATTCGCCGAGACAAGGATGGCAAGTTGAAAGAGTTCCTCTTAAAGGTACTTCAAGCATCTGATTTCAACATTGTGGACTTCGATCTGAAAGAAGAGGAAGTCCTGATAACTCCGAATATGGAACTCGTGATCAAGAATACGCCGATGCCCGAGAATGCTCGTGAAGAAATGTTGAAGAGAGGCACTCTAACCAATGAAGAGTTGTCCTTTCTCCATACAACTGATAGCGAAAAACGATATGATTTGCCGGAAGTTATGGAAAGCCGGGGAACAATGCGCTTTCTTGGAATGGGCGTGATTTTGTATAAGCTTCTCTCAAGAGAAAGGTTCATCACTGTTGATGAGGTCGAGACAAGTATCCATTACGAGTTGCTGTCATATTTCTTAAAAGTATTTCTGGTGAACAGCGACAACGGTTCCCAAATGTTGCTGACGACTCACGATGTAAATCTTCTTGACGAAGATTTTATCCGCCGTGATGTCGTGTGGTTTACGGACAAGAACGAGAAAGGCGAGACCGAAGTTAAACGCCTTACACAGTATGGGCTTCACAAGACACTTTCTCCGTACAATGCGTACAAGCAGGGGAAACTTGGCAAGCTGCCTTTCGTCGGAAGCATATTTCTGTAGCCTATGGGAAAGAAGAGCATAGCGATAATAGGCGAAGGAATCACCGAGTGGTTCTACTTCGATTCCCTACGGATATCCCACCGCTATCCGTTCAAGGTTGCGCCTGACTTTCCTCAACACTCGGACATCCAGCATATGTCCAAACTTGTCAATGACTATGTCCGTCGGCAATATGACTATGTTGTATGCTTGGTTGATATGGACAGGTTCTTAACCCATCCGGCGGAAATGGAAACATACAAGCGGGTGAAATCAAAGAGTGCCCCTTGTGTGATGTGGGTAGAAACTAATCCCTGCACCGAGTTCTGGTTCCTGCTGCATTTCCTGCCGGGACTTGCAATTCGCCATTACGCCAATCAAGATCAGGCTATTGCCGAGTTGCGCAGGTACATGCCAGGCTACGAAAAGACTCAACGGTACTTGGTAAAGGCCAATATCTACTGCTATCTTCGTGACAACGGAGACTTGTCACGTGCTATGGTCAATGCCGAACAGCTGAGCAAACTCTGCCGCGACAACAAGGATGACCTTATGGCTTTTAGTGAGGTGCATAAGGTGTTGAGGCTGTTGGAGGAGATTTCACACTAAAACGAAGTTTAATAAAGTTTAACCTGAAAACATGTGTAATTATGGCTGATTATACAACTCTTATTAATCGCATTGAAAGTAGATACAATCCAGACTCTTTAAACGAAGCTCAGACAAATACTATTTTATCTCTATCTGGCATAGATACGGATATTGCAAAATATGTAAAACTTGCAATGAATGAGGTTGATCCTATCTATACAAATAAAACCCTGGAAGCTGGTGAGAATGCAAAATTGCATTTACAGAATGAACTTAGTCAAAGTGTAGATTTCCGGTATCAAGGTTCTGTAATGACTAGGACGCATATCCGTGGAGTAAGTGACATTGATTTACTTACTATCATAGGTCGATTTCAAGACACCGATTATAATAAAGCCAAAGCATATGTTGAAAACCATCCATATTCATATGATACTGCCACAATGCAGATAAGAAATTGGGTTAATAGTTTTACAAGATATATTGGAGATGCCAATAATGATCTTATGCGACTTCGCTTAGAGGACGAAAACATTTTGAAATCTCATTATGTGATCTGCGATACTTCTAAACCCAAATCTATCCGTATCACAAATCAAAATTTACATCGTGATGTTGATGTGGTAGTCGCTTCATGGCATGATTCTCTCGAATATATTCGTGGGGATGGTGATGTCCATAGAGGGATTAACATTTATGATAAGCAAAAGAATGAACGTCTTGGTCCAGACTTTCCGTTTCTCAGTATTGACAGGATTAACAGAAAAAGCACAAATACAGAAGGGCGTCTAAAAAAGATGATTCGATTCCTAAAGAATATAAAGGCTGATGCCTCAGTGAATATCGAACTTACTAGTTTTGATATAAATGCTATTTGCTACGATATCGACATAGATGAATACCGCAACTCCTATTATTTGGATCTGGTTCGAGTGCTATGGCTTAAACTTTACCATTTATGCCAAAATGAGTCAGAAGCAAATGATTTAAGATCGGTAGATGGAACTGAGTATATATTCAGGAACAAGTCATCAAAACTTGATAGCTTGAAGTTGTTGCATGATAAAGTTTGGGAAATTTACAATGACATAAAATGAGACCAAGGATATTTATAGGCTCTTCAACAGAAGGGTTATCTGTTGCTCAAAGAATTAAAGCATTCTTTGAACCAGAATATGATTGTTTTATTTGGAATGACAACATCTTTCAGTTTAATGAAAGCTTTTTAGAGACGTTGCTTAAATCAGCCAGTTTGTTTGATTTCGGGTTTATGGTCTTTGCAGCAGATGATGTTACCAAAATCCGCAATCAGGAATACGAGACTACGCGAGATAATGTGCTTTTTGAATACGGGCTTTTCTTGGGAAGAGTTGGTATAGATAGAGCATATATAGTTAAAGACGATAATGTGAAAATACCATCTGACATATCGGGAATAACATTGTTGTCTTATACTACACATGGTGTAAATGGTACCAAACAGCCGGATGATGGTTTCGAAGGTCAACTATCAAAACTAAAAAAGAAAATAGATGAAAAAGTAGCGTTGGGGCATTTGGGACTCTTGCCTTCAACAGTTATAGCCATTTCTTATTTTGAGAATTTTGTCAAATTATTGGCAGATGAAATAATGAGGCAAGGAAATAACATTCAAATCGGAAATAAGACATATAAATCTGCTAGAATCAGAATCGTTATCCCGCGGACACTTGATGCTGATATGAAAAGACAGGCCACAATTTATTTCCGAAAAATACATTTTGAATCTTGCCCGATCTCAACAAGTCACCGTAGTTATCCTATTTATGTTGAGTCATCATCAGATGATAATGTTAGAGATGAGGCTCTTATTGCAGATATGCCAACTATTCTGAGCGGCATAGATAAAGCAATTGATATGTATTTTAGAGTTGGACATATCGGCAAAACGCAAGAACAGCAACTTACTGAAGAAAGAGAGTTAGGCAATTTTACCCGTGTCCTAAAGTTATTGATTTCGCAGGATGCCTATTGTCGAGAAATTGTGGAACTAGTTGATGATAACAATCAATTACTATAAGGTACAACAGGGAGTATTTGTAACCTAGGGTGAAAGTCTGTATGCACGACAGCCTACTAAAGAAAGATGAAAGCAGTAAGATGTTGACAATGTAAATATTTTGAATAATATGAACCTAATATATTTGTATAAATCGGTCGCCAAAACGATCTCATACGATGATACTCACTTGTATCTCAATGGGGTGCCGAAACAACTAGAAGGTAATGACAGTCCTGAGAGGATTAAGCAATTTGCTATTGAAGAAGCGTATAAGGCCGCTGCTGAAGAAATTTCTATGTATTCAGTACATTTTAAGAATGTTGCTGTTTTAACTGCGGCTGGAACTTCAATGGAAAACGGTCCCAAAGGTGGTAAGACCAGAAATGAATTATGGGAAACCAATAAAAGTGAGATTGACTTCATTAAAGATAAATTGTGCGCTGAAGAAGGATTTCTAAAAGAGAAGTGTCAGAAAATCATTGAAGAAAAGAATATTGAGGAGTTTCTTTCTCTTGTAATCCTTTATGAAAAATTAAACGGAGAAATCAAAGATAGTGACGGAATTTCTATACGAAACAAATTAGAGCAAAATATTGCCAATGCTTGTACTCTGATACTTGATGTATCAAATAGTCATCATCAAGATTTCATACGCAAGTTGACATCCAGAAAGCCAAGTGATCCGCGAGTTCAATTATTCACCACGAATTACGACACTTTGTTTGAGCAAGCTGCTCAACGAATGAATTACACAATAATTGATGGATTTTCTTTCTTCCAGCCAAGGGTATTCAATGGTAGTAACTTTGATAGAGACATCGTGTTCCGAGAGCGGACTCGCATTAAACAGGAAGAAAGTTTCATTCCGAATGTCATTCAATTATACAAACTTCATGGTAGTATAGATTGGGAGAAGCAGGAAAATGGGACGATTCTGCAAGTATCAAAGACAGATAGGCCTTGTATAATCTATCCAGCAACTGAAAAATATGAAAGTAGCTACGAGCAGCCATATTTTGAGATGATGTCTCATTTTCAATCAACTCTTCGAAAAGAGGGCACGCTGCTGATTGTTGTTGGTTTCGGATTCCAAGACAAACATATCCAAAATGTCATCAAAGAGGCTGTTTTACAAAATCCCAACTTCCATCTCTTAATAGTCTGCTATGGGAAAGAGACTGTTAAAAATGAAAAAGGTGATGATATTCCTTTTGAAGGTATTACAGATAAATTGATTCCGGGTTTTACAAACGAAGATGGAACCACTAAGCAGAACGTTTCTGTTCTTTTTTCCAAATTCAAAGCATTTGTTGAACACTACCCGATAAACAGTTCATATGGAGACGAATTGCATAATGAAACCATTCGACCATAATAAATTTCTTGGCTATGTTTGTGAGGTGACACCTCAGTTTGTCCGGATGCAAATACCATCGGCCAAGTTGCTGCATACTTTCTACTTAAATGGCCAGATTTATCTAGGGGGAACTGTTGGCAGTTTTGTTGTTATCGAAAGTCAGGAGTTTGGGTTTTTAGGACGAATTTTCGAGTTGAACCTACCTCAGGGTGAACGCGTGGAAATCACTGATAAGAGTATCAACAATGATGAAACCACATTCCACCCAATTGCTCAAATTGAACTTCTGGCACTTTTTGATGTATATCATCCAGAGACTATAAAAAAGACAGTATCAAGATATCCTTCCGTTGGTGCCAAGGTCTATTCTTGTTCAGATGGACAGATTAGTAACTATATTTCTAAATTTGGAATAAAGGATAGCGATGTTGACGTACCGTTCGCTCCACTTGGAAAATTAACATCCAATAATGCAATTTGTAATATCTCTCTAAATTCTCTCTTCGGGCGCCATTGCGCTGTGCTGGGAACCACAGGTGGCGGAAAGAGTTGGACAGTCGCCAAACTTCTTGAACTTGTTGAGAATTATTCCAATAATAAATGTATCCTTATTGATGCAACTGGAGAATATAACAGACTGAGTGATAAGATGCAGAGTATAGAACTCGGAACAGGAGAATATATATTCAGTTATAGAGACCTTTCCATTGATGAGTTGTTCTTCTTGTTACATCCTTCTTCCAAGACGCAAGTCCCAAAGTTAATGGAAGCGATACGTTCTTTGAAAATGGCACAGATTGATACCTCCAATTCTTTAGCAGTTTATTACACTAAGGATACTAGTGGACGGATAATAAAAGGTAATATCATAAAAGCCAATAATGCAAAAAGAGATTTTGAAGTATTTTACTATCAACATGTCGAAGATATTGAAGATAAGTACTGCAATTTTGATTTCACATTATTGGCAAGACAGATAACAAATGAATGTATTTGGGATACTTCTACTAAAAAAGACTATACAACTTGGGGAGATCGTAACGACACAGATGTTTCCAATTGCATTAGTTTGATATCGCGAATCAATAATGTGATGTCAACAGCAGAATACAATTCAATATTTGGATTTAAGAAGCAAATTTCTGCTAATGCAAAAGAACTTAAAGGCGCAATCAACGAATTCATTGCAGGGGACAAAAGAATTCTGAGGTTGGATTTTTCTAAGGTTAGTTTTGACTATCAAGTCCGTGAAATTCTGGTCAATGCAATCGGATCTTTCCTCTTAGAAGAAGCTCGTATTGGTAAATACAAAGAGAATCCGCTGATTGTTTTTATCGATGAAGCTCATCAGTTCCTCAACAAAAGCATCGCTGATGAATATTTTGCAGCGAAACCACTTGATGCATTTGAGCACATTTCAAAGGAGGCGAGAAAATACGGCCTGTTTGTCTGCATTGCTACGCAAATGCCAAGGGATATTCCATTAGGGACATTAAGCCAAATGGGTTCTTTTATTGTTCATAGACTTATCAATGAACAAGATAAAAAGGCCGTTGAAAGTGCTGCCTCAGCTGCAAATCGTAACAGTTTATCATTTCTTCCTATCCTTGGCGAAGGGGAGGCTCTTTTAGTTGGCGTTGATTTTCCTATGCCTTTGACTGTAAAAATTGCAGAACCTCAGCATAAACCGGATTCAAACACCCCTAGACTTTCTTGTTTGTCACCCCAATAGTGTAAGCGTCTCTGCTATTATGTCTTGATGCGTGAACACTAACGCCGTGGCCTTACATCAAATGAATAACAATGCGATACGACAACTCCAGATGGTAAGGCTCAAGTTATAGATGCCTATCGTCAAGTAATTAAACCATCTTCAGATTTATCGTTCAAGTTGGTAACGGATAGTTTTCTCAAAGACAAAACGGGTATTGACATTAATGTCATCACTAGCAAATAATGTAAAACAGAGTTGTCAAAAATAAACAATTTTGACTACCTTTGCCATGATAAAAGGAACAGAACATTATGCGATTGTTTCCAGAGAAAATACACCAGATACGAGAAGAAAGAAACCTCTACCAGAAAGATTTGGCCGAGGCTTTATCCATTGATACTCCGGCATACTGCCGTATTGAGAAAGGAGAACGGAGAGCCAAACGCGAGCAAGTCATTACCTTGGCAAGTTATCTGAACGAAGATAAAGAAGAACTTCTTACTTTATGGCTGGCCGATCAAGTGTCTGTCGTCCTTGCAACAGACCGAAAGATTGCGAAACGAGTTCTTACTCTTGCAAAACAATCTATAAACGGATAATTATGGCAAAACTGAAATATAATATACCAGAACCACTTCCAACATTGTTGGAGGAGAAAAAGTCATTGTATGGACTGAGAACATATATCAGCCTGTTCAGCAGTGCCGGTGTTGGTTGTTATGGCTTTAAACAAGAAAACTATCACTGCATCGCTACCGTGGAACTGCTTGAAAGGCGGCTTCGTATTCAGCAATATAATCAGAAGTGCATCTACAATAGTGGGTATATTTGTGGCGATATGACCGCACAAGAAACCAAAGACAAAGTCTTTGAGCAACTAGATATGTGGAAGCGCAACTATAATATTCAGGAGCCAGATGTTATTATCGCGACACCTCCTTGCCAAGGAATGTCTGTTGCCAACCACAAAAAAGGGGATGAGCTAAAGCGCAATTCTCTCGTAGTAGAGTCCATCGTGATGATTCGTAAAATCAAGCCTAAGTTCTTCATTTTCGAGAATGTTCGTGCTTTTCTCAACTCTGTCTGCACTGATATTGACGGCAAAGACAAGGCTATACGTTATGCCATAGAAACAGATCTTTCCGGAGAGTACAATATTCTGTATCGTGTCATTAACTTCAAAGACTACGGTAACCCGTCCAGCAGAACAAGGACTCTTGTACTTGGCGTGCGTAAGGACATAAAGGATATTACTCCGTTGGATATTTTTCCGGATAAACAGCCGGAAAGGACATTGCGTCAGGTGATAGGACATCTGCCTTCATTAAAAGTAATGGGAGAAAGCGCACCGAATGACATATACCACAATTTCAGAAGTTATTCCCCGCAAATGGAGAGCTGGATCGCTGACATCAAGGAGGGACAATCCGCTTTCGACAACACAGATCCTGCAAAGATTCCTCACCGTATTAAAGACGGCAAGGTCGTATATAATGCCCAAAAGAACGGGGATAAATATACTCGTCAGTGTTGGGATAAAGTGGCACCATGCATTCACACACGCAATGATATTATGGCGAGCCAGAATACTGTCCACCCTACAGATAATAGAGTGTTCAGCATAAGGGAAGTTATGATGATGATGTCTGTCCCGGATTCATTCCAATGGTCAGACATCCCTTTTGATGAACTCAACAAACTTGATTCTAAAGGAAGAAAAGCTTTTCTTAAGAAAGAAGAAATGAATATTCGTCAGAATCTTGGGGAAGCCGTGCCTACTATAATCTTTAGGCAAATTGCGAAAAAGATCCGTCAGGCTATGGCCAAGAATGAATATACGGATATGGAGATAGAACAAATCATCAAGCGTAATGGTTTAACAGCCCCTCAAAACTTGGTATCCTTCATCTCCTCAAAAAAATGTCTTGGATTTCCGTTCTTGTCCAAAGTGGCGGAATTGGCAAACTCCCATCGAGAGGATAATGCAGCGTATTACACGAGACAAGATATCTGCTATGCGATTATAAAGAATTTGCCAGATTTTGACGACACTACAGAATTAAACATTCTTGAACCATCCATCGGAGTAGGTAATTTCTTACCTGTGCTGATTCAAAAGTATCGGTCAATAGATATTGTCTATATTGATGTCGTTGATATCGACTCTTCAAGCATTGATATTCTCAAGGCATTGGTATCAACAATGGATGTACCAGAGAATATTCATATAAACTATATCGTGGATGACTTTCTTCTCCATAATTTCGAAAAGCATTACGACGTGGTTATAGGAAACCCACCATATAAGAAAATTACCAAAGAGAAATCTTTGCTATCAAAATATAAGTTAAATCTGTTCAATCAGGACACAAACAACATCTTCTCCTTCTTTATAGAAAAATCATTAAAGTTAGGGAATGTCGTGTCCTTAATTGTCCCTAAAAGCCTTATTAATGCCCCTGAATTTAACAAAACCAGAGAACTGCTGAACAACTATGAAATCAGCAATATAATCGATTTCGGCGAAAAAGGATTTAAGGGTGTAAAAATTGAGACTGTTAGCTTTATTGTGGATACGAAAAATAAACCTGGGAAAACCAGGGTCGAGTCGTACATCACAAATGACACTGAGGTATATGAACAATCATACATAACAGATCCTGCATACCCTTATTGGCTCATTTACCGTAATAACAGTTTTGATTCCGTGGCAGATAAAATGACATTCGATATTTTTAAGGTCTATCGGGATAGACTGATCACAAAAGCAATCACGAAACCAAATGGTAAATTCAGGGTTTTGAAGTCTCGGAACATCGGCAATAATGAAATAGTTAACATTGATGGCTATGATTCATATATTGACGATATCAACTCTCTAGACGTATCGAAATTCTTGAATCAGGAAAATTGTGTCCTAGTTCCGAATCTTACATACAACCCACGGGCTTGTATGTTACCGACAGGATGTATCGCAGATGGTTCAGTTGCCATCTTGACATTAAAAAACACAAACACGAAAGTCTCAACAGAAGACTTGGCATTCTATGCCACAGAGCAATTCAATGAGTTCTATGCGATTGCACGCAATAGAGGAACAAGATCATTAAATATTGACAATAATTCCGTTTTCTTCTTTGGAAAACTAAAACACGCATAATTATGGATATGAAAACAGATATAATCAACTATCTGAATCAGTTTGATTTGGATGTCCGCAAAACCAAGGATGCCAGATTCTCTGACCAGAAGTGTACTCCGGATGTCATCTGCTTCATAGCTGACTGCATACGAAATTCGTTCTCTGAGGGTGATTTGTTCGACACAAACTCAATTTGGGAGTCTCAGTACTTTATAAAGAACACAAGGGCGATATTCAATAAACCATGGCCTAATGATGATAGGGCGAGACACGAATACGACAAGTTCATAGCCCAACCTTTGAGGCTTTTGGCTTCGGCTCATATTCTAGAGTTGGAAAGAGAACACGGAAAGAATATATACAGAATCCGGAACGAATACTTACTGGACTATATATCTCAACGAGAAAGAAATACATTTACATTCTTGTCATGCTACTTTGAGAAAGTTCTTTCTGATAGTGGAATTTGGAAATATTTCCTTGAATATAAAGACAATCCGACTAAAGAATCATATATGACCTTAAGGGACAGATTCATTCGGTTCATGATAGGAAATACCGCGATCAATACCGCAGTTGAAGTCCGCCGTATCTTCCCTAAAATACTTAATGTCTTCGCTGTTGAGAATCAAATCCCCGGTTCTGAAAGAGGAACAATATCAAAGTATGTTTATACTTTTTCGGATTTGATGTATAACAGAAAAAACTGGAGAGACCTCAATAAGGATAAGAGCATAACACGTCAGGAAGCTGTTGAAGATAGCGAAGATGTTAAACAGCAGGAGGCATATAACGCATACTATGTTCAGAAAGCGATTGCTCTTATCCGTAAGATTCAGAAAGAAAGTGAAGTTCACGACCAGTGGGGCCAAGGAGAGGCGACACAGGTGCATCACATATTTCCGAAATCTAAGTACCCACAGATTGCACATTATTTGGAGAACCTGATTTTACTTACCGCAACACAACATTATACAAAGGCACATCCGAACAACAAAACGCAGGAAGTGAACAAGGACTATCAACTCACCTGTCTTCTTGCAAAAGCTGACACGATAGACAATTCTCTTAAAAAATTCGGAGAGCGTTATTATCGAAAGGAATCATTCCTATACGTAATCAAGGTTGGCTTAAATCAAGAACAAGAATGGTCAATGACAATGTCATTCTCTGATATTAAACATCAATTGATATTGGCGTATAATTCATAACGATAACGAGGGCAACTCAAAAAACTTTAGAGGGGTCCTCGTTACTCTTATTTTTAATTTGGTGTGATATCCTACATGGTCAGACCATTATTAAAGTCATCTACATATGCAGATGGTATTGTTGCACGAATGGAATCAATATCCTGTTTTCCACCTTCTACGAAAGCATGGTTTGCAACAATTTCTTTGATAAACTCATTACAATTGATGCGACTCAACACATTACCACCATTACCGGCTGTTGTAGGAAAAGTTGGCCATTTTGTTGGAAAATCTGATGTATGTATTTGAATTCTTCCCTCAGAACCCCATGCTCCCTGTTGTTCATTATGCTCAAAAACGAGCGATGTTTCTCCGTTTGATCTTGCCAAATATCCAAGGAAACGATAAAACTCATGCTCATCATTAAAGGTCAATTGACCATGTATGCCGAAAGAATTTTTAAACATATTTTTAAGTTATTAATAATTAGCGCATTTGCAAATATACAAAATTATTGAAACCATTACGTTATAATCAGTAATAATTTATGATATATACGATATGCCCCGGCAAGACATTCGCCCTCTCCGCATCCGCTGCGATGCCGAAAGACTTGCCTTTATGGGCAGAACGGAACCGGAAGATTGACGCTCTCCGCTTGCGCTCCGACCGCCAAAGCTCCGGACTTTTCAAACTCGCTTCGCTCGGTAATACAGTGGCGGTGTTGAGACTTCAGTCTTTCTCCGCTTCTCTCCGAAAGCCAGAAGACTCGACCTTTCTTTGCCCCACCGCCCCACAGGGGCCATAACCGACTCCGCTCCCAAAGTGTGGCGCGAGCCTCATCCCTCGAATCCGAAAGTTAAACATAATCGAAGCTTAGTTGTGTAACAGTCGGCTCCCACCGCCAGATTACACAACCCCGATTATGTTAACTGTCTCCCTCAGTGCGAGTTCGACCATCTTACCACCGAATCCGCTCTGTCGTGGCGGCTGACGACATTGAACTCCCTTCAGGGGCCAACGCGCTCCAGGCCCGTCAGGGAGTTCAGGACTTCCGGCGTGAAGTGCGTGGGTGGTCTCTTCGATTCCAACATTGTCCGAACTCTACCCTTATCCCTTGAAAGACGGCCGGAAGTCCGAGAGAGTCGCCAGCCTTAGCAGCGCAGCTGCGGGCCTTCTCCGTGATTTCTTCAA
>ERZ808277.439-NODE-439-length-12921-cov-6.248613_pt1 | contig 12921 bp, 14 predicted proteins | sample MGYA00521240_ERZ808277 | MGnify/ENA primary metagenome ERZ808277 (study PRJEB31516, sample SAMN03275599) | gut metagenome | biome: mammalia-associated habitat; material: feces | host: Papio cynocephalus | place: Kenya | collected 2012-07-17 ... | reverse complement strand
TCTTTATAACTCTATATAACCTCTAACCGCGATAAAATGATCTGTGCAATTAGCAATCTTTTTATTATATAAAACACCTGTCTTTAAAACCGGAAGTACAAAGAATGTGTCGTTATTTTGTCCATCACTAGATGTTCTTAATAAGGCTGATGTCTTGCTACCAGAGTATACATTACTTGATCCATCTTCTGACCATAGATATGAGCCATTATCCGTACTAGATTTTATATGCAATTGGCCAAATAACAATATTCTTTCACTAGTAGGTGTTGTACTTAATACAGTATCTATTGTCCAATATTCAGTACCTGCCGCTGTTTTAGAAGTATAAAATGCACATGGTTTGTATTCTAAAGACCCACCAGAACTCTCATTTAAACTCTTAGTAGATAAAACCCATCCTAAAGTACTAATGGTTATAGTTATACATTTAACAAAGAAATTAGCAGTACTATCCTGCCCTACATGTGTATATACTAGAAATCCTGCGTCATGTTGTTTGTCATTTAGATAGTATAGTTCATTAGCAAATGATATATAGTTTAAATCACTAGCCTGTAATGTTGTTAATTGAGCTTGTGTTAAGGTTCCTTGAACTGCTGTGTCTAATGCACTAATCTGAACCACTTCGGCAGATGCTCCAGTATCACCCTTATCGCCTTTATCGCCTTTATCGCCTTTTATTGACATATATGAACTAATTCTAGTCGTACATTGGTCATTAGTAGTATCTACCTTTGTTATTTTACATGAACAAATATACATTTCATTAGAAGTAAGGTTTCTATATACACCTATATATAAATCACCTACTACTGGTTGTCTATTAAATGAAGAGCTAGAAGCAACATAATTAATACTTGTTGAAGGAGCACCAGCACCAGTTAAAAAGGTTCCTCTCTCTAAGCCTGTCAAGCCAGTTTCACCAGTTTCACCATTTATTTTAGAATAAGCCATAACTGACCAATTAATAGCGTTTTCTAAACTAGTTATCTTAGCGGTTACTATATAAGATATACCTGTTGCACTATTAATCCATACTAGTAAGAATATGTCATTAATAATTGGAATCCTGTTAAATCTATCAATAAAACTAGATACCCATGATATAGATGTTCCTACTGTTGGATCATAAGTTCTACTATAAGAATTACTATAAGTTAATGCTACTGGCCCAGTATCTCCTGTTGCACCTTGTACTCCTTGTTCTCCTTGTGGTCCTTGAGGTCCTACAACACCTTCAACCTTTCCAGTATTAACCCATTCCTTAGTAGTAGTTCCACTAATAACATATAAATCATAATCATTATTAGATCCAACTAAATAAGCTTCATTAGAAGGGGTAGTAGAAGGCGATGGTAATTGACTAATATTATTGACAGTACCAGCTATAAAGAATGATTTTCCAGCTTCTCCTTGGATACCTTGAGGGCCAGTAGGACCTTGTATACCTTGAATTCCTTGGATACCTTGAATTCCTTGTGGTCCTTGATCACCTTTATCTCCTTGTGGACCAGTATCACCCTTGTCTCCTTTATCACCTTTATCACCTTTGTCTCCTTTATCTCCTTGTGGTCCAGCTAATGGAAATTGACCTAAATCAAACCAATAGTCATTAGGGTGAGTACTATTTTGTCTAGTCAAGATATATAATTCATATGGTTCTTTAGTCCCTACTGCATAAGTATCTCCATATTCTCATGATGGGTTAGTTGTCTTATACTCTAGTACAGTTGGTATATCATTAGCAGTATCCACTTGTCCTACTACCTTTAATCCAAATGAGTTAAGAGTACCTTCTTCTTCTAGTATATACTCTATATCTGCTTTATTCTTGTCTACTTGCTCTTGTAGATTTCTCAATTGTAGATTATCTATTGTTATCATCTATTTCCTCCTTATTATTAACATCGATTTTAAGCGCGAAAATCTTGTGATTTTGCGACTTTTGTGTTTCTTCATATATTTTATCAAGAGAATTACTTTCGTTGAAATTTGATATGAATTTGCGCGTTATTTCATAGTTTATTAAGCAATCTTCAACTAATTTGTTATCTAACTTGTTTTTATACTCATTTGCATACTCATAATACTCATTAGTTCAATAGTATTCAGCATTTTTCATCTCTAGTATACCTCCTATCAACCCTATTATTAACACTAAGAAGTAGGTTAGTAGAGACATGTAATCATAGGTAAGTATTGCGTTAGTAAGTGCTATACAGCCTAATAAACTGAAGATAAATATTGATAGTCCTTTGACTTTATATTGTTGTGATTGTCATTTCTTTGGACTTCTCGGAGTATAATCTTTTTTAGATTCTCTTAATAATATTTCATTAGCTTGTTTATACTTATCATTATCTCTTATATTAATCTTAGCTTGTTGTAGAAAGCAGTAGAATATTGATATATTTAGTACGGCTATAATTAGTTTAGTCATTATATATACTATTCATCCACTTGCAGTATTAGGGAAATTAAATCCTAAGCCAGCTTCACTACCTATCATTGGTACAAATACTAGTACTAATATTGATATAACTCCAATAAGGATATAGTACAAGTAATTCCTAAATCTATCCACGTTTATCTATCTCCTTATTAATCGTATATAAACCCTTGTACTTCTTATATAATGGTGTTATAATCATCTCATCTACTATAGTACATACTGCTAATACTATTAATAATGGTGTGATATTATCTAAACATACGTAAATACCCAGTAATAATAGCCAGATACTACTTCTAAACTCATATTTAAACATTATATTCATACCAGTTAATATTGCAGCTAATGTTGTCATACAACCTAATGTTAACTTTTGGTGGGGTTCTCCATTAACAAATGCTATAACTAGGAATATAACAAGAGGTAATACAGTTAATATAATTGATAATACTTTAAAGATTATATATTTATTCTTTTGAGTTTTGGTTGCTTCCGTCATTATCTACCTCACTATCTCTTACTCTATCTAGTTTATTAATTAGCTTTCTTAATTGACTCTTCAATGCATAATTCTCTTCTAGTATAGCGGACATATCGTTCTTTAGCTCTTTTATCTCTTGACTCTTTTGTTCATTAGACTTATTATTATCTGATTTAATTGCCTTAATCTCTCTTACCATCTTAATAAAAGTTATTATAACGCCTAATACTGTAACAAGTAGTGGACAATATGCCATTAATAATGTTTCTACAATTGTAAATTCCATTCTATTCACCTCCTTCTGTTTCTGTGATATACCATAATGGTTCTTGTGGTTCTACAATAGTTAAGAATAATGGCTTAAATCTATCTAAGAAATATGCTGTAACATCTGTCTCTAGTAATGCCATTAAGTCTGAGTATGCATCTAGTTTTCCCTTCTTATAATGAGCTGTATTCTGACTATCTATTGTAGGTAATTCTTCTAAGTCTTTTGTACTTGGTTTTGTACTTGGGTTTAGTGAGTGGTTTAATATTTGTTTAGTACCTAGTAATATCTCATCTTCTGTTAACCCTCTTAATTTCTCTTGTATATCTAGTCTCTTAACTCAAGTAGGACCATACATGAATATAGTGCTAAATACCTTATATTTGAATTGATTCTCATCTGCATTAGCTATACTACTATTACCATATCTTGCATATAATAAGTAATATAAGGTAGTTGCATCATCATTAGATATACTAACTAATTTACTAGTAGAATACTCTTGAATAAACTTATCTGCACTATCTCATATATCTGTGAATTTCTTAGTTAGATAATTACCGAATAAATTACATGTCATTTACTGGTGCCTCCTTATTCATATTATCTTGTTCTTCTGGCTCTATATCATCAGCTACTTCACCATTCATATCTTTATCACTATTAACTACTGTCTCACTAGCTTCACACCAAATACCTAAGCCTCATATATGGTTAACTAGATTACAGAACTTTTGTCTTAATGTTAATCCATCTTGGTATACTAGCCCTACATTTTGTTGTATATTAGCTACTTGATCATTGTTAATATAAGTATTATCCTTGTCAAATACTCCACCATTCTTTAAGCCATATAATGATAACCTTTGATTATCTAGTGATTGCATATATTGTAAATAATCACCTGCTTTTACTGTTCCTCCATTTGTTAAATCTTGGAATTCTAGATTACCTACTATTGGTATCCATGGATTTCCTGTTAATGCAGCATCTGTAATAGATTTACTAGCTCGTTTAACTTGTGCTTGTTGATCTTCATCATTTACTCTCATGCCTTTAACACCGCTATTACATATTAAATTAGTTCTAGCAAGTGGAAAAGCTTCTGACATACAATCTAATATAGGCTCTTGTAGTATTGCTCTAGGAATTATTGTCTCCCCTATCTGTTTAGTATAGTCATTTAGTAATACACAGCCATCTTTATATACATCCATATCTACATCTATATAATTATATACTGGCTTTCTTACTAACCCTTGTACTCATACTCCTTCTGTTTCTGTTTTACCACCGCCAAATGGTACTGGAGTTACTCCTAAGAATCTGCCATAAACATCAATAGTGCCATCTAGTGCATAAGGTAAGAAGAAGAATTGGTTAAGGGTCTCTATATAGAAGAACATTGCTTGTCCCTTGTAGTACAAGATTCTCTCCAATAATTGACCATCTAAACTATCTGGAAGGTTATACCATATATATCTATTGACTGCATCTTGCTCATCTACTATTCTTAGGGTTCTCTTGATTTCTTCTTTTAATGTACATTTTTCTTCTTTCCCTACTCTTATAGGCAATCTAGTCTTAGGATCTATGCCAGCTTGTATTAATGTACTATAATCTGGTAAGCTATTCATTATTACCTCCTATTATTTGATTCCTTAAGTGTTCTGGTAAGTCTCTTACTCTTACAGTTTCCTTACCTAGTCTTACTGTTTCATTAAGTGCATTCTCTCGTTTTTTTATTATCTCTCGTTTTCTTTGTTCTAATTCTAGTTGTTGCTTTAGTTCTAAGGCTTGCTGTGTCTTAGCTTGTATTTTCGCAATATTTGCTTTTTCTTCGTCATATCTACTTCTTATCCCTTGAACAGCTGATCTCATTTGTTCTGCTCATTCTAAATATTTAACTTTACCTGTTTTATTATATACATTCCTACTAGCTTCTTCATATAGTTCACCAGCTCTTGATTGAGATTCTACTAGATTACCTATCTCTTCTAATGATATATGAGGATCTTTAAGTTGTTCTTTAGCAGCTTTTACTTGTTTAACACCATAATCAGCTACTCTCTTTTGTGTTTGCACTTCTTTAACACCAGATATTGCTGCTCCAGCTGCGGCTAATGATATACCTTGATTAATTGCTTGCTGTATTTGTCCCATTAAATATATACTCCTTTATTCATTTCTTCTGTTAACTCTTTAGTAACATTCGCATCATCTAAGTCTACTCTTATTAGTTTACCTTTTATATAACTTTCTTGAGCTCTTATATAATCAGCTAGTGTACCTATTCTCATAACTGTCATTCCATTCCACTTGATTTTATCTCTTAAGGCTTGTTTCTCTACCTCTGTACAAGTATAATACTCTAATATTGGGAATATCTTATTGTTATAAGTGAATGCAGTAGTTTTAGTAATACTATCTGGCAATGCTTTTATATTACCTAGTGAATAACCAAATTGATCTTTAGTATAGTCAATAGCTTCATTTTGAATTGACTTTTGTATAGCTAGATCTGCTACTGCGCCAATAGTACTTAAGCCACCACCTGCTACTGCACCAATAGCTGTACCAATACCAGGAGCTATCATGCTTCCAGCAACAGCACCAGCAACAGCACCTGAGCCTGCCCCTGCAATACCACTTACTACATTAGATAGATTTTGATAATAGTTATTAAACTCCATGTTTTGAATTTGTCTATCGAATATTTCTTGATAATTCTTGTTAGTTATTTGATATTCTTGTCATCTATCATTTATTATGGGTAAACTAAAATCTCCTCCACATATTAAGCCTCTTGCATCATTAAAGTCATCTCCATACAAGTTTTTAAAATCTGGGTTAATGTGGATATAAGGCTTGTAAGGCAAGTAAGTGCAATCTACATTAAATCTACTAACTCCATTGTTTTTAGCTGCATTAAATTCAAATTGACCATTGTAATTAGGTGATACTAGTCTATACATATCACATAATGCTTGTAGTTTCTTCTCTGTTATTACTATTGGTTGCTCTAATAAGATATCTAATGTAAATGAACTAGTAGATACATTGAATATTATCCCTACATTAGTCTTATCTTCTCTCTTAACTAATGAGTATAGTTTATTATCTCCCTTTACATCTAGTGAATTATCTGCTTGTATTATCGCTTGTACAGGGCAATATGGTAATAATTGAACATCATATATCTTACTTCCTTGCTGTTCTATCATACTCATTACTGTACTAAATCCTAACTCTTTATGTGCCTCTACTAATTTAACTCCATTGTTATTAATAGTTACATCTCCATAAGGAATAGCAAACATATCATATGGAGCGTCATTTAAATGATACCTGTCTGCTGTAATAGAGTAAGTTGTTGTAGCACCTGATATCTCTGTTAATTTAATCTTATACTTAGTTGTTTCTCCAGTATAGCCATATGCATACTCATTAGCATCTCCATAAACCTTATTAGTTGATTTAATGCAAGTATCTATTGTGTTATATGGCTCTAAAGAACTTCCTACATTGAAATTACCTGTATCTACACTAGTATAACTTGATATAGTTGCCCTATAGTACTTAGTACCTCCACTACCGTCGGTAAACGAAATTGTCTTGCCATTTATATTCAATAATTCATTAACTTCATTATCTGTGTGATAATTATAATAATTCTTAAGACTATTATTGATTAAAGTCATACTATCTTTAAATGCATTGTAGATATCTGTTGCAGTTGGGTGTGAATCACTATTAGCATATACATATATACCTGGATTCTTACCCTTTGTAGTACTCTCTTTATTAATAGAGGTTGCCGTTTGGTTAAGAGTATATATAAGATAATCAGTAGATACACCTATTCTTGTTTTAATAGTATAGTTAATATAACTTGCAACTCCAATAAATGGTGTTTGAGTATATTCATAATACTCCCATTGTTCTAAAGTACCTCCACTTACTATATCTACAGGGTAGTCACTAGTTGTAGTTCCTGTCATTGTAGTTATACTATCTCCGGTACTTCTTGCATAATAACCTACTATCCAAGGAATATTAGTAGCATCTTTTAATTGAGTTTCACTAGTCTTTATTTGGTTAAAACTCATGTTTTCACTATTATATATAAGTGGATCTCCATCTCCTAAGGTAGCTTTCTCTACAAACATCGGTGCATTTAATAGTTTATCATAATAATCTACCACTAAATCTCTTCTTAATTCTAACTCATATTGTCCATTACGAACTCTATGCTCATTTACTATAAATCACCTGCTAACTATCTCATTATTCTCTACACATAATATATAATTACCAAACTCATTACTATTAACTACTTGAGTTGTATTAACATTATTATTAGGTTTGAAGTTAACCTCTTGTAATACTTCTCCTACTTGATATCGTAAATAGCTTGATATGCTAGCTTCTTTCTTAATGACCCTATTGTGATAATTGTTATAATCTAAAAAATATAAGTCCATTTAATCTCCTTAAAACTCGAGGACTATTACCCTCTTATTTTCACATAAAGAGAAGCTATTTCTAGCCTCTCTTATTTTATTCAGCTGATGCTTCTACTGTAACTAATGGATAATTGTATAAATACTCTAATGTATTCCTACCAAAAGTTAAGTAACGATTTTCTGTTAACGACTTTGCGTTAAAGAAGCTTGTTGCTACTTCAAATGCTGACATATATGGTACTGAACGTTTATGAACGATCTTAAAGATAACATTACCGTCTTCTTTATAAGCTGGAACTATTATACTTGTATTATTAGCAATAACTACTTTAGATGGAATTATATCACCAGCAAAGCAGTGGAATGAATCACCAGCTTTATATGCCTTACCAGTTTTATCTGTATAAGCTTCTACTAGTTTAACATCACACTCTTCTAATGCTCTGATTGTTAAACCATCTGCAGTAGTAGTAGTCTTGTCTAATACCTTGCCAAAGTACCTAGAAGGTAATGTATATTCAGCGAATTTATCAATAAAATCCTTGTGGAATATCGTTGGTAAGTCTAGTTTAGTAATCTTATTTACCCATGCACTATTCCATACATACATAAAGTCATCCGCACTATAACTCCTTAAATAACCATAATCATTATAGTCTCTTGTTACATCTTCTAAATCTACTATAATATCTGCTAGCTTTTGAGCAATTGTTTGTGCTTGAAGTCTATTTTCAGTTTCCTTGTTAGTATCAGTTGGTAATGATAATACAACACTTTGTTTCCCTTTAGTAGTAGTAACTGTACCTATAAATGCATTATAAGTAGTACTATCATACACTCTCTTAGTATCTGCTATCCAGTTTTGCATTACACTGTTGAAAGAACTAAATGCTCCTTCTGTACTAAATGCTCTCTTACTCATATAGTCATCTACTGTTAAACTAATTTGTCTAAATACATCTAATGTAATTGCTTGAGAAGCTGGTGAGTCTGGTCTATGCAATTGAAGTAAGTTTGTAGCTTCTGCATCATTACCTCATTTAGTTGATTTTAATACGTCTGTACTGTAGTATAGCTTTGTATCTCCATATAGAGAACCATCTACTCTTGCTGTATCTACTAGACTTGATTTTGTATCTTTGATATTATCGGCGAATACTTCTTGACTAATAATCATATTGAATATTGCGCCAAATATCTCATTGGAATTTAATTGTCCCGCATAATTCATTATTTATTTATCTCCTCCTTATAATTGGGTCTACTAATCTTCTTTGCAGCTCGTTAGTGAATACACTAGAATCCCCATCTGCAATATCTACGCACTCTTGTAGTACTGATGCTACTTTATTTGCTTTATCTATGTCTTCGTCTGTTGGAATAATGTTATGGCCGTAAGGTAAGAATGGATCTTTATTACCCTTTTTCATTAATTCATCTCTTAGTTTAAGTGCACTTTCTATATATTCTAAGTTAGTTAACGATTCATCTGCTAATATCTTCTGCCTTAATTCATTAATGTCCACAGGTTCTTCTTTACTTTCAATCTTTTCACCCTTTACAAGACTTTGTAGTAATTGCTTATTCTCTTCTTTCAACTTATCGTATGCTGCTTTGTCTACACTGTTTTCTTTAATAGTCTTTATTGCCTCTATATAGTTGTTAGTGTCATCAACATTCTCAGGCATACTCGTTACGTTCTCTTCTTCCATTAAACTCTCCTTGGTTTTAATGACTTTTCCTTGTCAGGTATATTTTAATTTTAATTATATTCAAAATAGTACCCTATAAGGGCCGGAATACTCTATTTGATAGACTCTAGTAATCATCTAGTCAAGTGTTAGCGCCTCTACAGCTGATGTCTAATTAAATCCCCTTGATTGTCTAAGATATAAATAGGTACCACCATTTTATTTTAGTTTTTCTTTAATAGTCTCATTTGTTTCTGAAACCTTTTAAAGGTTGCTAGATTGACAAACTTAAATGCTCTAGCATCAAATTGTTCTCTTACATTATCTACTTGTTTATCATTATATGTTTCATCTAGATATCTTCTCATTGATATAACTGGTTTTTGCTCTTTATTATAATCTTTTATGATACTAAAGTTCCATACTGTAAATCAATTGTTTGGATCTTTTGTAAACTTGATTATATAAGCTGGGAATATACATTGTCTTTTATTCACTAGTAAACTTCTATCTATTTGTACTTCATTAGTGAATGTACTTGCATTTGGCATTAGTATATCAGCCATTGTTCCTTTTCTTCTCTTTAAATAGTTTTCATTAGGTCTTATATAGTCTATTACACACCTTTTACTCTTTAGTTTATATCTACCGAATGTATCTGGTATAAAGTTAAATGCTGCTAATATATCACTTGCTTCTTCTAATGTATTACCTATCATTACTACTTTTATTCTAGTTTTAGTACTTCTGGCTACATTCTCTAATAGATTAACAAAGTTATATACTATGTCAAATGAGTTCTTTTCACTCTCTTCCCTATTCATTTCATCTAGTACTATAAAATATTCACCTTTAAAATCCTTATTAAAATATCCAGCTCCTTTAGTATTATAGAATGTACTACAAGCTAATACAGTGCAAAACTCTTTTAAATTAGTCTTAACTTTCTTACCTTTATCATTTATCTCTTCGGTATAAGTATAGATAGTATCACCTTTCTTAGTAGTTTTGATATTCTCTCTTGCTTTAATATCTGGGTCTATTAATTTATCACCTCCATCTGCTAATAACTTCTTAGTTGCTGCTTCTGTTAATCTAAACCAATAGAATTTAAAGTTATCTTTATGCTTTAGTTTACTTAAGGAAGCATGGTTCATAACTGTATATGACTTACCAGCCTCTCTTCCTCCTAGTAATACATAGAACATTGCTCAGTCGTTACCAAAGATACTATTAACAGAATACCAATCTCCTTTATAAGTTTTATACATATGCTCCACCTAAACCATTTGCTTTTGCTGTATCTAACCAGCTATATACCATTGCTGTATACATACCAGGTACTTCACCTCTTAATACTTGGTTTTTAGTAGCTTTCTTAAATCTACTACCCTCTGGTATCTCTGATAACATTTTAGTTTGTGCTTTTAAGAATGTTTTAAGTTGTGTTGGACTCATAATAAGGGAACTTCTCTTTATTGAATCTCAAGCAGATATCTTAATATCACCGGTCTTACGTAATAGTTTATATCTCTTATAAGTTTTTGAATATCTTCTTTCATCTTCATACATTTTCTTTGCAGATGCACTAATTTCATACCCTTGATCTCTTAAAGAATCTATGTATGCTTTAAACTCTTCATGGGTTTTACTTCTTGTTGATTTAGTTCTTTTACTATACTTTCTCATGTTATATCTCCTCATTTATTAATAAATCATCTTGTATTAGCATTGTTAGATCTCGTGCATTTTGGAATTCATTTAATTTCCAAGTAGTTCTATCTGGTTTTACTCTATCTAAACTTGTCAAGCCAGCTTGTTTAAATACCCATCCGTTATCATAATAAGCATAAGATTTAACACTCTTTATATACATAGGAGCATCTTCATACTCGTATTTAAATCCACCTAGATCATTATTCCCTTTATAGTCATATTTACCTATAAACTTAATGGCATCTGTATTAACTAATAATACTTCATGACCTGCTTGCTCTATCTCTTGTCTTAACTTATGCACCACTTGATTACTATTAGTAATTATTTTACACCAAGCATTATGCCTATGGTATTTAGGATTATTAAGCCATCCTACTATTATAGAGCCATATAACTTAAATTTCTTGTAATAAGCACTATCTGGACATGTTTGTTTTAATTTTAACCTCTCTTGATAATATTTCTCTACCCAAGGTCTAGTCTCTGGATATACTGCCATCATACTAGCTGGGAATGAGTTATTTCTATCTAATGAATAACAGTTATCGAAATATCCATCATTCTCATCTACTAACTTTTGATTTACATAATTATAGTAAGCTTTCTCTGGATTCTCTGGACAACTAACTATTTTCTCTTCTTCACCTGGTTTATCTTCTGGTATACATTCAAATAAGTCTTTACCTGGTATTAAATTTCTAAAATAATTAAGTGCCTCAAATGCCACATGCTCATCTAAACCTGATTTTTTATCAAATTGAAGTGCGTAAACTATTCTCACATGGTATATTTCAGCATCTATATCTAATCTATGATACTCCATTGAATTTCCTCTTTTAAAAGTACCTCCACAAGGTTCATTAAAGAAATTCGCTTGAGATAAGTTATTACTTTTAGTTAATATTAATTCATTATCATTATCTTGCCTATATTTTTTCACTAATTCATTAAACTCTTCTATACTATGGGCTACTATACTTGTAACTCCTATACCAACGGTATTAATAGACTTAGTAATTCTGTTATCTACCTTAATATTATCAGAATTAATGAATTGTGTTAGTTCCGTTTTCATATATCCTCCTGGCTAAGAACTAGAAGGACGTCCATTCCTAGCCAGTTCTCAATATGATTTATTTATCTCTCTTTACGGCTGATGATTTTCCGTGTACATATTATTATACACTTTTTAGTGCTCTCTATATAATTATAGCTGTGATTTTGAAGAAAAAAATGATAAAATTTTTTAAACTCACTATCTCTCTATAATATATACGCTTTAGCCACTAGAAAATTCTAATGCTTATCTCAATTCTTTTTACTATTTTTATATTGGTTAGCGCCATTATGCTTCCTCATCCTTATATTATCTTTATGAGATATTGCTATTAAGTTATCTAATCTACAATTGATTGGGTCATCATCTATATGTGCTATATCATAATCTTCAGGAAAGTTACCTTTAAAATAAACATATACTAAACGATGTAAAGGCATAGTTGCATTAACATATTTATCCTCTAGTTTTAAGCCTACATTAACTAATAGATATACTTTATCTCTACCATAAGGATGTCTAGCAATATTAACATAAATAGGTCTTCTACTAGTACCTTTATTAGTATCTTGATATACTCTATAGCCTCCTACTTCATTATCATCTTCTATTATATGTACTCCTGATTGTACTAATAGTTCTTGTGTAATTAATCTTCTTTTCTTTTCCATTATAATTCTCCTTAATAATTATTGAGAGTCTCTTGTTTTTATCTCTCTATATAATTATAGCAGTGATTTTGAAGAAAAAATGACCAAAATTTTTAAAATATCATAATTTTGAG
>ERZ808277.437-NODE-437-length-12984-cov-4.737644_pt1 | contig 12984 bp, 16 predicted proteins | sample MGYA00521240_ERZ808277 | MGnify/ENA primary metagenome ERZ808277 (study PRJEB31516, sample SAMN03275599) | gut metagenome | biome: mammalia-associated habitat; material: feces | host: Papio cynocephalus | place: Kenya | collected 2012-07-17 ... | reverse complement strand
ATGGCAATCACAGCGGATGCGGTAGCGCTGGGAGCCCCGGAGTTCTGCGGCGGGTTTTGTACAAAACCTGACGCAGAATGAGCGGTTAGCGAAGGGCGGACATAGCGACGGCAAATACTTGAAAAGTTTTTGCCGGACCGCCGTAATTTTTCTAATATCCGTAACGATTCCTGAATTTCGCAAGGCACACGGCAACAACCGCTGCGGAAAGCACTTCGTATATAATTCCGCTAAGCCAGATTCCGTCGATTCCCCACAGAACCGGCAGAACAAGGACACACGCAACCTGAAAAACCATCGTCCGCATAAAGGAAATCAGCGCGGAAACAAAACCGTTGTTCAGAGCGGTAAAAAACGACGAGCCAAACATATTGAATCCGGTCAGCAAAAACGAGAACGAATACAAATGGAACGCGCGTCTTGTAAGCTCAAAAAGTTGCGCATCGTAGCCGGTAAAAAGCTTTGCGAACGGAAACGAAAGCATTTCCGCCGCAGCAAAAAGAACTACGCCAAAAACGCCCATTGCAATAAGATTTTTTACAAAAAGATTGTGAAGTTCCGCCCGGTTTTCCGCACCGTAATGGTAGCTCACAATCGGAGAAGTTCCGATTCCCCAGCCAAGAAAAACCGCCGCAAAAATAAATCCTACGTACATAAGGCACCCGTAGGCCGCAATTCCGTTCTCGCCCGCAAATCTGATAAGCTGAAAATTATACAGAATACTTACAACCGACATAGCGATATTTGAAAGCAGCTCCGAAGAGCCGTTCGTAAAAGTCTTGAACAGAATCACGCCGTTCCATTTTGCCTTTCCAAGATGCAAAAGAGACTTGTTCGGACTCAAAAAATAAATAAGCGGAACAAGACCTCCAACAACCTGGCTCATACAGGTTGCCAATGCCGCGCCCACAAGTCCCCACTTAAAGACCGCAACAAACAGCGCGTCCAAAGCCATGTTCGTAACTCCGGCGCCAACCGTAAGCGCAAAACCCATCGTAGGACGTTCTGCGGCAATCAGAAAAGTCTGGAACGAAGTCTGAAGCATAAAAAGAGTGAGAGTTCCGCACAAAATTCTTCCATATATAACCGCATTTTCAAGAAGCTCGCCGTCCGCGCCAAGGGCAACCGCAATCCTGCGCATAAAAATCATCGCCGCCGCTGAAATCACAACTCCAAGCCCAATCAGAAAATAAACCAGAAGCGAAAAAGTTTCGTTCGCGCGCTTCCTGTCATTCTCTCCCAAAAAACGCGCCACCAAAGCTGTTCCGCCCGTTCCAAGCATAAAACCGACCGACGAAAGCATCATAATCACCGGCATAATAAGATTCAGCCCGGCAAAAGCAGTCTTCCCGACAAAATTAGAAACAAAAAGCCCGTCAACAACGCCATAAATCGACGTAAAAACCATCATCCCAATCGACGGCAGCGTGAACCGAATCAGCCTGCCGAACGTAAAGTGATCCGAAAGTTTAATATCCATAAAATTCCCACGAATCAAAAGCAAAACAAAATAAAAGTAAAAAACTGGGCGCATACGGCTCGCAAAGCTCGCCGTACCGGGCTGCTCCGGGTTCCGGCCTTCGCCTCCAGCCGCCGCCTACGGCGCCGTCCGCTCCGCGCCCTCCGTATCCCTTGCGCGTTTCCGCAAACTTAAAAAACTCTTCCAGAATTAAGCAGATTGCCCGGTCAAGCCGGGCAATGACAGAGCAATAGAAGAGCATTGTCATTATCGGGCTTGACCTGAAAATCTAACCTCGTCCGAAATCGGACAATTAAAAAAGGTACATTTTTATAGGAAAAATGTCAATCGGAATTCCGGCAATAACAGAAATGCAAACAACAGTGTAAACAATAATGTAAAATTTACAAAAAATCAGAGAAAACTCATAGAAGCAATACGGCAGAATCCGTTTATTACACACCCCTCAAATCAGCTCCCTTTTCTTGAACTGATTTTCAAGGTCGTTTCTGTATTTTTCTGTCAGAAAAAGAAGCTGTTCCTTTTCTTCCGGTGCCCAGCTGTCAAAAACTGAATCTTCGGCGGAAATTATCGGCTCAACTGACTTTTCTGCAAGCGCAAGACCTTCTTCTGTAAGAGATACAATCACGTTGCGGCCGTCTCCGGCTGTCCTCTTTACAAGTCCGAGCTGCTCAAGCTTTGAAAGCGCGGAATTTATCGTTTTTCGGCTGATTCCGTAAAGACGCGAAAATTCGCTCTGGTTGCACGGTCCGCCCATGTCATAAAGACTGTAAAAAATCCAGGAAACGCTGTCCGAAAGAGAGGATTTTGCGTTCACCTTGTGATAAAGCTCGTCAATCTGGTTTGTAAGATATGCAAAACGCCGCGACGCTTCGTGTGAAGGATTTTGATTTTCCGCCATTTTTCCGTTTTCCCGCAGCAAGTTTCTACTTTACCCAGTAAACGTATTTTTCTTTGCGTGGAGCGGCTTCTGCTTCTACGCCTTCGGCAGCGTAGCCAAGCGCGACGTGCCCGATTCCTTCAAAATCGCCTTTTATTCCAAGGTCTGAAAGAATTTTTTTGCCGAAGCCGCTTTCAAATTCTTGCTTTGCGCGGTGAATCCAGATTGAGCCGAGCCCCAGGCTTTTCGCGGCGTTCATCAGATTTCCCATAACAAGCGAGCCGTCGTAAATGTAATTCGGCGAAACGCTTTTATCGGCAAGGACAATCAGAATCACAGGCGCGCCGTAAAACGGGTCAAAGCCTTCGTTCCATCCGCCGATTTTTCGGTTTTCTTCGCTGATTTTGTCGCGAAGCTCCTTGTTTGTAACCGCAATGATTATCGGCGACTGAAGATTCCTGCCGGTCGGCGCAAAAGTTCCAGCCCGGATTACGGCGTTCAAATCTTCCTCCGGAATCATATCCGGCTTGAATTTGCGGCAGCTTCTGCGCGTCTCAAGAATTTTTAATGTCTCATTCATATTTATTTCTTCCATAAGTAAAGGATTTTTTAAATTTCATGCTAAAAGGCAGAAAAGTCAAGCGGCAAAATACAAGACAATAAAAAATATGTCAGTGTTAGTTGACACTAACTTTTTGACGTGATATTGTCTTTGTGTTATCACTGATAACTGAACTAAAAAAAAACTATGGCAAAAGATAAATCCGAAACACACGAGAAAATTTTAAAATCCGCGCGCTCTGAATTTTCAAAAAACGGCTTTGAGAACGCTTCAATCCGCGAAATTGCAAGGCGGGCGGGCGTTACCTCGGCGGCGCTTTACCGGCATTGCACTGACAAGGAGGGTTTGTTCTCGCAGCTGGTCGAGCCTTCGCTTTGCGAGTTCAGGCAATGGCGCAAAAATCACATCGCGACAAAATACGCGCAGATTGAAGAAAACGTTTCCGTCGCCGAGCTTATGAAAAACAACGACATCGACATGATCCGCGAGATTATTTATCCGCGCCGCGAGGATTTTAAGCTGATTCTTACAAGGTCAAAAGGCACGCGCTACGAAAATTTTCTGCACGACATGGTGAACGAGGACCAGAAGGAAATGCTGAAAGTCCTGGATTTTTTAAAGTCGCGCGGAAACAAGGTGGTGGAGGTGAGCGAAAAGGAAATGCACACGATTTTGAGCGCGGCGTACACTGCAATGCTTGAGCCTGTCATCCACGACTACACGCAGTCGGAAACCGAGCACTGCCTTTCGGTGGTGGAAGAATTTTTCATGCCCGGCTGGCAAAAACTTATGGGATTTTAGTTTTTTGGGGCTTCCGGCAGAGGCTCCGTTTCACTTTGCCGCTGCCGTCGGGCTTTTCGCACTTCGCCGTCTAACCGCGGCAGGTACTCCAATCCCTAAGCTATACGTTCGCTGCATCTGGTCCGATGGCGACATATAGCAATCAGTCTTTGTCATTGCCGGGCATAGCCCCGACAATCTCGTAGAAGTTGTCATTATCCGGCTTGACTATACCAATTGTATTACAGAAATTTATTTTCCAAACAAATCAGAATGGGAGCCAGTGCGGGACAATTCCAAAATAAGCTCGTCATTGTTGATTGAATAAATGAGAAGCCAGTCCGGCTGAATATGACATTCCCTGTGCTTTGCCCAGTTGCCGGAAAGCTGATGGTCTTTGTTTTTGGCAGGAAGAGGCTCTTGTTTCAGCAGTTTTTCGAGGACTTCAATAAAGAGTTTTTCGTTTTTTCCGCGCTTCAGCGCAAGCTTGTAGTCCTTCTTGAACTGATTCGAGTAACGGGGCTTAAGCATGAAGAGAATCCATCAGTTCGTCTATGGAGTCAAATGCCGGGCTTAAATTTTTTCCCTCCTCCGTTTCTTTTAGAACTTTTGCGGTCAGCTCGTTCGGGTTTTCGTAGCCGATTTCAAACGGAATGCGTTTTTCGCGTATTACCTGCCGCAGAAAAACATTGATTGCGCTTGTCATCGAAAGTCCAAAATCCGCAAAAAGTCGTTCCGCCTCTTTTTTAGTCGCGGAATCAGTCCGGATGTTTATTGTCGCCATTGAATTCATCTTAGTCTCCTGTACTGCATAATATAATACAATATGTTGCAAAATGATATACAGATTTTATGATTTTGCTTCAGTTTTTCATGCGATGCCGGAACGGGGGACTGAAATAACAAAAAATCCGCAAAATTTCCCGCTTTTTTCTTCATTTGCCGTGTTTTTTTATTTTTCCGTGCGTTATAATAGAAAGAATAACAATTTATTCTATATCTTAAGGATTTTATGGAGAAAGCGATGAAAATTTATAACAAACTCTTTACCCCCCCCACCTAATTTTTGCGCTGTTTTTAGCATTGTCGGTTTTTACAGGCTGCCAAGTTGAAAGCAATGAAGATGAAAAAGCAACTTACACTGTAACTTACAACGCAAACGGCGGAAGCGGCGAGATGAAAACCCAGACCGCAGAAGAGGGAACGGAAATCACTCTTACTGCAAATGCGTTTACCAGAGAAGGCTATACATTCTCCGGCTGGAACACGGCAGCGGATGGAAAGGACACAGACTACGCGGACAAATCAACAATCAAACTGACCGAAAACCTCACGCTCTACGCGCAGTGGACTGAAATCGTCAAGGTTTCCTACACAGTGAAATTCGACAAGAACGGCGGCAAAGGAAAACTTCCAGACGACATAACCGCCACTGTAGGCGAGGAATTCGCGCTTCCTGCTGCGGAGCTGACAAAAACCGGCTACGACTTCAAGGGCTGGTGCGCCACCGCAGACGGAACCGGCTCAACCTACGAGGCAGGCTCAAAAGTCAAAGACCTTTCCACAGAAAACGGTGCGACCATCACGCTCTACGCAAAATGGGTTCTGCAGGGAAGCTGGTCAATAAACTACGTCCTGAACGGCGATGATGTGAACCCGGCGCAAAATGCGGAAACAAATCCGGCAGAATACAACATCGAAGCTGCGGCAATAACGCTTGCCGACCCGACACGCAGTTTGTACGAGTTTGCAGGCTGGTACGACAATGCGGAATTCACTGGCGAAAAACTGACCGGCTGGAACGCGGGCGAAAAAACAGGCGACATCACGCTTTACGCAAAATGGACGATAACAGCAAACAGCGTTTCCGAAGCGATTAAGAATATCCCTGCGGACGGCAAGGTACACACAGTCGCGCTTGCCGGCACAATTTCCAAAGATATAATCACGGCAATACGCAGCGCACTATATGAAAATTCTGACGCAAGAATCAATCTTGACCTGAGCGGAACGACCGGGCTTACCGAAATTCCTGAAGATGCATTTTTTGAATGGACGTTTGAATTTAATCCATGTAAAGCCATTGCAGGAATCGTTCTTTCAGAAGGCATTGAATCTATCAATCGTGAAGCATTCTATGGCTGCCCAAATCTTACCGATATTGTAATTCCGGACAGTGTAAAGACAATAGGTATTATTGCATTTGGCGAAAGCGGTCTTGCAAGCATAAAATTCGGAAATGGACTTGAATTAATAGATGCAAGTGCTTTCCAAAAGTGTAATTTCCTTACAAAAATAACCGTTCCGGGCAATGTCAAGACAATCGAACTATATGCTTTTCAATGCTGCGAGAATATAGAAGAAGTTGTGCTGGAGGAAGGCGTACAGACTATAGGAGATTATGCTTTTGGCCAGAACAAAAAACTTGCAAAATTAACAATTCCCAAAAGCGTAGCATCTATTGGAGAAGGAGCATTCTGCTATTGTGGCGCATTGCAGACAGTGAACTACGGCGGCACAACGGCGGAATGGAACGCACTCAAGGCGAGTATCGGCACAGACAACGATGTTCTTCTAAACGCCACAATTTACTGTACCGACGGAATTGCCATCACCGCAGACAAAGCGGCAGAGTTAATCAAAAGCCTTGAGACAGGTGAATACAACATCGCGGTAACTGGAGCAATAACAAGCGAAACAATATCTGCGATTAAGAATGCACTTAAAAATAACGGAAAAGCAAAAGTCCGCCTTGATTTAAGCAAAACAACAGGATTAACTTCAATCGGTGATAATGCGTTCTATTATTGCGACAATTTAACTGGTGTAACAATTCCAGACAGTGTTACTTCTATCGGTGATAGTGCATTTTTTAATTGCGACAGATTAACAAGTGTGAACATTCCAGACAAAGTTATTTCTATCAACTATGCCGTGTTCTATGGTTGCACCAGCTTAACCAATGTGAACATTCCTGACAGTGTTACTTCTATCGGTGGGAACGCATTCCGTTACTGCAGAAGTTTAACAAGCGTGAACATTCCAGACAGTGTTACTTCTATCGGTGATAGTGCGTTCGGTGGCTGTAGAAGTTTAACAAGTTTGAATATTCCTGCCAGCGTTACTTCTATCGGTGGGAGAGCATTCTCTGCTTGCACAAGCTTAACAGAATTAACAGTATCTGAGGATAATTCAGCCTATAAAAGTGATGGAAATTGCATCTATACAAAAGACGGAACAAGTTTAATTGCGGTTGCCGCAGGTTTAACAAGTGTAGCAATTCTTGACGGCGTTACTTCTATCGGTGATGTATTCGGAGAAAGCAAAAACTTAATAAACGTGACAATTCCAGACAGCGTCACTTCTATAGGTGATAGGGCGTTCTGTTATTGCACCGGATTGACCAGTGTGAACATACCGGACAGCGTTACTTCTATCGGAAATTCAGCGTTCTCTGTTTGCAGCAGTTTAACAAGTATAAGCATTCCTGACGGTGTCACTTCTATTGATAGTCAGACGTTCCATTCGTGCTACAGCTTAACAAGCGTGACAATTCCAGCCGGCGTTACTTCTATCGGTTATAGTGCGTTCTATAATTGTAATTTAAGCACTGTAAACTTCAAGGGAAGCGAAGATCAATGGAATGCAATAACGATTGAGGACTATAACGACCCGCTTACAAGTGCGACTAAAAATTATAATTACACAGGCGAGTAAGTGTCATTGCCGGGTTAAACCCGGCAATCTCTCGTGTTGGAAAAGGGATTCCCGCATCAAGTGCGGGAATGACATTGAAATCAAGCAAGGGAATGACATAAAAAAATTTGTCATTGCCGCACTTGGCTTCCTTGTCATTATCCAGCTTGACTGGATAATCCCCTGCAATAGATCTCCGGGTCAAGCCCGAAGATGACATAAACCATACATGGGAATGACCGTTGAATCACACTGGGTAATGGCAGTTGAAGCAAGTTTGTTTTGTCCGATAAACATTGATTTCTCAAAAAAAGAAATGTATACTTTTTACGAGGTGAAGCCGTGCCTACAATCTTTGTTCAAGGTCAATACAGATTTTATTTCTTTTCAAGGGAAGAAAGCCGCAGGCACGTTCATGTGTCATAGTCCGATGGTGAGGTGAAGGTTTGGCTTGAGCCTGAAATTTCTGTTGCAAAGGTAATAAATCTTTCTGAAAAGGAAGTGAACAAAATTCTTGAAATTGTAAAAAGCAGAAAGGAGGAAATCGATGAATTCTGGAAAAAGCATTTCAGTTGAAAAAGCAGTTGTCACGAATATTTCTCCGTTTGGAATCTGGCTGATTGCATCTGACGGAAATGAATATTTTGTGTCATACAAGGATTATCCTGTTTTTGAAAATTCCGACATAAAGGACATCGCCGACGTTAAGACTGATTTCGCAGGAAATCTGCACTGGCCCGCTCTCGACGCAGACATTGAATTGGAATCCCTTCAACATCCCGAAAAATTTCCGCTTAGTTATTCATGATTTTTTAAGTTGTGGTAAGAAAATTTGTCATCGTCAGCCGTGCTGTTTTGTCATTATCGGGCTTGACCCGATAATCTCTAACAAACCAATTAACGTAGATTCCTGACCGAGTTTGCTACGCAAACATCGCTGCATCAAGTGCGGGAATGACAGGAAAAAAACGAGCGGGGAGCGTAATAGTTCCCCGTTTTTTTTGTCGGGACTGAATGTTATTCCATTTTTCTTGACAATTTTCCAGTTCCGATTTATCTTACAAACAGTACGGTTTTTAGTACCTAAATTTGTACTTTTTATGGGAGGAAAATTATGACAATCGCAAAACAGATGGACATCCGCGCAAACATAAAGAAATATTTCGACATGGCGTTTAACGGCGAGCCGGTCGTTGTTCCGCGCAAGGAAAACAAGAATGTCGTCATCGTTTCCGAAAAAGAATTCAAGGAAATGGAAAAGGCGAAAAGAAATGCGGCTTATCTTGCCATGCTAGATAAAAGCGATGGGCAGCTTCATCATGGAAAAGTTGTCGTAAAGACGATGGAAGAGCTTGAGGCAATGGCGGCAGAATGAGCGAGATAACTTTTTCCAAAATGTCATTCCCTTGCTTGTCAAGGGAATCTGTCATGCGAGATTATCCGGTCGAGCCGGATAATGACAGGAAAATCAACAAGCTGCTGAAAAGCATTTCTCGCGATGGTGCATTGCGTGGCGAAGGCAAGCCTGAAAAACTAAAGCATAAGGAAGGCGAATACAGCAGAAGAATTGACAAGGAGAATCGGCTTGTTTACGAATTTTCCGAAGATAAAATTACCGTAAAAACTTGCCGTGGACACTACGAGGACTAATAGGTTAAACTCTAATCTTTTCCGTATATTTTTTTATGGTCGCCGATGTCAATCGGGATTATCTGGTCGTCTTCTATTTGAAAATCAATTGAAGTCCTATATTGCAGATTTATAGAAACTGAATACAAGTCTGAGAATTTGTGCAGTCTGAGCGAAGGATGATAGACATTTTGCTCCATAAGCAGAAGCGTTTTTTCGTAGATGGTCTTCAAGTCTGGATGTTTTTTTAGGAACTTTTTTGCCCGCGCTTCATAAGAATCCGTGAAGATTATCTTAAACATCCGAAATCCTTTTTATATGAGCGGCAACACCGTCCGTATGGATTTTTCCGTTGGCAATATCGGATTTTGACTCAAGGATTGCCGCTTCAAGCTCCATTTCTCGCATACGATTGTAATCGGAAAGTTTCAGAACAATGTATTTTTCTTTGCCACGTATGGTGATTATAGCGCCGTCATTTTCATCAATAACGGATTCAAGATAAGAAACGCCTTTTGTTTTCAAGTCGTTTGCGGTAACTGTCATTTCCATATTAGCTCCTCGTACTGTGAATAATACTATTAAGAGTGCTGTTTAGCAAGTGAATCTATGATGCTTAATGTTTAATAAAAAAGTCTTTTTTCGTTAGTTGACGCTAACTTTTTTCTATGGTATATTCTTTTCTGTTGAGATATTGTTATCACTGATAACCAACGAGGCGGCAAATGGTGTTCTTACGTAAAATAAAAAACTCATGGGATTTTAGAAAGAGGCTTTCGGGCCTCTTTTTTTTATGAGGTTATCAAATTTGAATTTTGGTAACTGAATAAGCCTTCAGTTTTGATAAGAGCAGTAATTTAAGTGTCATTCCCGTGCTATGACACGGGAATCTGTTGGAAAATTTCAATAGATAATCGGGTCAAGCCCGATTATGACATAAATGATTAAACAAAAAACAATTTTAAGAGGTTTTATATGGAAAAAAAGAAAAGTTCGATTGGCGAGCTGATGAAGTTTGCGGGAAAACACAGGTTTTTCGTGTATGCTTCCTGGGTTCTTTCTGGTGTGAGCGCGGTTTTGGGAATGCTTCCGTTCTATTTTATTTGGAATCTGATTCGCGAGGTTCTGGCGGTTCGTCCAAATTTTGCGTCGGCGGCACCTTCGCTCAAGTTTTATGGCTGGGCTGCGGTTGTTTCTGCGGTGGCGGCTCTTCTGGTTTATGTGGGCGGTCTGATGTGCTCGCACAAGGCGGCGTTCAGGATTCAGTCAAATCTTAGAATCAGGCTGATGAGTCATATCATGTCGCTTCCGCTCGGGCTGATTGAAAAGGAGGGCAGCGGAAAAATCAGGCGGATTGTGAACGATTCTTCGGCGGCAACCGAGACTTTTATTGCCCATTCTTTGCCGGACAAGGTGGTTTCTTACGTTACGCCGGTCTGTCTTGTTGCGATGATGCTTTTTTTCGACTGGAAAATCGGGCTTTTGTGTCTTGTGCCGGCTCTGCTTGCGTTTTTGGCGATGGGCGGAATGATGGGGAAGAAGCTCCAGCAGGACATGGCAAAATATCAGGATTCGCTTGAAACGATGTCGAACGAGGCGGTGGAATATGTGCGCGGAATTCCGGTTGTAAAGACTTTTGGGCAGTCGGTGTTTTCGTTCAACCGCTTCAAGGCGGCGATTGACGGCTACGAAAAATGGACGGTCGCCTACACAAAAAGCATGATGAAGCCGATGGTTCTTTTCACGCTTGCGACGAATTCGGTTTTCGCTTTTCTGATTGCGGCGGCTTACATTCTTGGCGGAAAAGGCGTTTCTGACACGCTGATTTTGAATCTTCTCTTCTATATAATTCTTACTCCGATTCTGACGACGACGCTGATGAAAATCGCTTATTCGGGCGAGGCTTCGATGGTTGTGACGGACGCTCTGAAACGCATGGACGAGATTTTTGCGTTCAAGCCGCTTGCGCAAACGTCTTCTCCGAAATTGTCTTTGGATTCTTCGGTTGAATTTGACGGTGTGAGCTTTTCTTACGGCGGCTCGGAGAAAAAGGCGTTGGATGGCATTTCACTTAAAATCGCTTCGGGCGAACACGTTGCGTTTGTAGGCCCCAGCGGCGGCGGAAAAACGACTTTGGCTTCGCTTGTGGCGCGGTTTTGGGACACGACGGAAGGCTCGGTGAAAATCGGCGGCGTTGATGTGCGCGATATTTCTTCAAAAGAGCTGATGAACGAAGTTTCCTACGTTTTTCAGGATTCAAAGCTCTTGAAAATGTCGGTTCTGGAAAACGTTCGGCTCGGAAATCCAGCGGCTTCGCGCGAGGAAGTTCTGGCGGCTCTTGAAAAGGCTCAATGTTCAGATATCATCGAAAAACTTGCGGACGGAATTGACACGGTGATTGGCTCGAAAGGCGTTTATCTTTCTGGAGGCGAGGCACAGCGTATTTCGATTGCGCGCGCGTTCCTAAAAAACTCAAAGATTCTGATTCTGGATGAGGCGACCGCGTTTGCCGACCCGGACAACGAGGAAAAAGTCCAGGCGGCGTTCGCAAATCTTTCCAAGGACAAGACTGTGATTATGATTGCGCACCGTCTTTCGACCGTAACAAATGCGGACAGGATTTTTGTCTTGAGCGGCGGAAAAATCGCGGAATCGGGAAAGCACGATGAGCTTGTTTCTAGTGGTGGAATCTACGCGAAAATGTTGGCGGAATACAACAAGGCCGCGGAATGGAAAGTGTGTGCAGGAGGCGACAAATGACTTTAAACGAGAAACTTAAACATAAATACGCGCTTTCGGATTATGGCGCGCGGGGAATGGTTCGGGCTTTTGTTGCGGTTACGCTTTCGAATCTTGTTCTTATGCTGCCGGTGGGGCTTTTGTACGCGCTCGTGCGGAACTTGCTTTCAGGCTCGGTTTCTGCGGACGCGTTGCCGTTTTTTGCGTGCGGAACTGTCTTTGTCTGCGCTCTGATTGTCTTGGCGACGGTTTTTCAGTACCGCTCGACTTTTTTGACGACTTACGTGGAAAGCGGAATCAGGCGGCGCACTCTGGCGGAAAAGCTCCGCAAGCTGCCGCTCTCGTTCTTCGGAAAAAAGGATCTTGCGGACTTGACCAGCACGATTATGGGCGACTGCGCTGTTCTGGAAACGGCCTCGTCGCACTGGATTCCTGAGCTTGTCGGCTCGCTTGTTTCCACGACGCTTGTTGTGCTCAGCCTTTTCTTTTTCAACTGGAAGATGACGCTTGCCGCGGTCTGGGTAATGCCGGTTGCGTTTGTGATTGTTGTCTCGTCAAAAAAAGTGATGGCAAAAATCAACCAGAAAGGAATGAAATACAAGCTTGCCTGTGCGGACGGAATACAGGAAGGACTTGAAACCTTGCGCGACTTAAAGTCCTACAACGCGGCGGAAAACTATCTTGAAGGCTTTGACAAAAAAGTGCGCGACATTGAAAAGCATTCGGTTGTGGCGGAATTTTCCAATGCGGCGTTCGTTGTTTCTGCGCAGATGGTCTTGAAGCTCGGAATCGGAACGGTTGCCGTAACGGGCGCGTTTCTTCTTGCCTCTGGCGAAATCGACATTCTCACGTTTTTCATGTATCTGCTTGTGGTTTCCAGGATGTACGACCCGCTTCAGGTTTCGCTTCAGAATCTTGCGGCGATTATCAGCTGCGACGTGCGCTGCCAGCGTATGGACGAGATTCTAAGCCACGATGAACAGAACGGAAAAGCGGAGCTTTCAAACAAGGGCTATGACATCGTTTTTGAGAACGTGGGCTTTTCGTACAACGGCGGAAAGGAAATCCTTAAAGACGTTTCGTTCACGGCAAAGCAGGGCGAAGTGACGGCGCTCATCGGACCGAGCGGCAGCGGAAAGACAACGGTGAGCCGGCTTGCAGCCCGCTTCTGGGACTTGAACAGGGGAAAAATCAGCGTGGGCGGAATGGACATCTCGA
>ERZ808277.435-NODE-435-length-13026-cov-46.938247_pt1 | contig 13026 bp, 19 predicted proteins | sample MGYA00521240_ERZ808277 | MGnify/ENA primary metagenome ERZ808277 (study PRJEB31516, sample SAMN03275599) | gut metagenome | biome: mammalia-associated habitat; material: feces | host: Papio cynocephalus | place: Kenya | collected 2012-07-17 ... | reverse complement strand
AGACCTTGTTGCCCTGTACGTCAAGGAAAACAAGTGGCGTGGCCAGTTCCTCCATTGAGATCTTTGAGCAAGGAAGGCAGTTGGCTGGAGCCAGGATGAAGTCATCGGCGACATTGTTGTCAGCGATGATTCCGGCAAGGATGTCTCGGATGTCAGCGTCCGGCTTGGTCGTGATGACAACAGGCTTGACACCCGTCATCTTCTCCCAGACTTTAGACAACTGGCCGTCCGTGCCTTCGTAGGCACAGACAACCAAATTGGTCTTGTTTGCGGAATTGTCCGCAACCTTGTCAGGGACTTTGGAAGTGTCGCTTTTGGTCATCCGCTAAGCTCCTCCAGACGTGGTTGTGGATGCGTCAGCGATTTCCGGCATCTCTCCGGAATATTCACCGGCAAGGAACTTGTCAGGCAGCGCCTGCTTCCAGGTCAGTGTCCTCTTGGTAGCCTCTCCGTCCATCTTGGTCTCAAGCGAAAGCCTGAGAGGGTTGCAGACACGTCCCATGATCTGAGGGCGTCCCGCGGTAGTTCCGTCGCATTCCTGCACGATGGCGATCACACCACGGTTCTTGAACACCTCGATGAAATTCTTGATTGCCACCGAGTTGCCCGGGTGGTCAAACACGATTCCGGTCTTGATGCCCTCGGCGTCCGGATCACCGGAAAGTTCCTCGGTAATCTGGATGGTGGACGCTGTCGCATAGATCGAGATCGCCTTTGCGCTGGTCTTCAAGGTGATGTCACCGGTCACAACGCAGTTCCCGACCTCTCTTGTAGGTTCGCTGGCCACATCCTCCACATCGATGAGGATGATTTGTGATTTCCTGTTGGCGGCGCAACCAGCGCCGTCACCAGGTCTTGGAATTGATGATTTTACGTAAGCCATAATTCGTGGATGTTATTGGTTATGCACCGGCGTTCTGGTCAGGATCTGACCCGGCGTTCTGGTCTTTGGTGTCAGAATTTTGGTCCTTTGTCTCAGAAGCCTTCTTTCCGTTCTCCCACTTGTTGGTGTCCGGAACATCGGAAACGATGCTGTCCACCGGAGTGTAGCCGTCAGGAACTGCGGCATAGACAGCTTCGGCAATCTTGAAGCCTACTGAGAGAGAATATTCGCCGAAAACCTTCACGTCATAGTTCTGCTCCTCGATCTTGACGATGCAGTTCTCAGCTTTGGAAAGGTCAACCAACTCCACGAAATTCTCTTTCGGAGTCGCGAAGAGGATAGGGGAGTTGTACATCGACTTCAGAGGAACAAGGTGGAAGTTCGTGAAGCGGATGCCTCCGTCGTTCTCGAATCCAGTGTACTTGCCGTTCACGGCGAAGTCGGCCCTCTTGTAGCGGGTCAACAACTGCTCCGAGCAGTGGATGGTCACGATGTGTGCGAACAGGCCGGAGATGCTGTCCACGAAGCCGTCAACGTAGGCAAGGAGCTCGGAGTCGGACATAGCCATCGGATCCGCCGCTGCCTTGTAGTAGTTGATCTTGCAGTTCTCATCGGTCTTGCCCTCCACAAGGATGGTCTCGAAACCGTCCATGGAGTTCTTGGCCGCCTTTCCGGCATCGCCGTCAGCGACAACGCCGGCGTCTACGAACTTGCCTTTCGCAATCATCGAGATGGTGATGTCATCCAGCACCTTAGGCAGGATGTGGTTCTCGATGATGTAGCGTGTGATAGGCATGTCGGACATCGTCTTGCCCTGCTCGTAGAGATAGAGCAGCCAGCTCTTGAGCACATCAGCCGGCTGGATCAGCACGTTCAGCTTGTGACGGCGGTAAGGAATCCTGATCGGAGTGAACTTGGCCGCTCCCTTTGGAGTCCATTTCGGAGTGAACTGCTGTGACACCTCGGACATGATGGCCGCGCTTGCGATGTAGTCCGTGTTGGACTGGATCCGCGTCATGTACTTGGCGTCGTCGAAGCCGTTGTAGATCCTCTTGTTCAGAAGCTCCAGCTTCATCTTAGGAGGCATCACCATCGAGAACTCTGAGTTGAGATCCGTGATGTTGATTGAGGCGTCTTCCAGCGCGGTGAAGGCGTAAGGATTGACGGAATCAAGAGCCTCCTTCACGATCTTGTTGTGGGCCGCCGCCATATTGATGGCGAAGACCTTGGCCTCCTTGGATGCAGGCACTGCCGTGGCCACCGGCTTAGGCTCCGGCTCGGAAGCCAATGAGACAACGTCCTTTTGGAGTTTCTTCACCTGCTCTTTAAGAGCCGCTGTGGCCTCAGCGGTCTTTGCAGCTACCGCCGCATCGAAAAGGGTCACGGCATCACCCTCCTCATCGAGGTTGATGCTTTCCAGTTTGTCGAGAAAGTCCTGGCCATAGTTCTCCAGAACCTTCTGCCGCTCCTGATCGGAAAGGGAGACCTTGCCGTCCTTGACGTCAAGCTCACTCTTGCCGAAGAGACGGGCCACAAGTCGGCCCATCTTGGAATTGTTGAGAGTTTTCTTATCCATTATGAAAAAGATTGGTTAAACGCTTGTGAGTGCGAAGACAGCTTCTATGGTCTCTGAAAGGGTCTTCTTTGCATCGGCCATATTCAGACGCAAGGCATCGGCGGTGCTGAACATCGCTCCGCTCAAGACACCGTGCTCTTCTTTATGAATATTCGGTCTTCCGGACACGACCGCATCCTGGAACTGATTCACCAGCGGCTTGAGTTCAGCCTTGGCCGCATCGAAGTTGCCCGTCAGAGCGTCCCTGTAGGCGCGGTTCTTTTCTGAGGACTCATCCGGATAGACGGTAATGGTCTTTTCTCCGGTCGCCGGATTGACCGCCGTGGAGTCCACAAAGACCGCCATAGCACCGATGGATCCGACCTCTGAGAGATCGTTGTCCATATAGATCGCATCGCATTGCGAGGCCACCCAATAGGCAGCCGAAGCGCAGCAGTCAGCGTGCACATATACCGGCTTCCCTTTGGACTTGGCGTAACCGATCGCTTCGAGCATAGGCGGAATTGCCGAACAGCTTCCGCCAGGAGAGTCGATGTCCAGGACGATACCGATGACATTACCGTCATCGGCCATCTCCCGGATCTTTTTAGCTATGAATGTTGTTCCGTAACTTTCACACGTGTCGTATTTGGTCATCGTGCCGTGTAGGGGAACGATGGCTACACTCTTTGATTCCTCGGCCTCGGCACCGGAATCAGCCACGGTGGAGACCACCGCAGCCTTCACCTCCATCTCCACAGGCAGTCTGTTGAGAAAAGCCCTGGCCACCGGAAGCAGCGTGTCAGGATTGGCGACAAGCCATCTTCCCTGCATTATGTCCCTTGCCAGTTGGAATGTGTCTGCTTTCATCTTCTGTATCAATGTTTACACAAAGATAAAAGCAGGCATCCCGACACGAAAGGACACGCTAATATACAGGGAATTGGTACGAGCAGGACAGTTTCAGAGTGTTGGTCTCGCTGACCTCGAAAGTCAAAGGCAGGTCCTCGGTGCCGTAACTCTCATCGTCACCGTGGCAGAATCCCACCTTTAATATAAGGTTGTCCCTCATCACATCGGAAGCCTCCGACAGTGTGGCGTTGATATTGACGGTGGCCAGTCTTCCGGCGTCCTCCGTCTTCTCAGATCTCTCAATCGTGGCCGTTCCCGGAACGAGCGCCAGCTTGTGCCAGACACCGTTCTGCTTGTCAAGGCTCTGAGCCTGTAGTGTGTCAATGATTCTGATCATCATTCAATCCCTTTAAGTTTATTGTTCTGTCTATGTAGTGGATCCTTTGCAGGAGTTTTCCGGTCATCTTGTCAAGGACCTGCTGCGATTGCCTGTAGATCCGCTTGTGAAGAGCGTCAAACCGGTCGGTCGTGAACAGTCCTCTGGACACGATGAACGCAGAGACTATGTCCTTCTTCTGGAATCCCAGTTCGAAACCTGCAAGGTAGTACTGTTTGAACTCGATGTCGAAGAAGGCCGCTATGGCCATATTCAACGCGGCCGTGTCGTGCCTGTTGTAGTAGAGGAATCTGTTGATCAGCGGCTTTGTCGCCTCATCGTTCGGAAGCGTCAGGTCCACGAACCCGTCACCGTCCACCGTCACCGGACGTTCCGACACCTTGCAGTGGGCAATGAGCAGTTTGCCTATGCTGTTGCGGGCACAGACTTTCAGAGGACCGCCCGGACCTTCAGGCGGGAACAGATAGGCCAGATAATCCGCCATCATCGGCGAATCCACTTTCAATTTGACATCGAGCATTTCACAGTTCATCAATTATATGGGACACATTTTTCGCAAAAACATCAACTACACTAACTACACTTGAAGCCATGTTTGATTATCAACGAGTTAACCAAAAATGAGGTGTAGTTGAGCCCCGAAATTGTGTAGTTAGTGTAGTTGGAGTCAGGGCAAGTGTAGTTGAATGTAGTTGGAGTGTAGTTCTCCAACTACACCGCAACTACACCTTATTTCATTAATATTCATTCATTTGCTTCAAGTGTAGTTAGTGTAGTTAGTGTAGTTGGGGTTTTTCATTTCCTCAGCAAAAATATTTTTCCTAAAGTTACGTAATTTATTGAAGAACTACAAAAGATAAGACAAGATAATCTTTTGTTCTATTTGAATATAAATAATAATTCTTCTCTCACTTGTGCCAAAATTTGGCACAATCACTGCGATTTCCCTCATTTTCCTCAATTTCCCCGAAAATCACCTGTACAATGAAAATTGTAAGCAAATCTTCCTTTTTTACTTATAGTTTTGCCTTTAATTTTTGAAATCCCCATTTCACGCACTTCCCTCCAATAAAAATTGTAAGAGCGAATGAAGATTAGCCTCTTCATCCGCCCTTACCAAAAAGAAAAGCCCTGGAAGAAACTCCCAGGGCCGCACCATACTAAGTAATGCTACCAAACAATTACGCGAATATGGCGTTCAGGTCTTTGTCCAACGCCCGGAATCCAGATTCGATTCTTTCCTCCTGGGCTTTCCGTGGCTTGGTTCCGTTGATGTATCCCCAAAGCTGCTTTTGGTTGATGCCGGTGATTTTTTCAAGGCCGGCCAATGAGAGGATGCCTGAATTGACATAGTACTGCATCAACGAGACCGCGTCAATCTTGTAGGAGAAGGAATATTCTCCGTCAAGAAAGGCAGGGTACTTGAATCCCTCCGCTATCGCTGTCTCCTTGTAGAACTTGATCTGCTGCATCATGTCAGCCTTGGCCTCCTCTATGGTGCTGCCGGCACCTGAGAATATTTCCTTGCTGCAATAGACGTTGAATGTTCCGTCCGCCGCTCTTTCGATAATCGCTTCTATAACCATAACTCAATTCTTTTATCGTTGTGATATGGGGCTTATTTCAGCCCCATATCCTTTTTCATCTTGTTTTCAAGCCCCTTGCCCAACTCTTTCCCTTTGTGGTAGGGAACCGGGTAAGTCCGGCTTCCCTTTTTGTAGATCACGTGGCTTCCAGACTGCCTTAGCCTTTCCCAGCCATTCGCCTTAACAAGGTCGTGAAATTCATCGTACTTCATATCGCATATTGTTTGGTGTTGCAAAGGTAGTAATATTTCTATTAATCACGAAATTTGTCGATAGAAATTTTACATTTATTTTGAAAAAGAGTGGTGCCTCCCATCGCACCACCCATAAAACTACTTAAAGCGTTCTCTTGATACGAAAACAGAATGGCCTTCCGTTCGCCCGGTAGATTCTTCTACCGTCTTTCGTTGTGTAATACATACGAAAGACAAGTTTGCCTTGTTCATTTTTAGCATTAAAGTTATTGTTCATCTTATCTCACACCTCCTTTCCTTTTTGGCTCTTGCGAGCCTTAAAAACGTTCCGGATATTCTGGAACGAAAAACCCGACATTTGGGAGATGCCGGGTTTATTCCTTTTACAGGGCGAGGACAGGAACGGACCTTTTTGAAAGGAGGTGTTATTTCCAATGCCCAACAACTTTAATGCTGATGCAAAGGTAGTCATTCTTTCCTTAGCATCCAATCACTTCCCGAAATTTTGTATTGCGTTTGTATTGCGAATGTGTTTACAAAAAAAGCGGCACCCGAATGGATGCCGCTCCGGCCGCGTCTCCTGTCGGCCATTTTGTCAAAAAAATAAGATCTGTGAAGTTAACAGAGGGTTGGAGACTTAGAGGTTGTCGGCCGCACGCCGTATTCTGTCAGCGAGGTCGCAAAGCGCGCCTTTCAACTGCTGGAGTTCTTCGGGGGTGAAGTCAGTTTCCTTGCCGTTGCCGTCCCGCCCGTCAAGTTTGTGGTATAACCAAGATGGCGATTTCTGTAAGTAGTTCTTTGCAAGTCTGCCAAGATTGATGTCCAAGAACACCTCGATGTTTTCCCGTTTGATTCTTGTGCCTTCCATATCATTGTGTTTTTTAATGGAGGCCCGAAGGCCTCCGTTGTTCATTCTCCGTACATCAGTTCGTTGAGTAGTCGGTGGATTTCCCATTCGAACTCGGCCTTGTTCTCCATCCACCCTCTTGCGGCCTTGAAGTTTCTGATTGCTTCAATCAGGTCCTTCTCTTTTTCGTTTAATTTCTTCATCTCTTATTTTTTTAACATTACAAAGATAGTACAAAATTTCGTACTATGCAAATATTTGAGAAGAAATTTCCAAAATAATTCGCTCTTTTTCAGAACTTTCCGAATATGCCCTCAAGTTCCTCCGGTGTGTCCGGATCACGCCGAATCTGGCGGTAATCGCGGCTGAAGGTGATGCTGACAAGGCCTTCCTGATAGCAGATGCAGATCAGTCCTATGACTGCCTCGTAGTCACATGGGGAGACCTGAACGAGATAGTCCACCCATTCCCGGAGCGGAAGGCCGCGCAGCCATTTCACGTAAACCCGCCGCCTTGCCGCGATCACGTTGGCGAACTTGTTCCGGAACGCATCCTCCTGCTCCTTGGTATACAGGACATATCTCCGAAGATCCTCCATCACTTCTCCCAAAGTTCCGCTTCGGCTGGCTCAGCGACCGCGGAATCATCGGCCACTGAGCTTGCCGAAGTGACTGGTGGGGGAGTGCTGGCCGCGGTGCGGTTGTCCCCGATCTCAAGCGTGTCGGTGGAGATGTCAAGGTCGATGCCGTAGTTGACCTTGAGCGCGTCATAGTCAAAGACCATCGCCGTGGTCACACGGCTCTTGCCGGTCTCCGGATTGCTCGACACATAGGACTTGTTCTCCAGCAACTTGAACCGCATCGACTTGGCCGTCCCGATGAACTCCGGTGAATGCTCAAGATAGTACTTCAGCGAATCCCTCGGAATCACCTTGCCGTTCACGTCCTTGCCTTCCTTCATATAGAGAGCCGAAAGCCGCTGGAAAGCCAGATAGATGTACCGCACACCGTGCTTGGGCTCGAACGGAACATCCGACTCCTTGATGGCGAACGGACGGTCCCCCGCGCAAAGCTTATAGTCGATGTTGATGTACGCCTGACCGGATGCCACAAGATTCTCCACGATCTCCCAGAACCCGGAAAGCTCATTGTTCTGCTTGGTCTTCTGGTTCTGGTCCACGCAACCCTTGCAGCAAAGCTTGAATATCTCCTCGCTGTCAAACGGCACATCGATGTCCGTCCTCAAAGTCCGATAGGCGGCCAGCAGGATAGCCCAGTTCCTCAGGGTCCTGTCCTCGACATTGTACGACCGCACCCTGTCGTTCATATCCGACAAAGTCTCATCCCACACCCTCCTGAAATCCGTCTGGAACTTGGATCGCAACTGCAACAACTGGTTCGTCAGATGCGTAAGCCCACGCTTCTCGACAAGCTTCAGATTCTCGTAGTTCCTCTTCTCCTGATCACTGAACGTGGTCTTGCTGAACGTCAGGAACACAAGGCGGTTGAACAGGGCTATGTCGGCGGTCGGCATCTCCTGACCGCTCATCACGACCCCGCAGTCCACAGCAGTGGTCTCACGTCTCTTGTCATTGTCCATATTCATCCTCGAACGCCCCGCACCGTCCCATATTCCCTTCAGGAACTCCCTCTTCTCAAGGTCAAGGTTGTTCTTATATTCATCAAGATGCACCACCGCGTTGCTGACCTCCGCCACAGCCTCGGCAAGAGCCGCCTTGGTCGTGTTGTTGATGTTTGGCGCGATGTTGTTGCTTACGAAGAAAGATGTCAGCGAATGTCCCAGCTCCGACTTTCCCGTGCCTTTCGGACCGAACAGATCCAGGATGGGGAAGGAGGTCGTCACCGATGTCACCACATCCTTGAACAGCGAAGCGAACAGGAAGCAAAGCGCCACCTTGGCGTTGTCCCCGAACACCGTGATGAGTTTCTCTGAATATTCCCGAAGCGTGATGGTGTTGGTCTCCGTGTAGACGAACTTCCTTGCCAGCTGGTAGCCTTGGGTGTTGTCCCTTGTGTCCAGCGCGCAACCAGGAAGATAGAACTTCTGCCCCTTGATGTCGATGATCCCGTACTTGTCCACCGGCTTGAACGTGCCGTTGTCAAGGCCGCCGTTGCCCCAAGCGTAGAAGCCCCACTTCTTCTGCCAACCCAGCTGCTTGATCTCATCAGCCGAAGGGGTTCCGTCATAGAGGAACTTCTTCAGTGAGGTAAGCTCGTTGGCCGTGGCCTCCCAGACATAGTTCCCCGCTGTCTCGACCCTCGTCTTGAAATCCGTGAACGACACAAGCTCACTTTGGTTCAACTTCACCACCGCCTCCTGCATCTTGACGTTCCGCAACGTGAATATTCTCCGCGCGTTCTTCTCATCCCGGATGTGCAGGATCGGAGTCATCGTGAAATTGCTCCACCTCATGTCGTTCCCGGATCTTGAAGCTCCATAGTAGCAGTTGTTCTTGACGTAGAAGCCATAGTTCTGGAGCATCTCCTTAGTGCCGTCTTCCTTGGCCTCCGCACGCTCCTGATCATTCTTGGCCTTGAAATATTCCTGATTCCAGATCTTCCCGAACTTGTAGGCCTTCGTGAAGGTCTCCCTGTACATGTCAGCCGAACTCTGGTCCGGCACCTTGGCCAGCAGCTTGCAGACCTCGGTGATCACGGCTGCCTTCTCCGTCTGCGAAGTGGCCGCGTCCATCCATTTCTTGCAGATCCAAGGAATATAATCGTTCGTCCTTTGGAGGTTGCATTCATCGAACTCGTGCTGGTGCGTCCGGAAAAACTCATCAGCATCCTTGCCAAGTTCAGCGGGCAACTCCATCACACTGACCGAAAGACCGGCCTCCGTCATCAACTTGGCGTTCTTCTGCACCGCCTCGACACCTGCCTTGTCGGTGTCACCGATGATCGTGACCCTTTCGGCCCTTGTTTTCAGAAGGTCGATCTGCTCCTGAGTCAATGCCGTGCCGCAAGGAGCCACCGCGTTCTTGACTCCGATCTCGTGCAAGCGACAAACATCTAGATTGCCCTCGACAAGGTAAGCCTGCTTGGTGGCATAGATCTGCATATTCGCCTGGAGCCATCCGAAAAGGATTCCCTTCTTCCTGTACAGATCCGTTTCTCCGGTGTTCAAGTACTTGGGAACACCCGGTTTGTCACCGATGTAGCGTCCGGAAAACCCTGCGATGTAGCCACTTGTCCAGAAGATCGGGAACATTATCCTGTGCCTGAACGAGTCATAGACCTGCCCGGTGTCCTCGTTCCTCTTGACCAGTCCGGCGGCAAGCAGCACGTCCTCCTTCCATCCAAGCCCCGTCAGGTACTGTTTCAGCCCTCCCTTCTCCGGAGCGTAACCGATGCAGAATAGTTCGGCTGTCTCTGCCTTGATCCCGCGCTTCTTAAGGACATATTCCTTGGCACCCGGCGATTCCTTGTACCGCTGGATGAACCACTCGGAAGCAAGCTTGTTCACCGTCATCAGTTGTGACCGCCTGAACTCCGCGGCCTTCTCCTCCGGTGTCGGCTCCTTCTTCTCGTAGTCGATTCCCAACCGCCCGGCAAGATGCTCCACAGCCTCGTAGAACGTCATTCCGCGCCTCTCCATCACAAAGCTGATGGCGTCACCGGTACGTCCGCACCCGAAGCAGTGGTACATATTCCTCGAAGGTGTCACCACGAACGATGGAGTCTTCTCCCCATGGAAAGGGCAACAACACTTGTAGTGGCTGCCTTCCCGCTTGAGTTCCACGCCTTCGTCCTGGATGATCGAGACGATGTCCCGCTCCTTGATCTGGTCTTTTACATAGTCGGGAATCATAAGTTGAATATGTCTAATGCGTCACCGTCATTCTGCTTTCCGAACGCTCCTTTTAGGGTGTCGTAAGCGATCCTCGCATCCGCACGTGTGATTTCGCGGGCCAGTTTCCCGGCTGCTTCGATGTTTTGCTCCAGAAGACATTTCCTTTGGAGTTCCCATGTGCGTAACTCTGTGACTTGGCGACCGTCGAACTCTGACAGCTGGACTTCCCATAGTTTGATGGCTATATTACACGCCCCGCGAAGTGCCGACCATTCCGGCCTGTCCATCTCGAACACCGAGACCAGGCCTCTTGAATCCTTGTCTGCGTACATAGTCTAACCCTTTTCCGGAAACAGCTCATTCACGGACGCTTCGATTCCGAACACATCCTTGACGTACCCCTTGATCCTCTCTTGATAGAGCGGCTTAGGCCGCCTGTTCCCATTGCACCATGAATATGCCGATGGGTACGACACCCCGTCCATCACGATCAGCGTCAGCAACTCATTCCGCTGTTTCAGGCCCGCGGTCTCCCAAATCCTCTTGATGTCCATTGTATGAATATTATTGTTTTGTTATAACCAATGCCATTGTCCCGATCCCTGTTCCGGATCCTTTGAACGCGCCCTCCTCGATCTCGAATACACGCCCGTTCATATTCTTGACCCAATCACGGAAATTCCTACATTCTTTCTCATTCGCGAATGTCCAATGCTTGCTGGTAATCGCAGCGAGTGTCCCTCCGTGGGTCAGACTGTCAAACATTCTCCCTATGTGCCTTATGTCTTGGTTCCCTGAGAATGGCGGATTGGCTATGATCTTATCGAAGGAACCGGCCTCGGCTTTGGTGAAATCCTCCCCAAGGATTCTTACGTTAGGCAGCTTGGCCAATATTTCCCGATTCTCCGGCATCAACTCGTAGCAGTCAACCATTGTTTCTGGGTACGTTCGGTGTATGGCCTTGATAATAGCGCCTCTCCCCGCACTTGGCTCCAGTATCTTCATCTTTGGCGAAATGTCACCCACTAGGGAAAAGCGACTTCGTTCGGTGTCTCGAAGAACTGAAATTCTTGGCCAAGGTTGCATCGCCCTTTCTCTTGGAGTAATTTGAACACCCTTTCCGCATTGATATCGAATGTGAATCCTTGGACTTTTCCTCCTGCCCATTTACCTCCGGCCTCCTCTATCCTCTGCTTGTGGTGTTCTCCATGAAGTCTAATGTGTACTTGACATATCTTCCGATAGTGGCATAGTCTTTCCCAGAATTACATAGAGCCGCCACATATCTATTATACTGCTTTTCCCTTTTCGCTTCCATTGACTTTAATTATATGAAAATCAATAAAATAAATTGAAAATTTCTTGAAAAATAGTTGTGTAATTCAAAATAAATGCGTACCTTTGTATTGCGGTTCAGGATGAACCGCGAAAGAGGAATCTGAAACGCTTGAAAGGGAGTAAGAAAAACCTACCAAAGTCTTAGAAAAGATGAGCGCTAAATTCACTTTTAAGATTTGGAAACTGAGATTCACGATCGAAATCGCAATCTAGTTTTGCCAACGGAGGCTGAGAGATCAGCCTCCCCTTTGGTAGGTGCTGCAAAAATACACAAATTGTATGCAAAACAAAAATCTGTCATCTTCACAGACTCCTTCCGAGTCTCCGTCATGGGGCGGTGCCCGTTCCGGTGCCGGTCGCAAGTCCAAGCCCCACGGAAAGTCCTACACCTTTCAGTCCACCCCAGAGGTTGACGCCTTCCTTTCCTCCTATCAAGGCAACAAGACCGAGTTCATCAACCGCGCGATCCTGACCCTTGCCGGGCAGTCTCCCGAATAACATATCAGACAACTTTCAGAACAGTCCCAATTGTCGTGTCTGATCTGCTTTTCAATCAATTCACCGCAGTACATTGCTGTGGTGAATTTTTGAATACGCTGCACCCTGTACCTTTTCCCCTTTCCGCTCTTTGTCACCGCCGGTGACATAAATTTCCCACTGGCCGCCTTTCGTGCCAACCTGTTCTGAATCTTTCGTGCTATAGAACTCATAATATTACTGATTAACTGTTTCGTCCCCGGGAACGGAATCGAACCGCTCACATCGTGCGAAGCTTTCGGCGGCCCGCCTCCTGGGCTTAAATCCTACGCAACCGCCTTATGTGCCGGCAGAGACCCATATCCTGCCCTTTCCGGGGATTTGCCGGTCTTTCCCGGCTGTCATACTATTGGATACTATAACAGAACTAAAGCACGGTCTTTCACCGCCCGGTGCTCCTTAACACCGTAATTGAAATTTAACTGTGATCCCGCGCCGGACTCGAACCGGAATGAGTAATAACCTATGACTTTATGACTAATCGGTATTTCTGCCTGCCGCTCCCCACGGAGCCTCGCGGGATTGTTCACGCCTCACAGCGTTACGAGCCTCCTAGGGCCGTGATGGTTTGCCAAGACTATTGTATTGCTTTTACTCTTCATCATCCTTGAAATCTTCCTTGAATGCCCACCAGTACAACCCGACCACGAACACCAGCATTACGCCTTCAACAATGTAATGGATTATCATACACCTACAACATCCTCCTCAAGTATTTTCTCAAAATCCTTCAATATCTTTTTCCAATCCCACTTGTCCGGATCCAGTCTCGCCATCCTTGGCCCATCGAGCATCCAAGCACCTTCCGCACACTCCCAAGCCGCCAGGCACTGCTCCAACCTGTCAGCGATGAACCTCCTCGCAAGCGGCCTGATGTCTTCGCCCATCTGCGCCTTGTGCCAAAGCCCGACAATGTTTACCCCTGCATCCAGATAGTGTTTCGCCATCAAATCGATGAACTTGTCCCTGTTGACATCATATTTCTCCATAGCCAATGAATATTAGTGATGTTGTCTCCCGTCCC
>ERZ808277.434-NODE-434-length-13045-cov-3.178137_pt1 | contig 13045 bp, 10 predicted proteins | sample MGYA00521240_ERZ808277 | MGnify/ENA primary metagenome ERZ808277 (study PRJEB31516, sample SAMN03275599) | gut metagenome | biome: mammalia-associated habitat; material: feces | host: Papio cynocephalus | place: Kenya | collected 2012-07-17 ... | reverse complement strand
CTATTTCGTCTTTGCGTGGGTCTCCGTTTTGAGCGATAAGATAGCATGCAAACCTTGTGAGTTCGAAGTCGTTTACAGGCTTGCTTGCTACGCCGCTTTTCACCATTTTCGTGACCTCACGAAAATGGTCATCAATGCTGACTCCCTGTGTTTTACAAGATTCAACAGCCCTGTTGATTGCCACTTGAAAGTTTTCCCATCTTGCATATCCCAAGAGTGGCTGAAGATCCCTTGCGAACCAAATTTCCACTTTGTCTTTACCGCTATTGCCTTCAATATAAGAAGCTATCGCATCAAATGAGGTTTTGTATTGGATGATACTTTGTTTGTCCATATCGTATGTGTTTTCAAAGCAAATCTACTTATAATATTGTCATCAACCAAGAAAACAGCAATATAATTTTGAATTAATTTCGGCTTTTATTGTCGAGAAAATCACTATCTTTGCGTCTATAGCAAATTCAAAACAGAAATGAGCGAAGATTTGAACAGAATCAAGGTTGTCTTGGTGGAGAAGAAACGGACAAGCAAGTGGTTGGCCGAAAAGATGGGAAAAGACCCGGCTACCGTGTCAAAATGGTGCACTAATAAGGCGCAGCCCAATGTAGCCACTCTTGTGGAAATCGCGCGGTGCCTCGAAGTTGACACAAGGGATTTACTGAGACCGATAAACGAGATAGACGAGATTTGAGGGGAAAATATGAGGAAGAAGTATACTGTACTTGATTTATTTTGTGGATGTGGAGGCCTTTCTAAAGGATTTGAAATGGCCGGATATAATATAGCTCTTGGCGTTGATTTTAATCAGCCCGCCTTGAATACTTATGCTTTCAATCATAAAGGAAGCCAAACTCTATATGCTGATTTGTCAAAAGATGAGACCTTTGATGCAATAGAAGAGAAGTTGAAAGGTAAAACGGTAGATGTCATAATTGGAGGTCCTCCTTGTCAGGGATTTAGCTTAACTGGCAGAAGACAGTTTGATGATGATAGAAACAAACTATATCTTGCGATGATTGAGACTGTGCGTCGTTTCAAGCCCAAGGCCTTTATGATTGAAAATGTTCCCGGTATGGCAACATTATATAAAGGAGAAGTGAAAGATGAAATCATGAAGCGTTTTACGGACATGGGGTACAAGATGAATAACAAAATATTGTGTTCAGCAGACTATGGTGTACCTCAAATTCGCAAGCGACTTATTTTTGTCGGGATTCGTGACGGTGAAGATAAGTTTGAGTTTCCTGAACCGTCTTTCACGAAAGAAAATTATATTACATGCGAGCAAGCAATAAGCGACCTGCCAAGCCTTGAACACAGTATCGGCAGTGACACTATGGATTATGAGTCAGCTCCTCAAACTAGCTATCAAAAAATGATGCGGGGAAAATGCGTTGTCTTACATAATCACAAAGCCATTGACCATAAGCAATTTGTGAAAGATACCATAGCATTGGTACCTGATGGCGGTAATTGGAAAGACTTACCTGCCGGCGTTGGTGAAAGCAGAAAATTTCATATGGCTTGGACTAGATACCGCAGCGATGCTCCATCTCGAACGATTGATACAGGTCATAGGAATAATTTTCATTACAAATGGAACCGGTGTCCAACCGTCAGAGAAAGTGCACGATTGCAGTCTTTCCCCGATGATTTTGTATTTCTTGGCACTAAAGGTCAGCAAGACAAACAAGTCGGGAATGCAGTACCTTGTCTTATGGCAAAAGCAGTAGGAGTTCAGCTGCTAAAGTATTTGGATAAAAATGAAAAGTAAAGTTTATAATACAATAGACCTATTTGCCGGCTGTGGTGGGCTGATGGACGGCTTTATGCAATCCGGTCATTATAATACTTTGGCTTGCGTTGAATGGGATAAATACCCATGCCTAACTATAGAGAACAGATTAAGGTCCAGATGGGGTCATACGAATGCCTCTAACGAGGTGATACGATTTGACATCCAACGAACTGACGAACTTATAAACGGCTTTGATGATTCAGAGTTCGGAAAAAATCCAGGGCTGAATAAGTTAATTGGCAAGAGGAAAATTAATGTTATCATTGGAGGACCTCCTTGCCAAGCATACTCATTGGCCGGAAGGATTCGTGACCCACAAGGAATGAAAAATGACTATAGAAATTATCTTTTCGAAAGTTATATCAGAATTCTTAATCAGTACAAGCCCTCATTTTTCGTTTTTGAGAATGTTGTTGGAATGCTTAGTGCATCTCCAGATGGTACACCAATTGTTGACAAGATACATTCCGCTTTCAAAGATGCCGGATATACTGTAATTGATGATTTCAAGAAAGCCGTTTTCGATGTGGCTGATTTTGGCATACCACAACATCGTAAACGAGTTATTATACTTGGAGTGAGGTCTGATATTTCAAAGAACGATAATGTAGAAAGTCTCTCTAACACAATTATTGATGAGTTCTACAATGTCGTCATGCCGGCATATAGATTAAAAGCAAAAAGAAGAACGGTTCGAGATGCAATTGGAGATCTTCCGAAACTTACACCTCTTCCTGTGGTGATTCGGCAGAATGGCCAGAAATATTCCCACGGTCCAATTACTTCTCCTGAAGTATTGAATCATACCCCAAGATTTCATAGCGAACGTGATCAGAAGATCTTTCGTCTATTAGAAGAGGATATAGAAAGCGGTAGGAATAAATATGTCAGCACTGATTCTTTAAAAGAATTATACACCCAGTTTACCGGAAAGAAGAGCAATATTCATAAGTACTATGTATTGCGATGGGATGAGCAAAGCAATACTATTCCTGCACATCTTTACAAAGACGGTATGAGACATATCCATCCTGATTCCAGGCAAGCTCGATCTATCACTGTAAGAGAAGCCGCTAGGTTACAGACATTCGCGGATGACTTTGAGTTCATTGGGCCAACTATGGCTCAATATAAAATGATCGGTAATGCTGTTCCGTCAGATTTCGCAAAAGTTATTGCAAATGGTTTATATGAATTATTAAATAAGTATTGTTAATATGCCTGATGAAGTTATTAAAACGGCGGCGCCTATTTGCATGGCACAGAATCCTGAACTTGATGTCGTTAAGAGATTCTTGAATGCGATGCCTAATTATGATATGCCGAAGAAAGACTACGATAATGCCACCGAGGCCAAGTTTAGTGGATGGACTAGCACCCATTATCAGATGGCAAAACAGATGGCTTTGTACTACACGAAAGATGATGTATGTCATCCAAGATTTAAGAATAATGTTACGACCGAGAACATCTTGAAATATATGGGAGTTTGGGCTAGAAAGTACTATGCTCCAAATCCTTTCACAAAAGATTTGAATAAATATCAAGAAGCGAAGCCAACTGTACTATATGCATACTTTGCTGATTGTATAAAAAAAGGTGTCGCTTCGTACAAAGAAGCTTGTGAGCATTTGTTTGGAGATATTCAGCTGAACAATATGGACAAAGTAAAGTTGATGCTAAACAGCTTTACAGATATTTATGTTGATCAATCAGGAAATATGGCATTCCAGAAATGGTCACCTGCTATCGTCCCTCCGTTAGTCCCAGATGTAGAACACCCGTTAGATGAAGTGAGCTTCTTTAATTATTTTGGTGATTCGACAAATAAAGAGACATCAGTAATTTCTAAACTTCCTCTCCAGCAAATCTTCTACGGTGCACCTGGAACGGGAAAGTCACACACCGTAGACACAGAGTATGTGAAAGGCAACAAGTGCTTCAGAATCACTTTTCATCCTGATACGGACTATGCAAGTTTCGTAGGCTGTTACAAGCCGAATATGGGTGGCCCTACGGGTGAGGACATCACATATTCTTTTGTTCCTCAGGTATTCTTGAATGCATACATATATGCGTGGAATCATCTTGATGAGCCTACATATCTAGTCATAGAGGAGCTTAACCGAGGTAATTGTGCCCAAATATTCGGGGACATCTTCCAGTTGCTTGACAGGCAGAAGACGGGACATCCGGGATATTCGAAATATACCATTAATGCTGATTCTGATATTGCGACATATCTCGAAGGCAAATTGAAGGACAAAGAACGCTACGAAACAGTCATTCGTGAGATTTACGATCCAAAAGAGTTTGATTTCAGCATATTGGCATTGCCGTCAAACCTTAACATATTGGCCACGATGAACACATCAGACCAAAGCCTCTTCCCTATCGATAGTGCGTTCAAGAGAAGATGGGAAATGGAGTACGTGGGTGTGAACTATACCGATGCCGGGCAGTTTACCGTAGTTATTGACGAGACGCATAAGTATTCTTGGGCAGCGATATTAAAAGGGCTGAACGGATATATCAAGCAGGAAAAGCATTCTACGAACAAGATTCTCGGCAATAGATTCGTTCAAGCAGACGAGAATAATGTAATTTCTGCGGTAGCGTTCAGAGATAAGGTGCTGTTCTTCCTTTTCAATGATGTGTTCAAGGATGAGGATGAGTTCAGAACCGGTTTCTTCGGCGGAAACGATACTCTGTATTTTGAAGATTTGTGCGAAGAAAAGGATTTGACGAATTATGTCATCAACTTCATTGAGAAAACTTGTGGTGCTTCAAATAAGTTGGGTAATACTCAGCCAGATGGAGTTACACCTCAACAAGCCGAAAACGAATCTACGACTGAGACCGAGTAATGATACTGTTTTTTGAAGGAAAGGACTATAAGCGTTCGCTGCTTGATTCTGTCTTTGGGAATGAGCACGCAAGAGTAATCTCGCGCGGAAATCTCAAAGATGACAAGGCGGTGCTTGATTGTGTCGGATATTATTACGATCCGAAGCATTCACACGTGTTTATCCTTCCGAAAGTATTCAATATCGGCGGCAAGGGGTTCGGCTGCATTGACCTAACTGCTGATGCTCCAATCAGGGTTTCGGATTCTGATGTGAAAGCATTGAAAGATAATGGGTGGAGGCCGGAACTGCTGACAGAGCTTCCTATTTTTCTTTATCAAGCGATTGAAAAGTACCGGAGGCGTGAAATTGACAACATCTCAACCGAAAAGGACTCTGTGCTAAGTGTAATGAGTTCTAAGAAGGGCAAGAATGAGAGCTCTCTTATGGATGTGATCTTGTCTCTGCGTGATTTCTACAATGAGAATCAAAGTCTGTTCGTCCTGATTTACAAGCAGGCTCATTCCGGATATAACAGGGTGAGTTGGAACAAGACTATCCGGACACAGCAGCCGGTTATAAAGGACAGGAAAGTCATCTATCCGTTTATCGTGAACCGGAGAAAGGAAATCAACTACGATGAGGAGCTGCTCATTCTGTTTTTTAATACGTTGAGGTACATCAATAACGAATACCATTTCAATTTCAGCATTGACCAACCTTATAACCTACTTTCAGACAGTGAGTTCAAGAGAAAACTTGAGAGAGGGGCTGTCAGCAGGAACCTCAAGAGCATCAGGAACAATTATTTCAATGAGAAGTTGGTGCTTTTGTGGGAGCTTTTGTTCGCTTTTGCATCGAAGGTTGAGGATGTAAGAGATGCCAAAGAGAAGGAGGAGTATCTTCTTGTTCGGGACTTCAACAATGTATTTGAGGACATGATAGATGTTCTTCTCGGAGATTCGGATGCGCCTCGCAGCCTTGTCAAACAGCAGGACGGCAAGATTGTCGATCATCTATTTAAGGGATTGTCATTGACAACGACAAACCGTCAGGTGTATTATGTGGGTGACAGCAAGTATTATAAGGAGAATGCTGCGCCGAAGGGTGATTCGCTGTTTAAGCAATATACATACGCAAAGAATATAATACAGACACAACTTGACTGGTATCACAAAGAAAAGCCTCATCTGAAATATCGTGATGAGCTGACTGAGGGATACAATATTACTCCGAACTTTTTTATTAGCGGAAGTGTTGAAAAGAGCTACGGGTTTACTTCTGCCGAGTTACATCTGCAAGACATCGAGTTTGACAAGAATTATCAGTTCAAGAATAGGGTTTTCGATAGGGACACTCTGTTTCTTAGGATGTATGATGTCAATTTCCTGTTCGCCTTGTATGCTTATGTGAATAGGTCTCAAAGTATTCGGAATAAGTTCAAGACCGAGGCGAAGGATTTGTTTAGAAGAGATTTTATCAAGTACATTGATACTGAATATGATTTCTATTTGCTACAGCAGCGTGCTGATGGAGATATTCAGGACTTGGTGAACAAGCATTTCAGGGAGCTGAATGGTAAGGTGTTCTGTCCTTATGACAAAGGTGAAGAACATTATGGGCTTCTTATGTTGGGATTGGAGAGAGGTGATTATTTAGAGAATGCAAAACTACTTTCTGGGCTAAGCAAGGATTTCATAATCAAGGAGTATCATCTCGGAACTGAGCCTTATGTATATTTTAATGGGCTATTTTTCGGTGAAGAGGTCTCCAGGACAATGGTGCTTAGGGATGCTCTGACAGATGGCTATGGAAATTACCGGAGGGAAACGGTTCTTGTGGGGTGCTATCGTTCGCAGGAGCAACGTGATTGGATTCTGAAGAATAAGTTCTATAATGTCAGGTTCAATGAGGGACGTGTTGGAGCGGTGTACAAGAATACTCAGCAGGTGTTCACGGCGAGTTTCCTGATGTTGTATGATTATAATAATCCGTTTGGTGGGGTGGAATGCTATTCTTTGAGGGGTGTGACTTTTCTCGCTGATTCTGAGATGATGAAAGGACTCGCCTACCCTAAGCAGAATTGGAGGGGTGACGAGGTGTATCTTGTGTATGAGGTTGGTGATAGGATTGATGGTGAGATTGATTTGAGTGGTGTTCTCGAAAGGCATCCGGAGGCTCGGGACGGAAGGCCGATGTTTGTGTATTTGGAGGAATGCCGGTAATTATTGTGATGATAGGTGTGCTACCATATTAATTAACACTAAATGTCAAAGATGTATGTGGTCGGATATTGAGACAGATAAAGATTTGCTTGGTTTCTCAATCCATGCGAATTTGATAAAGGAAATTGTCACTAACGAAAAAAATCTTCCAATCACAATTGGCCTCTATGGGGATTGGGGCAGTGGCAAATCAAGTGTTCTTAAAATACTTGAAAAACAGTTGAAAGAGGACAAAGATGCAGTCGTTGTATATTTTGACGGTTGGGTCTTTGAAAGTTTTGATGATGCAAAGTTGGCATTAATTCAAGGCATTGTTGATGAATTAGAAAAATCAGAGAAATTCATCAACAAGGTAAAAGATGGATCTGACGACATAAAGAAGGTTTTTTCAAAGCTAAAAAAATCCATTAATTGGATGCGTGTACTAAAAGTGACAGCAAAATCAGCTATCCCAATATTGTCTGCAACAATATCGGGTGGAGCTTCCTTTATACCTGCATTAATTTCAGCCTTTCAAGAGCACAAAGATAGTTTAGAAGAAGTTCTTACAGGTGATAAAGCTGAAGATTTCCTCAAAAAAGCTATAGGTACAGAAGATGATGATAAGAAATACGCAGCTGTACGAGAGTTCCGTGATGATTTCGCAGAACTTATCAAGAAGAGCAAATACCAAAAAATTGTTATCTTGATAGATGATTTAGATAGATGCCTGCCGCGACACATTATTGACAACCTTGAGGCCATCAAACTCTTTCTAAATGTGCCTGGTACTGCTTTTGTGATTGCCGCAGATGAATATATTGTATCAAATGCCATCAAAAGCGAGTACAAATCACTGATTGATGCATCTCAGAATAATAGCCATGGATCTAACATAGGAGAAGCCTATATGGAGAAATTTATCCAACTCCCATATAGGCTACCGGCATTGAGCAACAAAGAAGTTGAGACTTATGTAAATCTGTTGTTCTGTCAATCGGAACTTCAAGATGAGGCTTTTGATAAGATACAAAAAGATTTTGTTGATTTTACTATAACTAACAAGTTTGAGATATACTCCTGGGAAAGGATAAGCGCGGTTCTTTCAGACGAACATTATGCTGAACTTCAAGTGGCAATTGGATTTATATCCCGGGTCTCAAATATCATCAGCACTGCACTCCGGCGCAATCCTAGATTGATTAAACGTTTTTTAAATGCATATGAAGTACGGAACACTTTATTAAAAGCATCTGGAATAGATAATCAAAGCAATAGGTTCGCGCTATTAAAGCTGATGCTTTTGGAATACAAGTATGAAAAACTTTTCAACGAATTATGTGGTTGGGTATTTAACCAAACGGGAGTACCCCCTGAACTCATTTCAATGGAGAGAGCCATTGGTGGAAATAAAGATGGGAAATACCCTAACAACGAATGGGAACAGCAAGAAGTCAAGGATTTGTTAGCAATAAATCCATTGTTCAGCACAATAAATCTGAAAGAACTGTTTTGGGTTTCTAGAGATAAATTATCTGATATTATTGGTGGAACTTCTTTGTATTCTGCTAAAGTCAAAGATGTGTTTAACCGAGCCTACAATCACTCTTCAACTTCTATATTGAAAACTATATGTACGGAGGAAATAGCAAAATTATCTGCGGATGAGAATCATGATTTCTTCGAACAATTAGATGAAATGATTATCACTAAGCCTACTGAAAAGAAAGGATATAATGTATATCTTCTTTGTGTAGAGAATGGAGTTGATGGTGCTTATTCGAAATTTATAAATATACTTGGGCGAATCGATGTAAAAAAAATTCCTTTCTCACTTGGGAATAAGTTTAGTGATATACTAAAGAGTCATCATGACCAAAAATTAATAGATACTCTAGCTCCAAACACAAGATTGTTCAATGCAATAAATACTGCAAAATAATATGGGAACTTCTCATCGACATAAACCGTCTAGTAGTCCAAATTGGGGAACCGCATCCAAAGCTATCACTCAAATAGCAAAAGATATTAGTGAATCTGATAACTTATCAAATAATCCACCAAAGGTACTATCACCGCAAAAGATAGCAAAACGCCAGGCCACATTAGGAAAACGCATTTTCCATAGTTATCACCACGCTGTCAGAGATATTGTTCGGGCAGCAGGAGGTCGAAATGCGGTAATAACAGGGATGTCAAAAGTAATGGGGCATTCCGGTGTATTTTATGCAAGTACATTTGCATCAGCTTTTCAAGAGATTGCAGAACAAGGTCTTAACTCATGGCTTAAAAACAGGGGGATTGACTCAATTAAAGGAAAGACAATCAAAGATGTGATTGATCTGCTATCCACGTTCATGAATGATTATTTCACAGGACTTGATGATACCGCCGCCAGAGAAGCATTAGAAGCCGTGAACGATATGGTTGAGAATCAAGTTTCTCTTAATGGTGGAGATTATGACAAGACATTCCAAGAGATTGTTTCTTCCGAGTTAATCAAAGATTATATAGATGTGTTCTTTGGAGTCTATATGTACGATCATTTATCCCAATCATTTAGCGAAAAATTGCAAAAAAAATATGGCCTTGAAGAAGCAAATACTATAATGATGGAGATTAAGGATCTAATAATTGACGATGTGAAACGTGGATTAAACAATCGCACTTCTGGACAAATAGACTGGAAAGGCGAGGAAGGGAAAAATTTCATATCACAAGAATTTGATAGAATTATTCAAATACTTACAAACAATGAAGATTGAGGTCCTAGATTACACTGTTAGTAAGATGAGGGGGAAGAAGGAATGTGATTTAATCATTTCTTTTTCCATTAGCTCGCCTTCTGGAGAAGTAACGCATTCAGCCGCTGTGATAGATATGACGGAGATGTCCTACTTTGTAGAAAGAATACCTACTGTCGCTACATCTTTTTTGTATTTTGCGGCTATCATCTATGCCATTGACCGTTCAATATCAAGGAAAAGATATTCCATTGATGGATGGTCCAGAGAGCTAGATGTAACAATAAAGATACCTGATTATGCGGAGTTTGATATTCAAAAGGGACAATTATCCCAGTTACTTTCATATTTAACCGGGGACTATTGGGCACTGACTTTTCAGGAGACATTACCCGTTAGAGTTACAAAATATGTAGACAGCAGTTATTTTGATGATATAGCACAAGTCAACTTGTTTTCTGGCGGTTTGGACTCTTTAATTGGAGCAATTGATTTTATGTCACAATACCCGGAAAAGAGGATATTCCTTGCTTCTCATTATGATGGAGATATGGCAGGTCCGCGCACAGATCAAAATAAGCTACTTCAACATTTTGCTTCAAAGTATAAGGGGCAATACATTGTTTTCCCCAAGAGGCATTCAATAAAAATCATTTCTCAACAATCTGCGGAAACGACATGCCGTTCTCGCTCTTTGATGTTCATAGCTATCGCACTACAAATAGCAGAATATAGCAAGTCACGAATTATCATTCCTGAAAATGGATCTGTTTCATTGAATTATCCACTATCAGCATCAAGGAGGTCATCTTGCAGCACAAGGACGACACATCCGGTGGTTATAAATCAACTTAACAAATTATTCTCAAGCTTTGGTCTGTCAACAATAATAGAGAACCCCTATGAACTGATGACGAAAGGTGAAATGGTAAGTGATTGCAAGGATCAACAATATTTGCTAAGTATTTTAGCTGATTCAAATTCCTGTGGGAAAAGATCTCGTCACCAGTTCTTTTATGATAATACTAGAGCCTCACATTGTGGGCATTGTATGCCATGTATGTATCGTAGGGCAGCGTTAGTTGGTTACACGGATTTGACTTCGTATGGAAATGAATTGAATTCTTTGTTTGAAAAAAAGAATCTGCAACTGACTGATGACTTCTATGCGATGCTTAATTTTCTGAAAACAGATTTAACAAACGAGGATATAAAACGAGAACTACGTATTGCTAAAGTCAACGGATTGCCAAATTTTGAGAAATATGTAGACCTAGTTATACGAACGCGTTCAGAACTAAAGGCTTTAATTGCCTCGATGGGGTCCAGTAAACTTAAAAGATACATTGGCTTATTATGATAATAGATACGCACTGCCACTATGACATGATGGATTCTCCTGAAAGTTATATAGATAATGTTGAACATTCTGGAGATATAGTCATTGGGATGACAAACCTTCCCAGTCATTTTGATATGGGCATTAAGCATATCAAAGGATACAAAAAAGTAAGATTGGCGTTGGGCTTTCATCCTCAATTGGCCAGTAAACATAAAGAAGAGCTTCCATTATTTGGAAAATACATTAGAAGAACATCTTATGTTGGTGAAATAGGTCTAGACTTTTCTTCGAGTTTTTTATCAACTAAAGATGAACAAATCACCTGTCTGAAATATATTCTTGAAGAGCTATACGGAAAGAACAAAATATTAAGTGTTCATTCTAAAAAAGCCGAAAAGGAATTATTCTATCTTCTAAAAGAGTATAATATGAAGAATGTGATATTTCATTGGTATAGTGGACCTCTTTCTTTGATAAATGATATTGTGGACGAGGGATACTATTTTTCAATTAATGAGGCCCTGACATTGTCGATGTCAGGGAGAAGAATTATTGAAAGAATTCCAGTCGATAGAATTCTTACTGAAAGCGATGCTCCATTCAATCGTAAGAGTAATATCAGATCAGCTCTTTGTAACCTTGGCCTGTCCGAGCAACAAATTGAACGGAATTTTCATCAATTGATACAGATAGGATGCAATAATTCTGAATAACAAATTAGAATAGCATGGATTGTATCCAGAAAAAGGTACGCGTGCGTACCCAATTTAAGTTTTAGACAAAAAGATATATGAACAAGGAAATTAGCATACAGGAGAACAATTCCGAATTGAGAGGGAAAGAGAATGAACTCTTTTCTGATGTTTGCCGAATCATTGATGGGGCTAGAGATCGGATTGCCACTCATCTCAATACGGAGCTATGTCTGACTAATTGGAATATTGGACATCGCATCAAGGAAGATGTGCTTTATAACCAGAGGGCTGAATATGGGAAGCAAGTGGTCAAGAATCTTGCGAAGCTTCTGACAGACAGATATGGTTCTGGATGGAAGTATGAGAAACTGAAGCAATGTATCCGTGTGGCTTATGCATTCTCTGAGGAGGAAATAAGGTACGCGCTGCGTACCCAATTGACATGGACGCACCTTCGTTCATTGACAGGTGTGAAGGAGCCGCTTGCAAGGCAGTTCTATGTGGAGATGTGCAGGATTGAACATTGGGATACGAGAACATTAGATGAAAAAATTGATGGGCAGTTGTTTGAGAGAACCGCTATAAGCCGCAAGCCAGAAGAGGTCATAAAACGGGAGTTGGAACAGGTAAAGACGACAAATCAGCTTCTGCCTGATCTTGTATTCCGAAGCAGCTATTTTCTTGATATGCTTGGACTGCCGGATGCTTTCTCGGAGAAAGATCTTGAAGATGCAATACTTTCGCAGATTCAGTCTTTTATCAAGGAACTCGGTTCTGACTTTGCCTTCCTTGACAGACAAAAGAGGATTACGGTTGATGCCGTTGACTACTATATTGACCTTCTGTTCTTTCACAGAGGACTCCATAGGATGGTGGCCATTGACCTTAAGCTCGGGAAGTTCAAGCCGGAGTATGAGGGGCAGATGCTGTTGTACTTGCGCTATCTCAATAAGAATGAGAGAAGAGATGGGGAGGAATCTCCAATAGGATTAATTCTGTGTTCAGAAGGTAATACGGAGCATATTGAATACCTGATGCTTGAGGAGGATAGTCCAATAAAGGTAGCACAGTACTATACCAAATTGCCGGACAAGAAGCTTCTTTCGGAGAAACTGCAGCGAGCTATTGCTATTGCAAAGGAGCGGTATTCGGAGAAGCTGCTTGACAAGAAAGACGATGAATTATGACGAGACATCCGTACATTCAGAATTTGGTTCGATGTGCGGATGCTCTTTTGGATTATCGAACTATCCCAAAGAAAAAGTTATCAACAGCCGTTCAGCGGTGTCTGATAACGCCAAGTAAGTGCATTTTTGTCTGAACCGCATTTGAACCACTACCCTACTATAAGGCTATTAATCAAGACATTAGTCATTCTGCATCGGAAAATAGCCGAACATCAAAATCCATCGAAAC
>ERZ808277.433-NODE-433-length-13071-cov-5.438384_pt1 | contig 13071 bp, 11 predicted proteins | sample MGYA00521240_ERZ808277 | MGnify/ENA primary metagenome ERZ808277 (study PRJEB31516, sample SAMN03275599) | gut metagenome | biome: mammalia-associated habitat; material: feces | host: Papio cynocephalus | place: Kenya | collected 2012-07-17 ... | reverse complement strand
CACTCGTGCCAGTTGCATTACATCTTTGTCAATACGCACTTCTTCGGATGCTTACGCCGGTGCTAAAAGTTCGATTTGTGCAATACGGGCGTCACCGGAGGCTTACATTCTTAGAGCCATTCTCGAAATTACCTATCGATTCTAGCCGTATTTATTGCTTCTCCAGATGTAAAATAAAGCGTGCCAGACACCTTGTCAGTCTCATTGTTTGGAAGCCACCATTTACCCTTAAATTCTTGTGTCGCTGTCATATCAATAAGATTATTCCATTCTTCACTCTATATGCCAACCTCTTTCAGATGCCTATAATTAAACTGATGTAACCAAATTAAAGTTTTGTCAATAAAGCACGCAATTAGCATTTCGCAATCAACAGCAAATTATTTACTTAATCGAGCCATTCAATCCTACTCTATCTATTGTATCCAGCTTTGTACAAATCGATTGGTCACATTCTACTTTTTCTATTCTATTTTCCAAATCTCTAACTTTTTGTGGTAATGGGTGAACATTAATATACGAAAACAGATACCATACACCAACAATTGTGACAAGCCCTATAATTGTCCACGTATACCATTGCTTTGGGAAAAACTCTTCTTGTTTTGCTTCAATATCCTTTATTGAAGCAGACATTCTTGAGGAGGCTTCTTTTATCTTATTCTCTAACTCTCGTCTTAAATCTGTATGAGCTTTATCATTAAGGGTACTAAAACTTGATAGTTTATCATCTAATCTTGCATATCCATCCCAAGAAAGTCCTCCAGAATGAGTAGGAGACATCCGATCTATATTCTCTTCAATTAAATCTTCCCTATTAGAAGAGCCTAATGAAGCAGGTGATTCAGTCCTAGATATAGAACCTTTACCTTTACGTCGTCCACCTTGAGAATAAGAACTAATTTGGCGAAATTTTTTACCCAAATCGTACTCGTTGTCATCACTATGAGAGTTCTGTTTTACCTGACTCTGCGATATTGATTTTTGATTTGGACGTCTCTTCATTCTTAAAAGTCTTTTAGATTTGAATATAAGTCCTTTTCCACAGATAAAGATAACAAATAGACTTCTTTGATTAGAGAAGGCTCATTTATTTCCTTTACCTCATTGGTCAAATAATTATCCGTGTCTATTGCAACTCCAACATGCTTCTTGCACCCATCATAATCGAATTCTCGAGAATAAAAGTCATCTGTATCATTAAGTGGCCCAATTTGATACATCCCATTCTGATAAACTAAATTAAATAACAGATCCTTAGCCGGGTAATTATCCATAAAGAATTTAGCAGGGAATACATCTTTGAACTTATTCAATAAAATAGAGTAGTCTGAAGTAGTCGTGTAATATGTGCCTATTATTCGACATCCAATTCTTGTAACATTAAAAGATCCTAAGATATCTTTAACTGCATTATATATTTTGAGGAATTTATTATAGAACGATTCGATTGAATCAACTTGAAAAGAAATAAAATTCAATCTATTGAGTGTTATATGGATTATATTCTTAGCGGCATCTTTTTCTATATTATCACGAATTACAACTTCACTTTGTCCAATTTCCCAATGATTGATGGGAAAAATCTTCATATTTTGTATATTCTCCACCAAACTTCCCTTCTTATCTAGCATAATGACTTTATGATCAAACCGCAATTCGAGAATAAACTTACGATTTCCGATATTTTTAGAGTCTATGTTTTCTTTCATCGTTTTTTGATATTTAATTCAACTTACTTTTAAAAATATCATCGCCTTTAGTACAAATGCCTAAAGAAAGATTCCTCTCAAACAAGTCTATATATGATCTATCTTTACTATTTCTATAATGACATAGAAAGCTAAAATTTATATGTCACACTATCTGGAAAAAGCAAGCCTGCTGCATTTTTCTTGATCTTGAAACTGACGGCATCACCGCCTTTCTTTGGCTTGCCAGTTATAGAATCTACTTTCGGACGACCCAAAAGCAGGTCAACGGTAATCATGCTTTGCTCCAAGAGAATATCAAACTGGAAGACTATTGGATTTCTGGTATGCTCAATTTTATTGAACATAAACTGTTCTTGGCCAGACTCTCCCATACGGGTATCAACCTCTATCCAGAATGTCTCATGATGTTTTGTCAGAAGGCAATGGTGTAATGTCTGAAGTCTCCATACGGCTACATCCGCGACTTTCTTGAATTGGTCATTCTCCCGAATCTCATCTTCTTCAATTTCCAGAAGATTATCAGGATAGTTCATATTCAATCTCAAATTCTGAGTGTTAGGGGCACCGCATCTTAAAGTATTCCTATATGACTTGATTCCGCCTGACAAGTAACCATATTTATCAACAATCTCCGCTCCGCTTTTCAGATGGCTTATATCCCAATCAGGAACCTTACAAAACAGATTTTTACGGATGCTTGGACGCTGGCTTCTAAAACTTTTCAGTTCTATTCCTTTATAATCAGGAAGTGGTGAATCGTTCATATCAATGCCCAATAGAGCTTCAACTTGACGCCCGATTGCAGTGTCCGCATTCAAGTCTGTATCAATCCATTGATTCTGATATTCCATTAAAAGGGCGAGCAGTTCTTCCGACACTTGATCTGCACTGTCAGATAGAGTGTGAACCAAATCCCTGATAGGATTCTCTATAGATGTTTCGCAGCACTTGACAATATCGACTTTTGTGATGTTTATTACATACAGATCATTCGGATTCATTGCGATAATCACGTGGATGTCATCTGCTTCCGTTGTCTCTTTCAGCCTGTAAATCCAAAGACGCGGATCCCCGTCTTTGGTCTCCGGACGATAAAAGGAGGTTTGAGTCGCAATGCTTCCGAATGAGGTCAGAATATGTGTTGGAATGGTGACTTTATGCTCCTGTCCTTTAGACTGAAGTTCATAGTCATGCACATTATTCTCTTTGAAATATGTTCTCATCGGAGTCGTGGCGTCAAGGATGGATTTCTTCAACCCTGTAGATGTAATCTGCACCTGAGTGAATTTCACATTATGATTCACCAGATATTCCATATTCCGCTTCTCAAACGGAGTAAAAGAACGCATATGTATCATAGGCCTACTACTTTATAACTTTTAGAATTGTGTTACCGATTGCTCTTGCCATAAGCGGCGGAACGGCATTCCCCACAAGGGTATATTGAGGTATCTCAGACTTTCTCTTGTCCCCTCCGGTCTGTCTTTTCCCCTGAAAAACAAAAGAATCGTCAAAAGATTGAAGTCTTGCCATTTCACGGACAGTCATAGCCCGGAATCTTGAGTAATGGATAAAATCATCCGGCATTGTCACGACGGTAGGACTTTGTCCTTTAGGATTGAGTACGGTATAGTTACGCTTGTTGGACTCCAGATTTTTCTTCTTCAACTCAATCTTGCACGCATCATCGTAATCTCCGTGCTTTGCGATGATTTCCAGACGCTTTTTGACATCGGCGCTCTGCGCACTTGTTTGGTGATTGAATAATTCCTGCTCAATGTGCAGCATAGGATTTCCAAGTTCTTCTGATGTCTTGACATAAAAGGGCTTACACTCAAAAACAAACCGATGTTGCAAGCGCCCGTTCCGAGACCACTCAGCAAAAGTGTGGCGTTCTGATTCCGTGTCGGTAGGGCCGTCAATGGCTCTGCTGCGAATTAATGCATCTAGTTCTTTATTCCTCTTAGCTTTGCCATATTCCGTTTTTGTCTCACCGTTGCCGATGAAGTCCAGATCAGAAATGGCCTCATATATGGTTACTTTCTCATCATTAGCAACTGTAGCCGGGATTTCCGTAATTAGTTTCTGGTCATTGCGACATCCTATGAACAAAACACGTTCCCTATTTTGCGGAACACCATAGTCTGATGCCAGTACGACTATAGGCTTTTCTATCCTATACAAGCGAATACCGTCAAGTATCTTTTCAAATTCACTCTCCGAGCCATCCTTTTTAGCATAATTCCTCAAGGTATCAAAGCATTCGTCTAATGTCATCGCGTATAAGCCGATCATAGACTTGAATGATTCCACCTTGTCACGAAAGGCACCGAACTCCTTTACATTATCTACGGAGAGCAGAATTTTCCCGATGATGGTATCATCTTCCAAAAACTCTATGAAGTCGTTCATCGAATGAACGAAAGCATCGTTGTCTATATTACAGAAAGCCTTCTCTTGTATAATCGCACCTTGAATCTTCTGGCGCTCACGATTGCGTTTGAGCAGGTTAAGACCGTGACGTATTGTGCTAATTTGCGAGTCTGACTTGCTTATACGATAGTCGATATTTCTTGTAAGTTCCTTAAATCGATCTTCTAGAATTGAAAAATATTCTTCAATCAGCGACTCTGTTTGGGAATCATCTTCTATCTCCAAACGAGTTTTGACCATAAAGCAGTTCTTCTCAAAGGATGACGCAGTTCGTCCTAGCATCTTATTAAGATAGCCATATAATGAGGAGACTTGCTTTGGATCTATGATTGAACGGATTCTTCGCATAATCTCATCTTTGAATCGACCTTTATCCTTTGTCAATATTCCTTTGACATTCTCCATTACAAAATACTTCGGACGAAGTTCCGAAATCACTTTCAGGTAATGTTCGAACAAGTTGTCCCTTTTGTCATATTTACGACGACGACCGGAAAGGGAGAATGACTGGCAACTCGGTCCTCCGGTTACAACATCAATGGAGGTTCGGCCTATCTTCTTTTTCAAGTCTGAAAGGAACGTCTCAGACATAATGTCTTCTGTGAGAAATTTGGTTTTAAGGCCAAGTTCCTCGTTATATCTGACACGATGCGTCAGCTCGCAGTTTTCGTTTATGTCGCTCGCCAATATGAAATCATAGTACTTGTCATTAGTATAGGCTTGCATAAACCCCTCGCTTATGCCACCTGCACCAGCGAACAAGTCCAAAAAAGTAACGGCTTTCCGCCCTTCCAGAAATTCTTTCTTCTCTGCCATATAACAATCATTATAACAAAGGCTTAATCCAATGTTTGACTACAAAGTTAATAAATATCAACGCATAAATAAGCACCCGGGTAAAATTTATCTAAAAATATAGGTCTCAACCGTTCCGAAGGCCGTTTTTTGCTTTTATATCACAACTTTGGCATATTCCGCAATATTTTTTATTTATAAACCTTTCCTGTACTTCCCATACTCAATTTTCTCGATCTTGCCAGTCTCAATCCACTTCTTGATGTAGCGGTCGGCGGAGGGTGCCGGGATGCCGAGGGTTGAGGCGAGTTTCTGATAGGTCTGGCGGTCAAAGGTTTCCGGGAGGGTGTCGAGGAAGGTTTGTTGACGGATGTTAGTAGATGCTGTGGCCATTGGCTCTTCGACTTGTGGAAGAGTACTGAAAACCTTGTCGATGTGAACTATGAGGACATCGCAGATGGTCAGGGCGGTGCGGAAGTCGGATTCCGTACAGGTCAGGGGTGATGAGAGGTCGCCAGTTTCGAGGATTCGCAGGGCTGTCAGGATCAGGATTATCCGGAATGTGGAGAGACCGAGACGGCGGATGGAGGCCACGATGAACTCGCCGTAGCTGTCGAGCTGTCGGGTCTGGATGGTGGAGAAGTAGGAGTTGAATCTGGTCATCTGGGTTGATGTGAGTTCCACACGGAGGGGCTGCATTGGCTGGAGAAGCTTGTGGAGGGAGTGGAACTCTTCGCCGAGCTGCTTGAAGTAGTCGTCAAGGGCGATGCCGGAGCCACTGTCGAACACGTCATGCCAGTCGCTCTTGGCATTGAGGTAATAGAAGAGGAAACGGCTGAAAAGGCCGTTCTCGGCATCCTTAATGAGCGAGCGTACCTGCTGGGGCGTGCCCGTGAGAAGTGTGGAGAGGCAGGGAGACTTGATGCTTACATATTCCTTGTCCTTTCGGCGGATGTAGGAGATGGCTTCGTGGTGGAAGGCTTTGCGGAAGCCGTCGGAGTAGTTGCCATAGTCGGAGTCGAAGGTGTTGGCGAGGGTGTCGCCCTCGGTCTCGAACATCAGGCCGATGCCATTGTTCTCGTTCAAGGTCTGATAGACGGCTGTGGCTGAGGAGTTGGCTGGAATCAGTAAGAGGCGGAGTGGTGGTTCTTCTGGCTTTTCGAGGGATTTCTTGGAGGCGTTATATTCATTGAGTTTGGACTTATACTCTTCGCGCTCGGCTTCGTTGAGTTGGCGCAGCTCGTCGTGGATGGGGTCGATGAGGTTTCGGCAAAGGGTTAGGCGACCTTTGCCGGCGGATGCTCTGGCGGTGATGAACGTGAAAAGGTCCGGGTGGATTATGCGTTTGTCGTAGATGCCGGTGACTTTGGTGAGACAGGCGGAGAGGGCGGTCAGGGAGCCGAGAAGAAGGATGTCGGCATCTTGGTCATTGTCGGCCACGGCAATGATTTTCTTGAGGTATTCCGGGAGGTGGTCGCGGATTTTGTCGGAGAAGGTAGGGAGTTCTTCTTCGGGTTCGGGGATTATCACATTATCAGTTTTATCAAGTTTATCAGGTGACGATGTTGATAATTTTGATAATCTGATAATGTCGGGACGGGTGGAGACTTGGATTCCGGCTTCTTTGGCGAGCTGGAAGAATGTCTTTATGGAGATGCCAGCGCCGTGGGCGTGGAGACAGCGGTCGTATTGGGTGTCGGTTGTTTCCGGAGTATAGTCTGGATGGAAACGGCTGATGCGGTGGTAGTAGCTTCGGCCAGTCTCTCCGAGCTGGTCGGAGAGGGCAAAGCCGAGGTCACGCCATTGGGTATAGGTCGGGGCGATGTCAACGGAGGCGGTTTCTATGCGGGTGGTTATAGTCTCGACATCGTCAGATGGTATTGATGACGTAACGGCCGTGCTATGATTTGGCACAGGTTGGAGCCATTCCTGTGGGTTGAATATCTTTTTGTTCATATTGTCAGAGGTATTTGGGATTGAGGTATGCGTTGGAATCGTGCGGAAGGAAGCAGGCACGGCTTATGTCTTTGCCGGATTTGTCGGCTTCGATGCCGTAGGTCTGACGGACATAGTTGGATATGGCACGGAAGTAATCCGCGTGCGATGCCGTTGTGATGTCTATCGGAATTATCCACTTGAGGCCGTCACCGGAAGGGCTGGTGAAGAGCAGCTGAGTCTCGAAGTAGATGTCTTCAAGGAGTATGGTGCGAGTGGTCTCTGGACAAGGGAGATGGTCGAAATCTATACAGATAAGTCCTGAATGCCGGATGAGTTCACGGTCGGCACGGCTTCGGAATATTCCGGAGAAGGTGACGTAGCTGAAATGTGTGGACTTGTAGGCTCGTGCCATTGTCCTGTCGGCAATGGCACGGAGGGTTTCGGTCGCATCAGTGGCCTGGTCAGAGGTTATGTAGTCGAAGATGTCCTTCAGGTAAACTTCGGCTAAGGGATATTTGTTTGTTATAGGGGCATTGAACAGTGAGAATGCCGGGCCTTTATTTGTTTCTGTCGTCATAGCGTTCGCGAATTTTGAACATTGTGTAGTTGTCGTGGAGGAGTTTTTCGAGGTCACTGCGGAGATAATAGATTTTGTTGCCGATACGTGTGTAGGGCATTGTTCCGTTGCTCCGCAGGGTCTGGAGGGTGCGCTGGCTGATGTGCAGGATCTGCATTATGTCCTGACCGTCAAGGAGGTTGCCGATGAAGTCGGTCGGGAGTTGTGTGTTATTTTCCATCATTCTTCCTCCTTCCGAAAAGTTCCACTGCGTAGTTGGCATCAACGATGATTTTGCGGCCGTTCAGTGTGACGGCTTCCGATATGACGTTGTCCTTGTAGTGTTGGGCTGTGGCGTGCGAGCAGCCGAAGAGTTCTTCGATGCCTTTTATGCCATAGACATAGCGTCTTGGGGCTGTGTTGTTTGTCTTGCTTCCGACTCCGTGAGAGGAGGATTCAAGGATTTCGGCCATCAGGGAGCGGAGTTCTCCAATATTCATTGCGCCGATGGGCATATTGTCGTCTATTCCAATCATTGTACTTTGCTTTAATTGTCTGGCAGGCTCTGATGGTGGTAAGCATCTTCGGTGCTGCTGTCCGGCTTCCGGACTGGTGATACCACTTCGTCTGTCCGTGTCGTGCTTGCAAAGTAAGGCAGAGCCAATGGGAATACATACCATTCGCACCACTGGTGGTGGTTCAGTGGTGCGGATATGATATATTCAAGAAATTGTTGTTATTCAGCGAAATGGTTCTTGCCGAAGCGGATACGGTCTTCTATGTATTCTTCCTTACGGAGCTGTTGGGGGACTTTCGAGAGGACTTCCGCCGTGAGTGGTTTTCCTTTGTCGGAGGTTAGCAGGCAGTCAATGCGTTTCCAGTCGGTCTTGTTCATCGGGAGGAACATCAAATTATCATAGCAATAGAGGACGAAGGCTCTGTTTGAGCAGAGGAGACGGCCTTTGTCATTGATCTTGCCATCCTTTGTGGCTTGGCGCAGTTCTCCAATGGTGGTCAATGGTGCGATTCTTTGGGTGGAGGCGGTCGCGCCGAGGTGGAATCTGGCGAGATCGGTTGTCCAGTTCATCGAGACGGAAAGGGATTCCGGGGTGATGTCAGAGAGAAGCGTCACGCCACATTGTTTTTGATAGTCGAAGATGGTTGTGGAATAGCCGTTCTCGTAGAGACTGCCTTGAATCATATTGCCGAGTCTGTCAATGGCTGTTCCTATGCGTGTGATGTCGTGGAAGCAAGGCTTGTTCCACTTGTGGTTGTAAGTGCCGAGGTTGGAGGCGTAACCTACGGTTTCGAGGAGTTTGACGGCCTGTCGCATCGAGCGGACTATGCAGGAGAAAAACTCATTGACGAGTCTGGAGTTCGCATCCGGGTGGGCATTGTGGAAGTAGGATGCAGTAACTCTGAGGTCCATCAGCAGACGACAGATGTAGCGTCTGATGCGGTGGGGATTGGAGTCGCATCGGTATAAAGCTGTGTAGATTTCCTCCCGGAGGTCGTCCCAGTCGTTGTAGTCGGATATGCCCGCGTCGGTTTCGTATGTGACGATGTATCTTTTGGCTTCTTGCAGGGTAACTGATGTAGAGTCAAGCGATAGGTTGCCGTTTGCGACCGCCATACATCGGAGCAGGGAGAGGGTACGCTCTCCCGCGAACGTTTGTATGAAGTCGTCCACGTGCATAGTAAAAACCGTATCTCTTGGGGAATTATGTGTTTTATCCAAAGATACGGTTTTATATTCTGCTTGAGCGTATGAAACGATAAAAAGTTATCAACAATTGTTTACGCCGAGTAAAATCACGAGTAACGGCGAGTAAATTTCGAGTAATTCTAATAAGTAAAAACGGCCTCTGAAAGCATTCAAAGAGCCGTTTCCAATAAAATCGAGTAAGTAAACTTCAAAAAAGACGAGTAAATTTCACGTGCTTACTTTTTGAGTGACCACCCTTTGTTGTCATTCAGGAAAATCAGTTGTCTTCTTTTCAGTTTTGCAAGAAGATTCCCAATCTTGTAGATTTTGTTCTGCAAGTCTTGATCTGCGGGAAGATAATCGAGGACAAGTTCATTTATCTTACTGCGAGACAAGGATTTGTGCTCGCCCAAAGCTTTAATATCAAATCGCAGCAGAATTCATCACTGAACCCTTTTCGTTTTGAATACTCTATCTCTTTGCCTGTTGATTGCGCCAATGACTTGGAGATAATCAGATTAGGTTTTCTTCCTTCAATAAGATTCGCCTTTCTCAACGCTTTTATCGCAGTGTCTGAAAGCGGTTTATGCTTCTGCACACGATCGAGAAGCACTGCCGTAGAAAGGTCTATGCTGGCATCCTGAATAAGCCGAACACTGTAATCAATGTCTATCACATTCCCTGGCACAGTAAGCTTCACGCCACTATCTTCAGTCTGGTCATAATCAGGCATAGGAAGATACCTGTCTTTTTGCCGGACAAACATTGTATGTATTCCATAACCTTGAGAGTCAATCATCTTGATATTGACCATAGCTTGAACCAAAAATGGATTCCTGTACTTCTTCGGTGTTTTGATTCCCTCGATATAGTCTTCATATTTACCCTCAAAGAAGTCTCCTGCATTCCAGAACTCCAGACAATCTTCTTTCTCCGTTACTATGATGCGGCAATTCGACTGATAGCGCTGATGGGCAATACAATTATGCAGAGCCTCTAAGATAATCTTTTCATCATATTTCCATACTTCGGTGGGAATCAATGTGTTGTTCGGATATATCTTAAATCTGTAATTGCGGATCTTTGCCAAGACCTTACTTGTAGATATCAAGAATGGAACAGAAAATACCTCCGCAGCCGACTCTGTCGCTGTTTGAAGTTTCCAGTCAATCTGTGCGATATGCCCCAAAAGATGAGCTGCTTCTTCCTTTCCTAACAGAAGCAGGGCTGTCCTCGTTACTCCACCACCTATCGTAAGTTTTGCTTTGTCAAGAAATACAGCGTCATTCCAACTGGTTATCTCAGAGGACAACTTTGGATAGCGTTCCAGAAATCCTTTTCGGGCAACCGCTATTGCCTCAGGATCCAAGTCTTCAATAGTCGCCTCATCAACAATCACCTTACTCCAGTCGGTCTTTGAGTTATAGATTTCACGTATCCAGTCCGTGTATGGGCGCAATGATGTTTTGGATTCGTTAATCCTGACAAAAGGTTCATTGTGGAACATTGTCGGTTCTCCTTCCGCAGCCGGAATCTTTACAACGACAACGCGAATCATATCACGATACTTGAATTCTCCTATCTCAAAACGAATTTTCGGTGTCACTCCCAATCGAAGAAACAACTCCAGAGATTGCCCTGTCTTTAGATTTGTGTGTTCAGGGTCGAAAGTTGTCCCTTTGACCGCCAAGGTGTCATTGTCAACGCCAAAGAACAAGTATCCAAAATCGACGTGATCCAAGCAAGCCCCATTGGATAATGCTGAAATATATTCACCAAGGAATTTTGCTTCAAGATGGTTGCTTTTAAACTCAATGAACCTGTTTTTCTCTTTTATAGCGTTGGATGAAAGAGTCGAGCAGTTTTGTATAGAAGATATTATCGAACATATCGTGTCGTTTTTGCAAAGTTATTGAAAATTCACAAACATTCACGCATCACATTCCCCAAGCGTCGTCGATGAGTGTCATCGCATTGACTTTGGCGAAAAAAAATCAATATTTTCTTGACTCGTACCCTACGTCACGATATATATTTGCAGACAAATAACAAAAGTGCACAGTTGTTATGAGTGAAATCAAGTTAAAAATCGGGGAGTTTTCCCGCCTGAGCAAGGTTACGGTGCGTGCGTTGCGGCATTACGAACAGATTGGACTTCTGGTTCCCGAAATCGTGGATCGGTGGACAGGGTATCGCTACTACACAGTGGGGCAGTTCCAGAAAATCCAGAACATCTGCACCCTGAAGACCATTGGCTACTCTCTTGAAGAGATCCGGGACATGATGGAAGACGAAAGTCATTTCCCGTCAGTCGAATCTCTTGAGGAGAAGATAGTCCGGTGTGAGCAGGAGTTGGAGGTTCTCAAGGAACGCCACCGATTGCTCAAGGCGTTTGTCGCTTCCCACAAAAAGAATCACAAAATGGAAAAATTGCATTTTGAATCATTGCCCGCAATCATCGTTGCGAGTCACAGAGCCGTCATCCCTTCTTATGCTGAGCTTGGCGACCTGTGCTGTGAAGTCATCGGACCAGAAATGGCCCGTCTTGGATGCGAATGTATTGAACCAGGCTACTGCTACACCATTGAACATGGCGGATACAAGCCGCAGGACATCGACATTGAATATTGTGAACAGGTAAAGGAAAAGGGGACGGATTCCGCCATCATCAAGTTCAAGGAAATCCCCGCCGTTCCGATGGCGGCCTGCATGAAGGTGTTCGGTCCCTACGAGAACCTCCGCCAGAGTCAAATCGACCTGTTTGCCCTGCTGGAAAAGGAAGGCTACAAGGTCACAGGACATCCGCGAGCCAACTACATTGACGGAATATGGAACCAAGAGGACGCCAATAAGTGGCTCACCATCATCCAGGTGCCAGTAGAAATCGCATGACTTTAGAAGCTGTTTTGAAATAGTTCCCGAAATTTATTATGTGGGATTTCCGAGATAGTTTCGGTTTTGGAAGAGGGAGCATAGCGGTGGCTACGTGACCGATGACAAAGATGAAAATAGCAGGAAAGGCCACGTAAGAAACAAGATGAATTATTTCAAAACAGCTTCTTACTCTTCAAATTAGGATTCAGTGATGAAATATGCTATCCCTTTCTTTCTTAGTCAGGCCATTACCCTTTTAGGTTCGCAGATAGTGGCATTCGCGATTGTTTGATACATTACCTTGGAGACTTCATCTGGCTTCTGGGTGGCGATGTTCTCAATATGCTCGTTCGTCCCGCAGTTCTTCATGTCCTTTGTGGGCGGTGTCTGGGCGGACCGTCATTCAAAGAAAACGCTGATCATTGGGGCAGATGCCCTGATCGCGCTGCTTACCCTTGGAATGGTACTGCTTCTTCCAAAGTTCAACGATGGCATTTCGCTTCGGGTGGCTCTGCTGGTGCTGGTATCACTCAGGTCCATTGCGACGGGTGTCCAGATTCCGGCCGTGAACTCCGCCATCCCACAGATTGTCAGTGAAGACCTGCTCATGAAGGCTAACGGCATCAACTCAACCATGCAGTCCGTTGCCAACTTTGCCGCTCCGGCCGCAGCCGGGGCAGTGATGAGTGTCATGAGCCTCCGCGCCTCCATGCTGATCGATGTGGCGACCGCGGTTGCAGGCATCGCCATCCTCTCCTTCATATTCATTCCGCATCAACTTTCCAGTGGAAACACCACCGCATCGGACTTCAAGGCTGATGTCAGGGACGGGATACGCTATTCCATTAAGAATAGATCCATAGGAGGCATCCTGCTGCTGTACGGGCTGTTAATTTTCCTGTCCATTCCTGCCGGATACCTGGCAAACCTGTTCGTAAGCCGTTACTTTGGAAGCACATACACGAATCTTATGTGGGTTGAAATTGTCGGCTTCGGCGGAATGCTTGCCGGTGGTTTGCTGATGAGCACCTGGGGAGGTTTCAAAAACCGTTTCC
>ERZ808277.430-NODE-430-length-13138-cov-2.661087_pt1 | contig 13138 bp, 31 predicted proteins | sample MGYA00521240_ERZ808277 | MGnify/ENA primary metagenome ERZ808277 (study PRJEB31516, sample SAMN03275599) | gut metagenome | biome: mammalia-associated habitat; material: feces | host: Papio cynocephalus | place: Kenya | collected 2012-07-17 ... | reverse complement strand
AAGACAACCCAGGTATTTATCATCGGAATTGATGGCATCAAAAAGGTAGAAAGGTAGGTAGCAGCATGGCAGACGAAAAGAAGCAGGAACTGAATACACAGCTTTCTTATTACGCAAATCAGTACACCGGACTTATGGAACGTGATTTTACGGAACATGGATTACAGTTTGATGATTATTCTAAACAGTGCGTTATGGCATCCATGAGTGCCATCTACAACCTAGTGACATCTAGCAAGGCAGCCATGAACAATCTGAACGGCTCTAATCTGCGACAGGTTATCGGACAGGTTTCAAGCCTTAAACTTAATGCGAACGCAGTGCCTAGAGAATGTTATTTCCAGTTAAGAAGCAAACAGGCAGCAGACGGCTCATGGTACAAGGAAGTGGAAATGGGTATCGAGGGTGACGGAAACGATGCCATTCTTCGTAATTTTGGTGTTGGAGTAAAGAAAGTACATCCTGTGTGGCTTGTAAAAGAGGGAGATATTTTTGTTTATCCGAAACATAAGGGGATGGAAATGACACCTCCAGAATGGGAAGAAAAAGGAGAATCACAGAAAGTAATCCGTGTTGTCTACCCTGTGGAAATGGAGAATGGAAAAGTAGAATATCTGATTGCGGAGAGAGAGGGAGTAAAAACAAATCTTTTTGCTCATGTGCGTAACAATTTGATGAACGAAACTTTCGGACTGGTAAAGGGTGGCAAGAAAACCAGATATGATGCAACAGATGCGGAGAAGAAAGCTATAGAAGCTAAGAAAGAGGAAATTTTTTCCGAAATTCGGAAGTGTTCAACTCTTGAAGATATGCTGAATTGTGAGATGGCAAGACCGTATATCTCCGCAGCATGGCTTGATACACCGGAGAGCATGATTGTTCGTAAGATGCGTAACAATGCCATTAAAAAGTATCCTAAAGATTTTAATTCCATTGCTTCACAGTCCATTTTGCAGATGGATGAAACGTATCAGCAGGCACAAGAAGAGATTAAGGAGAATGCTAATTCTATGGAATTTGTAGAATCTTCTTTTGAAGAAGTGCCTCAGACACCGCAGACCACAGAGCCGGACATTGCAAACGCAGAAACACCGGATTGATTTAAGTAGGAGGGAATCATGAGAGTTATATCACAGGACGGAACGATTGATATACCGTATGAACAGGTGATTATTCAAAGATTTAAGAAGAAAATTTACTTTTTGAATAAGAATTTAACGGGCGTAGAACAACTTTCGTATGATATGCAAATCGCTGAATATTCCACGGAAGAAAAGGCAAAGAAATCTATGGAAGAATTAAAAAGTGCCTATATATGTCACAATTATTTCAATCTGGGAAAAGCGCTACCAAATGGTATTGACGAAAAACTTATTTTTGGTTTTACTGGAGTATTCAAATTTCCGACAGAGGAAGAATTGGAGTGACCTATTGAAGTCTTATCATATTTATGTGATGCGCAAAAAGGAGGGAGAGTAAATAGAAAATTGGAGAAAAACCGGTATAAAAAGCAAAGAACGTGTCAAGAAGTTCGGCGAGGTCTTTACACCTGATTGGATGGTTGTGAAAATGTGCGATATGCTTGAATCTGAAAACGGTGGAAAGAAATGTTGGAAAGGGACAGTATTAGAACCAGCTTGCGGAACCGGAAGTTTTCTAATCGAAATTCTAAAAAGAAAACTGTTAATAGGTATGACGCAGGAAGAAGCGGCAAGCACATTATTTGGAATTGATATTATGCAGGACAATGTTGATGAATCAATAGAAAGACTATCTGAAATAGCTCCGGATGCAAGGAGTATTTTTGAAAAGAATATTGTATGCGGAGATTTCCTGCACCCAAAAGGTATATGGTTTCTGGAGAATTGAGCATGAAAGATTGGCATATGAGAAACAAAATAAAAGGTTTGTGTCCAGATTGCGGAGCCGTAAAGGAAAATCCGAGTTCATACAGATGTAACAGATGCCAAGAATATCATCATAATTACTATGTTGAGTCAAGGAAGTTTTTCATTTCTATGGGAATTTGCCCAAAGTGTCACAAAGAGCAAATTTACGGTAATTACAAATCATGTGCGTCGTGCAGGGAAAAAAGAAGGGAAACTCGTGGTATCCATATCAAGACACAATCAGAAAAGAATAGAGCAAAAGAGAAATACGAAAGTAGAAAATCTAATGGTATATGTGTGAGGTGTGGAAAAAGGAAATCTGAAAAAAATAAAACCATGTGTTACATATGTTCAAAAAAGGATAACGCAAGGAAAACAAAATACGGAATATCAGAATACAGAAAAGAAAACGGACTTTGCCTTTGGTGTGATAACCCAGTAGAAAATGGTCGTATGTTTTGCAGAAATTGTATGGATAAAAAACGAAAAATTTTAGTTTATGCAAGAAGTTGCAGAAATATGGAGAATCACGTATGGAAAAAGGATAACAGATTGATATTCAAAGAAAGAGAGATGGTTTAAATGGTTCTTAGAGTTTTATGTTCCGGTTCATCCGGTAACTGCTATCTTCTGACGAAAGATAACGGAGAAACGCTTTTGTTGGATGCAGGACTTCCTATCATGGACATAAAGCGTGGTCTTAACTGGAATGTGAAGTGTGTTGTGGGTGCAGTTGTCACCCACGCGCACAAAGACCATTCATTAGCTGTGAAGGATTTGGAAGCAATGGGAATATCGGTTTTTAAGCCGTATGAGAGTTTAAAACCTATGGATATGGAATTTACCGGTGGAAAAATAATGGCAGTTGACCTTACGACATTGGATGGGAAGTGGACACATACCAACGCTGACGGTTCTGAATGCCCTTGCTATGGATTTTTTATTACTCACCCGGAAATGGGGAAGCTACTTTACATTACGGACACGGAGTTTGTGAAGTGGCGGTTCCATGAAGTAAACCACATCCTTATTTCTTGCAACTATCAGAAGAAATACATTGCAGAGGACTCCAACGATGCGAAGAAATCTCATGTATACCGTGGACACATGGAACTGGAAACGGTAAAGGAATTTGTCCTTGCCAACAAATCAGATGACTTGCAGAACGTCATATTGTGCCATTTGAGCCGTGATAATTCCGATGCTAATGAATGTGTCTCAGAGGTAAAAAAGATTGCTCCATTGGCGAATGTGGACTATGCGGCAGCAGGCAAGGAATGGATTCTACGGAATGGAAAGGAGTGTCCGTTTTGAGTGGTGGAAGTTTTAACTATTTATGCTATAAGGATGTGCCGGATTTGATGAATCCAAGCAGTATTTCGGAATTAGAAAGCATGGCCTTGTATCTCATGAACATTGGGTATGAAGACATTGCGAAAGATACAAAGAGACTTATTGAGTACATCAAATCAGCATCATTAACCATTGAAGTGTTGTCACAACAGTTGAATGATGTGTTCCATGCTGTCGAGTGGTATGAGAGTGGAGACTGGGGAAGAGACGGTTGTATAGAGGAACTGGAAAAGTACCGGAAGAATCATGGTTTAAAGGATGGTGCTAAATGAGTAACTGGAAGAACATTCAGAAAGCGAAAGCTATCGAAGCGAAGAACCGTGAAAGAATACTGTCGGTCAATCCCCATGTGGATGATGGAAGCGGAATATACTTTTTGACAAGGACAGACCAAGATGGTTTTCGATTCGCCTATGTGGGACAAGCTGTACACTTACTTCAAAGACTGGCAGGGCATCTTAACGGATATCAGCACATTGATTTATCCATGAAAAGTCACGGATTGTATTCTCCTAAAAATGTACATGGTTGGAAAATCGGATTCTTACATTATCCAGTAGAAGAACTGGACAAATGGGAACAGTATTGGATAAAGCGATATGCGGATGAGGGTTATCAGCTTCGCAATAAAACCGCCGGAGGTCAAGGAGATGGAAAAAAGCAGATTGCAGAGTATCGACCGGGAAAAGGATACCGTGATGGACTGGCACAGGGCAGAATCAACCTTGCCCGGGAACTGGCGAACATTGCAGACAAGCATCTGGTTATCAGTTTGAAGCCGGAGAAACAGAACAATTCCGTTTCACAGAAGCAGTTTGCAAAGTTTATGGAACTTTTGCATGGAGAAAAGGATGGTGGCAGTGATGGTTAAATACGAAAACGAATGCTACGGATGCGCTACAGAATCCTATCCTTGCATCGGCTCTGCTTGCCCTAACCGCCATGTGAAACATTTGTACTGTGATAAATGCGGTGAAGAGGTTAGAAGAATTTATGACTTTGACGGCAAGGAAATGTGCGGTGACTGCGTTCTGAAAGAATTAGATGTAATTGATTAAATCACAGAACTTGGAGGTGATACATAAAATGCCAAAACGATATGACAATCCGCAGGAAATTTTAAAAATCATGCGACAGACAGAGCTTCTGAAACAGTCTGCGGAGAGAAGTCCATTCACCGGAATACTTACACTGTTCTGCTATACTCTGTGGAAAGACTACAAGTACTCACAGACGAGACTTTCTGACTTCTGCGGTAAATTTACCGAGTACAACGAAAAGTACGAGAATGAGCCTTATACGGAGTTACAGAGCAGGCTTAACAACTTCGCAGACTGGACGATTGAATACAAGGAATTTACCGAAGCTGATTATCCACATTACAAGTCGGTTGTAGCGCAGAATTGCATCAGGGAACAGGTCAGATGCAACAACATTATCAATGAGTTGTCCACCAGGTACATCCTCTACGGAATGGTTATTCTTATGGAAGACGGTTTCAGTAAGAAGAAACTGACAAACTTTAAGGACAAGTTTTCTGACCACATGGACAAAGCTGGTGACAAGTGCAATGGTAAGAATTTCATGGACTTGTGGAAAGAACTGGTTGATAACACCGGAATCTATATCGAAAAGCCTATTTTTGAGTAAGGAGCAGCAATGGCAGAAAAAAGGATGTTCAGTGCGAAGATAATTGAGAGTGATGCTTTTTTGGATATTCCTGCTACGGCTCAAATGCTTTATTTCCACATTTGCATGAACACTGATGATGACGGATTTGTGAACAATCCACGGAAAATCATAAGGATGTGTGGTGCTTCTGAAAATGATTTGAAAATTCTGATAGACAGCAGATTCTTATTATCTTTTGACAGCGGTGTGGTGTTGGTGAAGCACTGGCGCATTCACAACTACATTCCACCGGATCGTTACAAGCCATCATGTTATGTGGATGAAAAAGGGAAGATAGGTGTGAAGTCGAACGGAGCATACACCACAGACCCTAAAAAAATGGTGTCTCCAGTAGAGGGTAATCCAAAGAAGCGTTGCTATGACAATGAGATTAAACTTGATAAGAGGTGATATAAATGCAGATGACAGGTTATGAACTGTTGGCGAACTACGAAAAAGCAGAGGATAAAGACAAACAGATTCAGATTCTTGCGGATTTGAACCACATTCCGGTTGATATGGTGTGCTTTGTTATTGATAACAGCGAGAAATTCGATGTTTCAGAGACACCATTATCCGCAGAAGAATTTGCTAAATGGTGTGAAACGGAACTTGACCGTGTGGATGCACATATCCATGCACAGGAACAGTACTATAGAGAACTTTGCAATGTATACAGAATCGTAAGCACATACGGAAAAGGAGCGTAGTTACATGAGAGAGGGAACAGGAAACTTTCAGAACGGTGACTTACATTACATGGCTACACATCCGGTTGCTGATGCTATTCGCATCGGTCGGACAAAGCCGTATGAATGTAGCTACCCGGTGATGGAGAACAAACCACGTATCCCGGAAAGGAGTAAGGATGGGAATTGCAGAAAAAATTAGAGGATACACAGCAGAAGAAGTTGCGGAGAGTAGCCGTATAGAACTGGAAAAAGACTATAAAAAATGCCGTCAGAAGTTTGAAGAGGTAAAAATCAGAATACAATCGACTGAACGTGCGAAGATAGAGCTTGAAGAGTGCAAACATGAACATGAAAAGCTGATATCGGAATATCGCAGACATAGCGTAGACAGAGTTTTGTCTTACATTCGCCAGAAGAAAATTACGGATGCACATGAATTGGATTTACTACTGTGTCACTGCCAAAATAAGCTGAACGGCAACATTGATGGTACGGAGTTAAATTTGCACTATGAGGAAAGGAGTAAGGATGGAGAGACTGACAACTAGAAATATCGCAGGCGTGGCGGTATATAAGAATCCCTTTGAATGTGAGAGATGCGGAGAGACGATTTACAGACTGCCTGATTACGGCAACGGAAGTCCCACAGAGAGGTTGGCGGCTTACGAGGATGCCGAGGAACAGGGATTGCTCCTGCGGTTACCGTGCAAGGTGGGAGATACTGTATGGGTAGTTACTTCTCCGTTTAATGTTTTTGACGACATTGAGTATGATGAGGATATGAAAGACGAAGTGTATGAGGCTTTTATTTCCAGTGTGACTTTCTATGAATGTGGGGAGCAATATAGAATTTATGCCAAAGCAACAAATCACTTTATCGGAGCGTATTTTAGAAAATGCGATTTTGGCAAATCGGTATTCCTTACCCGGGAGGAAGCCGAAGCCAAGCTGGCAGAAATGGAAGGTGCGGAATGAACAGAGAAGAAGCTATCAAATTATTAAATGACATCCATAGTCAGTGTTGCGATACAGCTAACATCCTATGCACACCGGATGCGGATAAAAGATGCGAAGCATTACAGATGGCTATTACTGCTTTGCAGAATCAACCGATATGCTACGCACCCATGACCAATGCAGACCGGATCAGGAGTATGACTGATCAAGAACTGGCAGAGTTTATTATAAACCTTGACAACCGTTTTGGTGAGGAATACGAGGGCGAGCAGAGTTGCTTATCATGGTTACAGAGAGAAAGCGAGGAATGAAGATGCAGGAAAGATATTTATTCAAGGCGAAGAGAATCAAGGATGGTCAGTGGGTAGAAGGCGCAATTTATATGGAACCTTACACAGATCGTTGTTATATCATCCAGTGGAACAGCACAGGACTTGGCTTTAATGAATTTATCGAGGTTGACGGAAAAACCATCTGTCAGTGCACAGGCCTTAAGGACAGAAACGGAAATCTGATCTGGGAAAATGACATATTAGATGGTTTTACATATCCGTATATGTCAGATGGTGTACATAATTATTATGCTGAAGTTTGTTGGTTTACTAATGTTCCTGCTTTTGGTATTTGGATTCAAAAGTATCCAGAATCCAAAGTTGCCGGAGTCTCTACTGGAATAACAGAAGATATGGAAGATTGGAACCCAAATGATTGGGAAGTGATTGGTAACACATTTGACAATCAGGAACTGTTGGAGGGTGAATGATGAGACTAATTGATGCGGATGCATTAAAGCAAGAACTATATCAACAATGGTTTATGGATATTCTTCTTACACAGACAAACAGTAAGGATATGTTTTATGCGTTAGCACAGAAGATTGATGAACTGCCGACTGTCTGCGACCCGGACAAGGTTGTAGAACAGTTGGAAGATTACCTTTTTGAAAAATACTGCGTAGAGGGTGATGCAGAAATTGACAAGATCGTAAAGGCAGGTGGAACCAATGATAACTCCAATTAGAACCATGACTATCAGCCAGATATGCAACAGAAAAGACGATCTGCTTGTGTCTGCTGATGACATTAGAGAAGTGGCGGCGCATGAAAGAAGAAAGGCTATTGCTGATTTTTCAAAGAAATTGTGCGAAGCGTTTGACGAAACAGATTTGAAAGAAAACGGGTACTATCCGAACAATGTCGTTAGGAGGATTGCAGGAGAATTAAAGGTAGGTGGAACAGATGCAGAACATTGATTACACCACCCTGTACACCGAGAATGAGGACTTTAAGCGTTACGTTGACCGCTATTGCACCAAACACCGGATCAGCGTCGCAGAAGCCTTACAGCACTATCTGGTGCAGATGGCGGGCAGGATGTACAAGGAGCAGGCAGAAACAACGATAAGAAAGGAATAACGAATGCCCGGTAAACCGGGTTGGTGCGCAGTGAATAGGGGTGGCGTACCGAAAAATTTCAACACCGTGGCTATAAGGCTTACTGATAAGCGTATGTACAGCAAACGAATGGTGATCCACGATACAGCATTTGTAGCGTGGTGTTATGACAGAAAAGCTAAAGGTGTGCTGGATCAGTGCAGGAGTATCATCCTTTATGGCAGGATACCTTGCAGGAGATGTTGATAAGTGGATTTACATTGACATTGCAGATCAGCATGAGGATAGCATGAGATTTATCAGAGATTGCGAACAGGCAATCGGAAAAGAAATTGAGGTACTTAGATCTACGGAATATGGATGTGTAGAGGATTGTGTCCGAGCGTTCGGCGGTTTCCGTAGCGCAGGCAACGGATTTGTACCTTGCACGAACTGGCTGAAAAAACGTGTCCGTAAGCAATGGGAGCAGGAGCACAAGCAATATGACCTGACCTATGTGTGGGGATTCGACCTTAAAGAGCGGAACCGTGCAGAGCGGACAGTAGAAAGCAATCCGCAAGCGGAGCATGAATTTCCGCTGATCGATCGGAATCTTTCCAAGGAAGAGGTTCACGGACTGTTTGAGCGGACGTTTGATTTTCCCCGACCAGCCATGTACGACCTGGGATATCCGAACAACAACTGCATCGGATGTGTCAAGGGTGGTATGGGATACTGGAACAGGATCCGCAGGGATTTCCCGAAGATTATATTATTGACCGGGATGCCGCAGGCAAGACGTATCCTATTGTGGAGAGGGTGGCAAGGATCGGGAACAGCGTAGTGCCGGTCATGGCAGAAGCACTGGTGGCTGCAAATTGCGGTTATCTTCGCATAGGGGACCGCACACCGAACATGAGAATAGCAACAGAGCAGACCGGACAGTTCCGGTTTGCATAGGAGGCAAGCTATGACAGAACATAATAAAAAGATCAGAGATAAAATCCTGAAAGCAATTATATCTTACATCACGGAGCATGGATATCCTCCTACGCTCCATGAGATTGGGGATGCGGTAGGGTTGCACAGCAGTAGCGCAGTCCATCATCACATTACATGGATGATTGCAGACGGAATACTGGAGACGGATGACGAATCATCCCCGAGAGCGATAAGGGTGCCAGGATACGAATTTCGCAGGAAGTGAAATCAGGAACTAAAAATTTGAGTTTCTATTTGAGTTCCCACTCAATAACTCAAAAGCAAGTTAAAATCTAATGGAAATAGTGAAAACGAAATTTCAAAAAAATAATAAAGGAGGATTGATATTTATGACTTTTTCAATGCTTTGTGTTTGTATTGTTGTTATTGTAGCAATACTTGGATTTACCGCATTATTATGTTATCTAATATATGGTTGTACAACCGATGATATGTTTATGATGGGATGGATTATTAACGGAGTCTGTTTTGGTATATGTTTTACTATTCTGTTATATCAGAACGGATTATTGTAACTTAGGAGGTGAAGTGAGATGGTTATAAATGCAAAATGCAGAGACTGCAAAGAGTCAACAAAATATGTGGTAGGCTTTTTTGATGGCAGGAACGGCATCCACGGTTGCCTTTATGATTGCCACAACGAAGAATGCGAAATAAAGCAAATAAAGGAAGTATCTGCATCGAAAGATATACAGGAAAGAATAAAAGTACAGGTTTCCAACGGTAACAATGGAATGTATGCCGGATATATTGCAGCGCTGCGGAGAGATGCGAAAGTGTCCATGTTTAAGATGGCACAGATTGCCGGATGCGATCCTGCGGAATACAGTGCGTACGAGCACGAGCGGAAAGAATTTGATCCGAAAGTGTATCAAAGATGCAAAGAGTACCTGAATACGGTGAGAAATCGAGTATGTAACTTAGGATTTAGTGGAGGTAGAACATGAGATTATATCAGGGAAATGCGAAGGGACTTGTTGGGAAAAAGATTGACCTTGAGCGCAGAATGGGCGGTTATTATCCGATGGAAGTTATCGAAATAGGTGGAATCCCATATGTGAAGGATGCAGTGGGAGTATGTATGCCTATTCCGGAGAAGGAAGAGGACTTTAACAGCGCTTATTTCGATTTCGTAATTGACTAAACTGAAATTTAATAAAGGAGAACGGCTTATGAAGTTGTCAAAACTGACTAAGCCTGAACTTGAAGAAATCTTCCGGAACGCCAATTTTACGGAAGATGAATCAAAAATATTCTGGTTGCTTGCAGGAGGAAAAAGTTTAGAGCAGATTTCCGCAAAAACTTTTCTTCCTATAGCAACCGTGAACAGAAGAGTAAGAAGCATTAAAGATAAAATCGGAGGTGATGAAGTTATGAATAAAACAGTGCCAATATGGGAAAAAGTAACACTAACACTTGACGAAGCTGCCGAATACAGCAATATAGGGATAAACAAAATCAGAGAAATTTCAAACAATCCAAGATGCAATTTTGTGATTTTTGTAGGGAAAAAGCGTTTAATTAAGCGAAAAGAATTTGAAAAATATATCTCTGATAATGTAGAATTGTAGACATTTAAAGCCTTATGTGATAAAATGTCAGATTGCATAAGGCTTTTCTCATAAAATAGAAAGGAGTGTAAAGTTTTGGGAAAAGACCTAAAAGGGAAGGAACTCGGGCAAGGCATAAGTCAAAGAAAAGATGGATATTATGTAGGAAGATACACTTCTAAAAGTGGGAAACGCATCCAAAAGCTATTTACAAAAGCAAAAGATTGTCAAAAATGGCTTGCTGATAGTCAATATTCGGATGTACATAGCAATATTGATTTTCCGCAAGATATGATAGTAAGTGCATGGTACGATTACTGGATTTCCATTAAGGAAAAGACGGTAAGACCGAACACTGTAAGAAATTACAGAGAACGGTATAGCAAGAATATTTCACCAGTCATAGGAAACAAACTGCTAAAAGAGGTAAACACAATACATTGTCAGCAGATAATGAACAATATGGCAGATGACGGATATAGGACAACCACAATATATCAAGCTAGAATAGCATTGTACAATATGCTTGATTATGCCTATCAGAATGAAATTATTCCCAAAAATCCGTGTAATCGGATGGTTAAATCCGATATAGGAAAGCCGTCAGAAAAGAAAGAAGCACTTACCATAGATGAGCAAAAGAAATTCTGCCATGAAATAGTTGGCTGCCCTTATGAATATCAATACCTTTTTATCTTGCAGACTGGATTAAGGACTGGAGAATTGGTTGCTTTAGAATGGAAAGATATTGACTTCAAAAAAAGAACAATGACTATTTCTAAAACAATGGAGTATCGGCATTCTACTAAAGAGTGGAGAAAAGGAGAACCGAAAAGTAAATCCGGATATCGTACTATTCCACTGACCGATGAAGCAATCAGATTGTTGAAACTCCAAAAAAAGAAAAACCAGTCATGCCCATTTACGTCTATAGAATGGAAAGATACAGTGTTTCTTTGCCGAAAAGGTACGCCAGTAAAGAATAGCACATATGATACGATGCTTTTTAAGATATGTGAAAAAGCCGGCATACGAAAATTTGCAATGCACGTATTAAGGCACACTTTTGCGACAAGATGTATTGAAGCCGGGATGATGCCGAAGACATTACAGACGATTTTAGGGCACTCAAACATAGGCATAACAATGAACCTTTATGTACATACGACAGACGATCAGAAGCAGAAAGAAATAAGCATGGTTGCCGATGCTTTAAAGGTAATTTGACCTAAATTGGTACATAATTGGTACATAAATACAAATTTTAAAGAAAGAAATGCCGTAAAATCAAGGCATTTAAGAGGTGATAAGCGAATATGAAGCTGGGTATTGTTATATTTTGACGTATTTTACATATCTTTTTATAACCTTGCAAAACCTTACAAACACCGTATTTATCAGCATTTCTGTATTTTTATTGCTTAACGTAATTTAACATAATTCTTTATAATTTAATAAAAATTGGTACATAATTGGTACATAGAAAAGCCTTATGCAAACGATAGTTAAACGAGAGGAAAATGATATTTTCACTCTCTTTTTTTATGCCAAAATTTAAGCATAAGGAGGGATGACCTTATGGGAAAATTCAAATTTTCTGATGAAACATTGGAACACATTTTCGGCAAAGAGCAGACAAGGGAAGTGCCGATTAAGTATCAGTCAATCATGGTTCATGCAATCGAGGAAGTTTTAGGAGAGATGGGTAATGATGCTTATGAATTTCAGTCCGTTGGGACTTTTGAACAAGCCGACATATCAGACACTTGATGAAGTCGAAATTGCGAAACAGATAGAATCAATGGAAGAAAGGGAGAATAGCCATGCCACAACCGATTATGAATCCGAATTACTTCAATCCGCAGTATAGAACACCTATGTATGGTCAGTTTATGCCACAGCAAGAACAGTTTCAACCGCAACAGTTCATTCAGCAGCCGGCTCAAAATCCAGTTCCGATGTACGGACGTATTGTACCGGCACAGGAGTGTATAGCACCGAACGAGGTTCCTATGGATGGCAACACGGCATTCTTTCCAAAGCAGGATTTGTCAGAGATCTATGCTAAATCCTGGGGAGCGGATGGAAAAATCTATACACGGCTCTATAAGCCTGTTTTAGATGCAGACCCTAACAATTTACCGTCTGACACAGAAAAATCGAAATTTGACCTATCAGACGAAGCTACGGCGGCATTTATGAAGCGTTTTGATGAACTGGAACAGAAGATTGAGCAGTTGAAATCTTCGCAAACGCAGAGAAAAACTTCACAGTCGCAGAGAAAGGATGATGCAGAATGAATATAAATCCTATGCAGATGCTTAAAGGAATAACTAACCCTCAACAAATAATTCAAGGGATCATGGGAAATAGTCAGATGATGCAGAACCCTATGATAAGAAATGTAATGGGAATGGCACAAAAAGGTGACATATCCGGCATTGAACAATTCGGAAGAAATATTGCCAAAGAACGTGGCGCAGATTTTGATGCAGAATTTGAAAAATTCAAACGTCAATTTCCTATGAAGTAGATACTAAATTCTTGCAAGATTAAGTATAAAAAATCTTATATGGAGGTAAAAAACTATGTTTGAGAGTAACAATACTCCCTTTACCATGCCTGTTATGCCTGCCAACAGTGGATACGGA
>ERZ808277.429-NODE-429-length-13148-cov-3.268540_pt1 | contig 13148 bp, 19 predicted proteins | sample MGYA00521240_ERZ808277 | MGnify/ENA primary metagenome ERZ808277 (study PRJEB31516, sample SAMN03275599) | gut metagenome | biome: mammalia-associated habitat; material: feces | host: Papio cynocephalus | place: Kenya | collected 2012-07-17 ... | reverse complement strand
GCCTACAAGGCCCTCTCCCGGGCGCTTGACGGGCTGGCCGGGCAGGTGGAGCCGCCGTGGCGCTCGGACGGCGTGTGCGCGTCCGTGGCGCTGCCTGCGGGCGGCATGGTGACCGTGGAGGTGACGGGGCCGCGCTTCAGGGACGAGGCGCGCTCGCTGGCAAGGGCGCTCGCGGGAACCGACGGCGAGGAGGAGGCCTACAGGCAGGGCTGGCGGGACTGCGCGGCCCTGGCGCTGGCCGAGGCGCGCGACATGGCGGGTGCAATCGAGGAGCTTGACGAGAGGGGAAGGCAATGAGCGAGCGGGAAGACAGCATCGACAGGCTGCTGGAAGACCTGGACAGGGCGGCGGCCGAGGCCGCAATCGCCGACTACAAGGAGGTATGGGCGGCTTATGCGGGAGACCGCAAGCCTGACGCATCCACCGACACATACTCCGGCGACGTCCTGGTCGACGCGGCGCGCCGCCTGCACGCCCTGATGCCGCACGACATGAACGGGCGGGAGATAAAGAGCGGAGACAAGCTGCGCTTCAGTTCTGGGGGGACGATTCAGGTTTGCGCCCTGAAGATTGCACCGGCTTACACGGACGGCGACGGGAGTGGCATCGGCGTGATAACCATCAACCCGGAGAAGCGCACGACCGTCGTCGAGCCCGACAGCTGGGAGAGGCTGCAAGAGGACGCGAAGCTGACGCCGCGCGACTACCTGCGCGGCCACGGCATCGAGGCGAACGAGTACGGGCGCGTCTCCACGATGGCCGCCGACATCCTCCGCCGCGCCAAGGCCCTCGCGGGGGTGGAGTAGATGGCGGTCAGCGACGAGGAGCGCCGCGAGGTTGCGGAGAGGCTGAGGAACCAGCTGCGGTACATGAGGGACAGGAGGCCCGCATACGGCAAAGGCGGCGTGGAGCACGACGGGAACGCGGCGTTCCGCAACATCGCCGACTCCGTGAAGCCGCTCGGCAACATGTCGAGGCATTGCTACGTGGAGACGGTCGAGCGCCTCGCCGACCTCATCGAACGCCCGACATGCAAGGACGAGAGCGTCGAAAAGAGCGTCTTCGTGTGCTCGAAATGCAGGTGCTGCGCGGAGGTTGCCGAGGTCGTGTGCAACGAGCACGGCGAGGAGTTCCCGCTGCCGCTGACGCCGAGGTACTGCCCCAACTGCGGCGCTCAGGTGGTGCGAGATGCCTAGCCCGGCGCTGCTCCCTTGCCCGTTCTGCGGCGGGGAGCCGCTCGTGCTCCACATCATGGGGCGGGAGCTGGTCAAGTGCTCGGGGTGCGGCGCCACCACGTCGGCGGCGGCGAAGGACGCCCGGAAGGCATGGAACCGGAGGGAGGGGAAGAATGGGGACTAACTACTACCTGCAGCGCGCCGAGCCGATACAGGTGCGGCCATGCTTCCACATCTGCAAGCGCTCTGCGGGGTGGAACGTGCATTTCCAGGACAGCTCGGGCCAGGACTTCGAGGCGTGCGAGATAGACCCGCGCCCGGAGTGCCCCGAGTTCAGCAGCGTCGCCGAGATACGCGCGTTGCTCGAATCGGGCGAGTGGAACCTGGCCGACGAGTGCGGGCGCGTGTGGAAGGGCGAGGAGGCCCTGAAGGAGCTGCAAGGCCTGTGCGAGTGGAACGGCGGGCCGCGCTGCGAGCGCCCGCAGGAGAGCTACCTGGGGCGGGACTACCGCGACCCCGAGGGCTTCCTGTTCTCGCCGACGTGGTTCTGCTAGGGGGCGCGGGATGGGCTATGACAGGGAGTTCGTGCTGATGCCAAAGGACGAGGTCAGGGCGCTGCGCAGGGCGTTGAGGGCGCGCGGCGGCGAGACGCTGGCCTCGCTGCTGGTGAAGGTCGCCGAGAAGAGGTCGGGGGCGCTGGGGTGGCGCGCGTAGAGGTGTGCGTGCCGGGGCGCTTCCCCGGCCTCAACGAGTACGTTCGGGCGTGCAAGTGCCCGCAGTCCAGGGCGCGCATGAAGCGCGAGTGCGACGAGCGGGTGGCGTGGGCGTGCGTGGGGGCGAGGTGCCCCGCGTTCGCCCCGCCCGTGACGGTGACGGTGGACTGCTACGAGCAGGACGCCCGCAGGGACGCGGACAACGTCCAGGGCATGGCCCGCAAGTTCGTGCTGGACGGCCTGCAGAGGGCGGGCGTCATAGGCAACGACTCCCGGCGGTGGGTGCCGCAGCCGCCGGGGGGCCTCGTGGCGGTGGACAGGGAGCGGCCGAGGGTGGTGGTGACCATAGAGGGCGAGGTGGCGGAAGATGGGTAATCTTGGGGAGAGTTCCCCAAACATGAAAACGACACGGAACCGAAGGCGCGTCACCGACGCCGAGGTGGCCTACATCCAGGCGCACCCGCTGGACACGGCGGAGAGCCTGGGGGCGTGGCTGGGGCGCACGGCGTCGAGCGTGGCCCACATACGGGAGCGCTTCGGGCGGGCGTCCGAGCGGCGCGGGGTGTGCTGGCGCTGCGACGGGCGGCCCGTGTGGGAGGAGTCGCGCGAGGCGCTGCGCATGGGGCTGTGCAAGGGGTGCTACCTTGAGGAGCAGGCCATGCGCGCCGAGGAGGACGCGCTGAGCAACGCGGTGCGGCAGAAGAGGTTCCGAGAGAGGCAGAAGGGCGACAGATGAGGGTCAAGGAAGTGCCGATAGGCGAGGTCAGGCCGTACGAGCGCAACCCGCGCCTGAACGACGGCGCGGTGCAGGCGGTGGCCGAGAGCCTCAAGGAGTTCGGCTGGCGGCAGCCCATCGTGGTCGACGCCGACGGCACGATCGTGGCGGGGCACACCCGCTACAAGGCGGCGCAGGCGCTGGGGATGCAGACGGTGCCGGTCACGGTGGCCTCCGACCTGACGCCCGAGCAGGTGCAGGCGTACCGGCTGGCGGACAACAAGGTGGGCGAGCTGGCGGACTGGGACGTGGATTTGCTGGCAGGCGAGCTGGACGGGATATGCGACATCGACATGGAGGGGTTCGGGTTCACCGACGCCGACCTCATGACGTCGTTCGAGCGCGGCATGGCCAGGGCCGGAGACATGGCGGACTCCGAGGAGTACAGCGAGTTCATCGACAAGTTCGAGGCCAAGAAGACCACCGACGACTGCTACACGCCGGCCGAGGTCTACGACGCCGTGCTCTCTTGGGCGCGCGGGGAGTACGGCCTGGGGGACAGGCGCGTCGTGAGGCCGTTCTACCCCGGCGGCGACTACCGCGCGGAGAGCTACCCCGACGGGTGCGTGGTCGTGGACAACCCGCCGTTCTCCATCCTGTCGGAGATAGTCGGCTTCTACCTTGAGCGCGGGGTTGACTTCTTCCTCTTCTCGCCCTGTCTCACCAACATGGGCGTCGGCGCGGGCGACCCGAGGGTGTGCCACGTGCTGACCGACGTCACGGTGACCTACGCAAACGGGGCCAGGGTGAACACGTCGTTCCTGACGAGCCTTGAGCCGGGGTGCGTCGTGAGGAGCGCCCCGGAGCTGCAGCGCGCCGTGTGCGAGGCCGACGACGCCAACGTGCGCGGCGGGCGGCCCCCAGTGGAGCGCGTCGAGTACTCCTACCCCGACGAGGTCGTGACCTCGACCATGGTGGGCTACCTGTCGAAGTACGGGGTGGAGTGGCGAGTCGGGCCTGGCTCCGTGTCGTTCACCAGGGCGCTGGACTCGCAGGCCGAGGCGGGCAAGGGCATCTTCGGCTCGGGGTTCCTGCTGTCCGAGAAGGCCGCAGCCGAGAAGGCCGCAGCCGAGAAGGCCGCAGCCGAGAAGGCCAAGAACAAGAAGGACGGCTCCCCGCGCGTGGTCGAGTGGTCGCTCAGCGACCGCGAGCGGGAAATCGTGGCAGGGCTTGCGTGAACTTGCCCCGCGACGATGGGACGGGTCGCAAGACGGCCTACGCGGTGGACTGGGACTGCGTGGTGCCGAAGATCGTGTGCGGTGTGTACGCAAGGGTATGAGTGCCGTCCGCGATGCTTGAGTCTAGGCCGAAATGATGCCGTTTCAGCCCCCGATGTGATACAATGCCCCCGTCGGAAGGAGCGCGCATGAGGTTCGAGTGGGACGACGCTAAGGCCGAGGCGAACGAGGCCAAGCACGGCGGGACGTTCGAGGAGGCGACGGAGCTGTGGGACGACCCGCACATGGTCGCCGTCGAGGTCACGCGCGGTGGTGAGCGACGCAAGCTGGGCATCGCACGCATGTGGGGCTCGTGCTGGCTGGCGGTGTATGTCCAGCGCGGCGAGGCGGTGCGCATCATCTCGGTGCGCAGGGCGACGGAAAAGGAGGCGGCGCTTTATGACAGAGAGGCCAACCGATAGCATGACCGCAGAGGAGTTCGACGCCTACGTGGACGACGGCGGGGACGTGTCCGCGCTGTTCGAGGGCGCGGAGCTTGAGCACCCGGGGCGCAGGGCATCGCCCACGCGCGTGGTCATCACGCCCACGGCCCAGGTGCTCGAAGGCCTGGACGCCGAGGCGGAGCGCAGGGGCGTGAGCCGCAGGGCCGTCATCAACACGGCGCTGTACGAGTGGCTGCGCGAGGAGCGCAGGCGCGACCCGGCGGCATAGCGCAACGCAACCAGGCATGCGCACGGCCAGGGGCCGTCCTTCGGGGCGGCCCCTTTCTGCGTTTGAGGGGCCGTTAACGGCCTGGTAGGATGGCCGCATGAACGATGAGAACCTGGTGCCCCACAGAATCGATAGCGCGAGCAAAGCGCGAGAGCTGGGCCGCAAGGGCGGCATAGCCTCGGGCGTCTCGAAGCGCGCCAAGAAGGACATGGCGGCGCTGGCCCGGATGGTGCTGGAGCAGCCCGCCGGGGGCAAGACGCGCGACGTGGTGCGCCGCCTGATGCCGGAGGCGGGGGAGGGCGACCTGACGCTGGGCGCGGCCACGGTGGTGGCGCAGGTCGACCAGGCGCTCAAGGGGAGCACCAAGGCCTTCGAGGCGCTGGCCCGCGTGTCCGGGGCGGGCGCGCAGGGGCCGCAGGAGGCCGGGGAGAGGCCGTTCAGCGCCGACTACGCGCTGCTGCTGGCCGACCCGTACATGCGCTACCACAGGGCCGTGTGCGCGGGCCTGGGGGGCGACTACTTCGCCACGGGAGGGCGCGCCTCGGCCAAGTCGAGCTGGGCGGCGCTGGAGATAGTGGGCGGGATGATGCGCGACCCGAGGGCGAGCGCGCTGGTGATGATGCGCGTGGGCAAGGACATGCGCAGCTCCGTCGCCACGAAGGTGGGCTGGGCCATAGACATGCTGGGCGTGGGCGGCGAGTGGGCCATGGCCAAGAGCCCGCTGGAATGGGTGCGCGCGGGCACCGGGCAGAAAATCATGTTCAAGGGCGGCGACGACACGGCCAAGTCCAAGGGCTTCGAGCCGCCGCTGGGGACGTACTTCGCCTTCACGTGGTTCGAGGAGTTCGACCAGTTCGAGTGCATGGGCGACCTGCGCACGGTGCTCCAGTCCGTCACGCGCGGCGCGCCCGACGGAGCGCCGTTCTTCCGCCTGTACACGTGCAACCCCCCGAGGACGCGCGCCCACTGGGCCAACGTGGAGCTGGCCGCGCGCGAGGCCGAGGGCGGCAACGTGGTGCGCACGACCTGCCTGGACGTGCCGCCCGAGTGGGTGACGGAGCAGCAGCGGCAGGACATGGAGCGGCTGAAGGCCCTCGACCCGGAGAGCTACCGGCACGAGTACCTGGGCGAGCCGGTGGGCTACGGCGCGGCGGTGTTCCCCAGGGCCGTCGTGCGCGAGGTGGCCGAGGAGGAGCGCGAGGGGCTGGACAGGCTGCACTACGGCGTGGACTGGGGCTTCGCGGCAGACCCGTGGGTGTGGGTGGAGGTGGCCTACGACAAGGCGACCCGCACGCTGTACGTGCTGCGCGAGCTGAGCGGGCGGGGCCTCACCAACCGGGAGACGGCGGCCATGGTGGCCGGGGCCATGGCCGAGACGCCCTACGCGCCCGTGGAGTGCGACAGCGCCGAGCCGAAGAGCGTGCAGGAGTACAGAGACCTGGGCATACAGGCGCGCAAGGCACCCAAGCAGGGCTTCCACTCGGTGCGCGACTCGGTCAAATGGCTGCAGAACAGGACGGCCATCGTCATCGACCCGGCCTGCAAGCTGGCGGCGGCGGAGTTCCCCGCCTACGAGTACGAGAGGCGCGGCGACGAGGTGACGGGCAACCTGCCCGACCGCGACAACCACGCCATAGACGCCGTGCGCTACGCCTGCGCCTCGCTCATCGACGACCGCTCGAACATCTAGGCCCACGTTACTGGCCCCCGACAATCGCCCGAAAAGGCCGGGCGAGAGGGGCTGGGGATGTACCAGAAGAGCGGGTTTCCGGGGTGGGCCGTAAAGGAGCTGAAGCAGGCGGGGTACAGCCCGCAGAACGTCATGGACGCGTACATCCCCGAGTGGTGGGGGTGGTACACGTGCACGGCGTCGTGGTTCGCGGACGACTCAAGCCCGTACAGGCGCAAGATGACGCTGCACCCGGCGCGCAAGGTGTGCGACGAGTTCGAGCTGCTGATGCTGGACGGCGACCTGTCCGTGTCGTGCGAGTCCGGCCCGGCGGGGGCCGCCGAGTGGCTGGAGGGCGCGGCCCCGGCCCTCATGGGGTCGCTGTGGGGCTTCGTGAGCCGCTACATGGCCCTGGGCACCGGGGCGCTGGCGATAGACCTCTCCGGCGTGTCCGAGGGGGCGAGCGAGGGCGCGAGGGCCACGGTGCGCACGTTCGACGCCGACGAGGCGTGCCCGCTGGTGTGCGACGCGCACGGGGCGTCGAGCGCCGCGTTCTGCCGCCGCGTGGTGGCGGGCGGGCGCGGGTACGACATGCTGCAGGTGCACGAGCCCGCAGGCGGGCAGTACCGCATACGCACGTGGATGTACGAGCGTTCGGGTACCGAGGCACCGAGGCGCGTGCGCGTGGAGGGCGTGGCCGAGGAGGTGCTGACCGGGTGCCCGCTGCCCACGTTCGCGCTGGCGAGGCCCGCCGTGCCCAACGAGCTGGAGCCGAACACTCCGCTGGGCGCGAGCGTGTTCGAGGCGTGCGTGCCGCAGCTGATGGACGTTGACGCCAAGTACGACGACTGGCACTGGTCGCCGCGCCTGTGCCGCCCGCGCGTGGCCGTGGACGAGCGCGGCCTGGTAATCAACCCCAAGACGGGCGAGCACGAGTTCGGCTCCACCATAGACCAGATGCTCTACAAGGCCGTGGGGGCGGGCGGCGACTCGTCCGTGCCGGTGACCGTGGTCGCGCCCGACCCGCGCATAGCGCAGCTTGAGCAGGCCCTCAGCGCCGCGCTGGGCGTGCTGGGCGACCGCGTGGGGTTCGGCCCCAACTACTTCCGCTTCAACGCCTCCGAGAACGGGGGGCTGTACAAGACCGCCACCGAGGTGGCGAGCGGCAACCAGCGCCTGATGCGCGCGGTGCAGCGCCACGAGACCGTGCTGGGCGGGGCGGTGGAGTCCGTGCTGGCGGCGGCGTTCCTGTGCGAGCGCGCGCTGCGCTCGGGCGCGCTCGCCTCGCCCGAGGACGCCCCCGTTTTCCGCGTGCGCTGGGACGACTCCATCATGGAGGACGACGCGGCCAAGCGCGCGGCCATGAAGGACGACATCGCGCGCGGCCTGTGCCCGGCGTGGCTGTACCCCATGGAGTACTACGGCATGACAGAGGCCGAGGCAAAGGCGTTCGTCGCCGGGGGAGAGGCCCCCGAGGGCGACGGCGAGGAGTTCTAGCGCATGGCAACGGCGTTCGAGAAGTACGTGAACGCCGTCGTCCACGGCGCGCAGGAGCGCTACGTCTCCGAGCTGACCGGGCGGCTGGCCTCCGACTTCGCCAAGTGCGTGCGCAACCCCGACGTGTGGGCCGCGCACATGCAGGGGGCGCGCAAGCTCGACCTGATGGGGCTGTACGCCAAGCACGAGAAGTCGCTCACCGCCGAGGCGCGCAAGGCGTTCCAGGAGGCGCTGGGGGCCGAGGACGACGAGCTGGTGAAGGGCCTGCACTCCACGTGGGGCAAGGTCGGCGGCAAGACGGTCGCGGGCCAGTGGGTAACGAACCACGTGAAGAACGTCATAGCCGAGGCCGCGCGGGGGTTCGCCGAGATCGTGCAGCGCCAGAACGTGGCGCTCGCCACGACGGCGGAGGCGCGCTGGTACCAGGTGACCGCCGAGGCCGTCACGGCGCGGCTCATGGGCAAGCCGCTGACGGACGTGCTTGAGCAGGGGTGCGCCGAGATGGCGGCGGCGGGCGTGGAGACGGTGGACTACAAGAGCGGCGTCAAGACGAGCGTGGACGCGGCCCTGCGCCGCCACGCCGTGACGCAGTGGAACCAGGCGCGCAACGACGTGCTGTTCAGCCGCATGGACGAGCACGGCCTCGACCTGGTCATGGTCAGCTCGCACTTCGGCGCGCGACCCTCGCACGCGCTGTGGCAGGGGCGCGTCTACAGCCGCTCGGGCAAGGGCGGCAAGCTGTACCCGCCCCTGGCTCAGTCGACCGGCTACGGCACCGTGGGGGGCCTGTGCGGGGCGAACTGCCGCCACACCATGACGCCGTACATACCCGGCGTCTCCAAGAAGCAGGACACCAAGTTCGCCAAGGAGCAGAAGGCGGCGGGCAAGACCAGCGACGAGCAGTACGCCGACACGCAGCGCCTGCGCGCGATGGAGCGGCGCATCCGCGCCCTCAAGCGCGAGGTCGCGGTCGGCGAGTCGCAGGGCCTGGACATGGCGGCGCAGCGCTCGGCGCTGAAGGCCGCGCAGAAAAAGGCGTCGGACTTCTGCAAGTCGGCCAGGGTGCCGCGCGACTACTCGCGCGAGAGGGCCTACGGGGTCGGCGGGATGGGCAAGACGCCCGGCGCGGTGACGCCGCTGCCGTCGAAAATCACGGCCATAGACTTCAAGAAGGCCGCGCCCGCCGCGCAGAAGCCCGCGAAGGCGGCGGCGAAGCCAAAGGCGGCACCAAGCGCCCAGGCGGCGTCGAAAGCGCCGACAATAGCGCCCACAGCGCCCCAGAAGGGCAAGCTGGACGCGGCAGCGGCGAAGAAGAAGGCGGCGGCGCTCGCCAAGGGCGGGGACGTGCCCTCGTCGGCCAAGGCGGTAGGGTCGCACCCGGCGGCGGACTCCGTGCTGTCGCAGCTCACGCCCGCCCAGATGCACTCGAAGAAGTCGGGCGGCGCGTACGTGACCACGGGCAGCGCCGTAAAGGCCGAGAGGGTCAAGCTGTCGCAGGTGGGCACCGACGGCCCCGCCTCCTACCCGCTCAAGAAGGTGCAGGAGGCCATCGACGGCCTCGTCTCCGGCCGCCACGACGACCCGGTGGTGCTGAGGCACGGCGGCAAGCTGTACTTCCACAAGGGCGCGGTGTACGCCGACGCGGCAAAGGCGCTGGGGCTGGACGAGCTGGACGTGAAGCTCGTGGACGTGGACGCCGTGCTGGGGGCCAAGGCGAAGGCCAAGGCCGCCATGAAGAAGGTCGCGGCCAAGCAGGCAGCGCAGCAGGGAGCGGGCGGCGGCCAGAACCCGAAGGCCGGGCCGCTCGCGGGAATGGGCAAGACGTTCACAGACGACGCCCGGGCCTACGCGTACCACGGGCGGGAGAACTTCGACCGCGCCAAGTGGGACGCGCTGCCCAAGGAGCGCCGCGACGCCGTGCGGGAGTACACGGGCAGCTACTTCCGCGAGGTCAACAAGGCCCTGCGCGACGGCGTATACTCCGCGGGCAAGGCCCCGCGCGACGTGGCCGAGCGCATCGACCGGTGCACCGAGGCCCTTGACGCCTTCGAGGTGGCCGAGGATGTGGTCGTGTACAGGGGCATCGGAAGCATGAGGGCGATGGCGAACTTCCTGGAGGTCACGGAGGCGGAGCTGGATAAGATGGTGCGGGACGGCGCGCTCGGCCAGCTCGTGGGGAACCGCGCCAGCGACGACGCGTTCATGTCCACCGGCGTCTCACCGGGCAAGGCGTGGAGCGGCCCGAAGGTCGTGGCGCTCGTCCCGAAGGGGACGCACGCGCTCTACGTGGAGCCGGTGAGCCGCAACAAGGGCGAGAAGGAGCTGCTCGTCCAGCGCGGTTCGAGGTATGAGGTCGTCAAAGTCGAGCAGAGCGCTAGCGGCGTCACGGCGTACGTGAGGCTCGTAGGCTTCGAGAGGTAGGGGGCAAGGGCATGGAGTGGGACCCGCACGGGAAGTTCGTATGGCAGGACGGCGACAGGTTCGGCCACCCGCCGGACGGCATCAAGTGCCGCAACTGCGTGATGCGCCTGCCGGATTACCGCGACCCTGACGACGGGCACGTGGTCGTGCACGGCTACAAGAAGGGCACGTGCCGCGCGTGGGACGGCGACCCGAACGGCAAGCCGGACTCCGTCCTCTGGCACAACGGCCCGTGCGAGGCGTACTGGCCCGAGGACGACAACTGGATAGGCGACGACCCGATGTAGGAGGGGCCAGAGGCCCCGAGAGAGGAGAGACGATGCCGATAGACGTCATCGCAAGGGTGAGGTGCGACATGTGCGGCCGCGAGGAGACCGTGAGGCTCGCCGACGGCATGAGGGGCGGGCGGGTGCACGACTGCGACGCCCCGCACATCGTGGGCGCGCTCGACGGCTGGGAGCTGCTCGACAAAGACGGGTACGCGGTCAGGGAACCGCACTTCGGCGGGGCGCACACGCTGTGCCTGGGCTGCGCCGCCCGCTTCAAGGGGCAGCTCGACGCGAACCGCAAGGCAATCGAGGGCCTGTTCCAGGGGTAGCGGTTGACCTGCAACGCAGCCGAACACCTGCAAGGCCAAGGGGCCTCCCTCCGGGGAGGCCCCTTTTTTCGTGCCGCGTTACGCCCGCCCGATACTTCGGCCATCCATCCGGGCGGGAGGCAGAGCGCCCGGGCAGTCGCGGCGCGCCCACGGCAAGAGGCGCGGGAAGGAAGGGGCCACATGGCTGAGGAGGACAAGGGAACCTGCACCGGCGAGGGCGACGACGGCACGCAGAAGCCCGCAGGCGGGCCGCAGGGCGGCACCCAGGGCACTGGCACCGGCGAGGGCGCGGACGGCGCTGGAAGCGGCGCTGAAGGCGCTCAGGGGGGCACCCAGGGCAACGAGGGCGGCACCGTCAACCGCTACAAGCACGAGCGCGAGGTCGGCAGGCTCAACGACGAGATAGCCGCCCTCAAGGCCCAGCTGGCGGAGGCGCAGGGCAAGGCGGGCGACGCCTCGAAGGTCGCCGAGGAGCTGGGCAAGCTCAAGGCCGAGCTGGCCGACGAGAGGCTGTGCGCCAAGCTCGCGGCGGCGGGGTGCGTCGACGCCAAGGCGGCCAAGGCGCGCCTGGAGGACTTCGGCGGCGACGTGGACAAGCTCAAGGCCGAGTGCCCGTACCTGTTCAAGCAGGCGGAGGCCCCGAAGGTGGGCTCCACCGGAGGCCAACCGGCCACGGGCGGGGCGAGGACGACGGAGAGCCGCATAGAGGCGGCCTTCGCGAAGAGATAGGGATAGGAGGCGCGCATGGCTACGACAAACGGCCCTGTGACCCTTGAGAAGTACGTGGACAAGTTCACCAGCGAGCTGGACAAGAAGGTCGTGGCGGGCACGAAGACCGCAGACCTGAACATGAACCAAGACCTCGTGGGCAAGCTGTCCAACGCGGGCAGCGTCGAGGTCGCCACCATCGAGATGGACGGCCTGGCCAAGCACACCCGCAACAGCGGCTACGTGCCGGGCAAGGTGTCCCTCAGCTGGGAGACCATCAAGCTGGAGTACGAGCGCTCCCGCGAGTTCTACGTGGACGCCACCGACGACGAGGAGACCGACGCCGTGCTGTCGGCCAACCTCATGGCCGAGTTCGTGCGCACCAAGGTCGTGCCCGAGGTGGACGCGGTGCGCTTCGGCCGCCTGGCCTCGCTGGCGGGCACCAAGGTGAGCGCCAACCTGACCGCCGCCACCGTGGTGGAGGCCGTCCGCACGGCGGAGACCAAGCTGGAGGACATGGGCGTGGACTTGGCGGACTGCGTGATGTACTGCTCCGCCGCGGTGCGCAACCTTCTGCGCGACGACCAGAACTGGCGCGCGAGCTTCGGGCAAGACCCCGACACGCGCATCTCCCGCTACGACGGCATGAAGCTCGTCGTGCCAACCGCCGCGACGTTCAAGACGGCCTTCAATCTGCTCGACGGCACCGACCACACGGGCAGCTCCGGCGCGGACGAGACGGCGGGCGGCTTCGAGGCGGCCAGCGACGCGAAGGACATCAACTTCCTGGTCGTGCGCCCCGACGCCGTGGGCGCAATCACCAAGCACCAGGAGCTGCGCTACTTCGCCCCGCGCGTCAACCAGAAGATGAACAGCCACCTGTGGCAGTACCAGCTCTACCACGACCTGGTCGGCTACAAGAACAAGGCCGACCTCGTCTACCTGCACGCGAAGGCCTAGCCATGGCCGACCTCGTGGGGTGGGTGCCCGAGAAGCCCAAGCCCAAGGCCAAGCCGGAGCCGAAGCCAAGGCCCGAGAAGCCCAAGGGGCGACCGTGACGGCCGCGCCGACGTTCGACTTCTACCAGGTCGAGCACAGGGGGAGACTCTCCGAGGACGCGTTCTGGGACGCTCTGCCGCTGGCCGTGGCCAAGACCGAGGCGCTGGCCGGGCCGCTGCGCGAGGCCGGGGAGCACGCCGACAGGTGGTGCCACGCGGCGTGCGCCATGGCAGACCTGGTCGCGGGTGCCGTGGGCGGCGGGACGCTGGCGAGCGAGACCGTCGGCTCCACGTCGCTGACCTACTCGCAGAAGGCCCAGCGCAGCCCCGAGGAGGCCGAGCGGGCGGCGGTCGAGCCGTGGCTGGCGGGCACGGGGCTGCTGTGCCGGGCGCTGGGGGTGCGGCATGCCTGACGCCATCTGGCGCGACAGCGCCACCGTGTGGCACCCGGTGGCGGGCGGCGTCTTCGCCCGCCGGGTGCTGCGCGGGTGCCGCGTGGAGTTCGCGGCCGGGGCGTCCACGGGGCAGGTCGGCCCGGCCTCCTCCCCCGCGCTGACCCTGTACGCGAGGGGCGACGCCGGGGTGCTCCCGGGCGACTGGGTGGCGGCGGGCGAGCTCGCGTGCCCCGAGCCGCCCGAGGGATGCCCGCGCGTCTCGTCCGTCTCCGTGCGCACCCTGGGGGGAGGCGCGCACCACACGGAGGTG
>ERZ808277.427-NODE-427-length-13181-cov-2.462593_pt1 | contig 13181 bp, 16 predicted proteins | sample MGYA00521240_ERZ808277 | MGnify/ENA primary metagenome ERZ808277 (study PRJEB31516, sample SAMN03275599) | gut metagenome | biome: mammalia-associated habitat; material: feces | host: Papio cynocephalus | place: Kenya | collected 2012-07-17 ... | reverse complement strand
TAGATAATCATGCGTATCTTCTGAAAGATGAGCAATTTTTGAAAGTCGTAGATCTCTCGAACTTATTCGACGCAAACTATCAGACGCTTAATGCTGTACTCGTGCACACAGATGACGTAGAAAAAATCTATATCGAGGTGAAATAATGCTAAAAATTGAAGGTCATGATATTTATTTGACAAGAAAAAATGACGCTACGCTTATTATTGACTTCTATCGAAGTGGTGAAATCAGCGAACTTGATGAAGACGAGCAAGCTTTTTTTACAGTACGAAAGCAATTCGATTCAGACGTAATTTTTCAGAAAAAAGTTGTAGATAATCGAATTGAAATCAGCGAAAAAGATAGCGACTTAGTCGCTGGTACTTATGTATATGACTTGACAGTCTTGAAAAATGAACAATTAACAACTATCATACCATATCACAGGTTTACAATCGTTGATGAGGTGTATTAGAATATGTTACAAAATAACGTAGGTAGATTAACTGCAGAAATTCGAGCGAGTTCTAAAATTAATCTACAAGAAAAAGCTGTAGACGCTTCTGAAGAATTGCAAAAAATCGAAGCAGACAAAGGTTATGATGCATTAAAAAGCGTAACTGTTAACGCAGCAAAACTGCAAAAAAAGTCTGCAACTATCGAAGAAAATCAGCAAGATATTATTGCTGATGAAGAATTTTATGGTTTGAAATCTGTTACAATTCCTGCGCTTAAATTGCAAGAAAAAGAAGTCGATGCAAGTGAAGAAAATCAAGAAATAACTGCAGATAACGAATACACTGCGTTAAAACGTGTTATCGTAAAAAGTGCAAAGCTACAAGATAAAATTGCAGTACCATCAGCAGTTGCTGCTACGAAAGTAGTAGCTGATGATAGCTACTACGGGCTGAAATCTGTAACTGTAGAACAAGTTAAGCTTGAAAACATCACTGCGAATGCGAGTGAAGAAGAGCAAGTATTGCGAGCGAGCGAGAATAATGACGCAATCGAATCTGTAACAATCAATGCTGCAAAACTGCAAGAGAAAATTGTCGACAAACTCAGAAGTCACGAGCAGAAAGTAGTAGCTGACGATAGCTACTACGGCTTGAAATCTGTGACTGTACCTGCGCTTTTGTTGCAATCGAAAAGTGTCGATGTAAAATTCGGCGAAGCGACTAAAGAAATACATGCAGACCCGGGTTATAATGCACTATCTAGCGTGACTCTCAATAGTCCGACGATTCCAGAACATTATTTCGATACATCTGATGCAACTGCAACTGCTAGCGACATTGCAAAAGATAAAGTTGCATATACTAAGAACGGTCGTTCTGTTGGCACTGGCACTGTAGAAGAAAACTCAGCGATTGCGATTATGACTGATACAATCACTAAAATTATATTAGAAGATGCTGAAATTTCTTTCTCAGTTGCAACTTGCGGCTCAATACACAATCTTGCATTAGTTGATGCTAAGAATTGCGACATTAAGACATGGCTTCTTTTCCAAAACTCTCAAAGCAAAATCAAAAAAATGAGATTAAGAGAGCTCAGAACTGATATACGTACTCGTTATACTGCGCTAGACGAGCTTAATGTATTTTCGTTTTATAACACAGCTTACCCAGAACAACTGTCTATATTAGTTATCAGAGATAACTCAGTTGTGTATACACTCTCGCAAGCTAGTTATATTAGCGACACATTAACAATCTATGTAGATGACTCTCTTGTAGATCAGTATAAGAGTGCGACGAATTGGTCAGTACATGAGAGTCAGATTAAACCGATATCAGAATACGCAGGATGGAGTAATGAAGTATGATTAAAGTAGAAAAAAGAATCATTAAAAATCGAGAATACTATTATACGTATTCTGATGAAAATAAAATGATAAAAGACGAAAATGATAATCTCTACATTGACGCATATGATGTTGTAGAGAAGAAGTATGTTGAGACTGATAAAGATATCAGCGAAAGCGTGAATGAAGATGAATGATTTCACAAGCACGTTGCATGCGATTGCAGATTGTTACTTTTTTAAAATCGCACTCTCTGCACTTGCAGTAGTTACGAACGTGCATTTTCATTTGCTGATTGTGTTCGCTTTACTCGTAGTCATTGACACAGTAACAAAATGGATTGCTCTCAGTTATAACTATAACGAATGCAACAATCTAATTGACGCAATCATGAAAATTCCTGCAGCTCACAGAGCTCGCATTATCGATTCTCATGAGATGAGAACTGGGTTTTACACTAAGATGTTAACATATCTCGTCTTAGTGCTTGCAGCATTCTGCGTTGACGACGCATTCTTCACACTACATTCAGACGCAGTATTTGTGAAATTAGTAGTAACTTATCTCTCTATTACTGAATTATTATCTATTACAGAAAATTTGAATGACGCAGGCGTCTCTTGTCTGTCAAACTTATTAGAGCTGATTAAGAAAAAAGGAAGTATGTCGAGATGACACTAGAAGAACTAAAAGAAGCATTAGAAGAATCTGAGCATACATTTGATTGTGTTTATTTGCACTGGACTGCAGATGATTACGATACATTATATAGCGATTATCATTTGTGTATCGATGGTGAGGGGAATCTTCATTATACATTAGATTTAAATGAGACACCTTGTGCAACATGGCACAGAAATAGCAGAAGCATTGCGATTGCATTATGTTGTTGCAAAGACGCTATCTTGTATCAAGATAGCACAAATTTTGGTGAGTACCAGCCGACTGATGCTCAACTTGAGTGCCTGTCGCAAGTCATTGCAACTATTAGCAATACTCTGCATTTACCGATTCGACGTTCGCTTTTTATGACTCATGCAGAAGCAGCTGAACTTGACGAATACGGACCGAACACTAGTTGCGAAAGGTGGGACCTCTGGACGCTACCACAATCAGCGAACTGGGGTTCTGGTGGCGATTTCGTCCGGGGCAAAGCTTTGTTCTATCAAAAGCAATGGAGTGAAGAATGATAGACAAAATTTATAATTACTTCATTTATCGCAAGCTTCTGAGAGAGCTACATCTCTTAGAAATGAGTATCATTAACAGCAATGAGTGGTACTGTAATCGTAGTGTTTATCGAGAATGTATTGATTTAGAGATTGCTCTTGATAATGTTTATGAGAGCAGTTTCAACAACTTACTCATCGCAAAGTTCTTTTCGAGAGTTGATGAATTACAAAGAATTGTAAAGAAAGCGTAACAAATGAATCATGAAAATAAAGTCACTTATTTGCGCACTGTTGTTTGTGTTTTGCTTCTTGTTGTGCTCTCAATCTGCTTATGCGTCAGATTCGAGCGAAATCGTTATGACTCGAGAGCAATATCTCGAGCTGAAGCAACTGTCGACAGTGCAAGAGGCTCAATTGACACAGCTCGAAGCGAAGCTGAATCAGCTGAATCAGCTATCGCAAACGCAGAAGTCACAACTGAACGCAGCTCAGAACTCATTGCAGAATGTCAACAACTCGTTGACAACTGCAGAAGCACAGCTGATAGAATCGCAGAAATATTTAAATCAGTCGAAGAAGCAAATTGAAAAAGAAAGAGATAGTAAAAATAAATATAAGATGCTATGTGCAGTGCTTGCGATAGCACTATGTATTAAGTAATACCCAGAGCCACAATTATAACAGATTGTGGCTCTTTTAGTTTATAATTGTTTAGAAACAGTTTATGAAATAACTCTTGCAATATTGCTAAAAAGTAGTATAATAATAATAGAGATGAACGAGAGAGTTCATCAACAATCATAAGTTGTGAGAAAAGAAGAAAGAGGTAATCATTATGAAAAACACAGTAGTAGCTAAAAGAACAACTAGCGCAGAAGCTTACAAGAGAGCAGACGAACTGATTGCGAAAATCAATCTCATGCTCGAACGTGCTGCGACTGAAATCAGCAGGGAGACTGGTTCTGCAGTGAGAGCAGTGCCCGTTTCTATTTATCACGAAAACGCTTCTCTTATCGAGAATTTTTGGGCAAAAGGTCGCTTTGAAAGAACTTATCTGAAACTCGTTGTTAATATCTGCTTCGCAAACAATAATTATCACAGAATTGCACAAGATAAGAGAGCACTCGTAGAAAATGCAGGCTACATCAACGAAAAAACTGGTTATTACGCAAACGATAAGTGCGATGTGAATTTTAATGTAAGCTCTGTTGAAGAAATGTACGACTTGAGCTATCTCGCTAAGAAGATTGAAAAAGTAGCACATGAAGCAATCATCGAACAGAAGAGAATCATGAAAGAAGAAAATCAGATCTCTATGAGTCTCAGCGATATTGCAGAAGCAATTGTGAACGAAGAAACAACTGCTAAAAGAGCATTCGACTATCTCGTAGAATTGAAGAAAACTGTGCTTGCTCAGAAGCAAGAGAAGCATTACATCAACAGAGCTATGTCTCAGCTCAAAAAAGCAGACAAAAAAGCTTATCTTTTCGCAATGAACGCACTTGCGCAGCTCGGTTTTACAGAAGCTCATCTGCGTGACGAAATCAAGCAGCATTCTCTTATCTACGCAGTTATTCAGCTCTGCGATATCGTAACAGTAGCGCAAGCTGCGAAAAGAGAAAATTGCGTATTTGCAAAAGAAGATTTCGAGACTTACGATGAAGAAATTCATCTGTACACAACTGTGCAATCTTACAGTCAGTATCTCTCTGCTTTCAGAGCTGTGACAAAGAAAAACATCATTGCAGATATTGCAACAGTGAAGAAATACGACGACGTGAAAGTTGCGACTGTATGCAAGATTGTGTTGAAAGCAAGCGAAATCAAAAAAGTAGATATGAAAATGCACGAAATTAATGAGCTGCTCAGAACGACAGATACGAAAGCAATTTACTCTGAAAAATTCGGTTTCTTGCTGAATATCGACAACATTCTGCAAGACGAAAAACTCGATGAAATTGACAAAAAAAGTGAAGCAAAATTCAGAACAAAGCTGAAAAGCGCAGGCATTGAAGTAGAAAGAGTGAAAATTTATGAATAGTAGAGAAATTTTAAACGAAGTAATGACTGTAGCAGAGATTTCTAAAAAATACAACGTGACGCAGACAACAGTAAAAAACTGGTGTTCTGGACAAAAAGGTTTGCCACCGCTTCTGTCTGCAAGCGACTGCAGACAGAGCGGAAAAACGTGGTTGATATTGCGTAAGAGTGCAGAGAAACTTGCGCAAAGAAAGACCCGACGCAGCTTCAAAAATAACAAGCACGGTTTATAATTGTTTAGAAACAGTTTATGAAATAACTCTTGCAATATTGCTAAAAAGTAGTATAATGATAATAGAGATGAACGAGAGAGTTCATCAAAATCATAAGTTGTGAAAAGGAAAGAGGTAATCGCAATGAAAAACACACTCAAAAAATTTGGTTGGAAAGTAGCGAACTGGAACGCAGAAGCAGAAGACTATGATGAAATGTACGATGGTGAAAGAGAAGTCTGGGCTGGCTTCTGGGCAACGACAAAAGACGTAATCTCTGCTAGCAGCGCTGAAGAAGCATTCAGCAAAATTGACAAGAGCTATCTCAAGAGAGATTGCGAAAATTCTGAAAGAAATTACATCTATGTATACGCACTCGACGAAGCAGACGACGACGAATACGAAATCATTCTCGATAACAATCTCAACAAGTTGTTCTAATTCTTCAATCAGCAATCATAAGTTAAGAAAAAAGAGGTACAAAAAAATGAAAGATATGAAAATCAGCGAATTCGCGAAAAACTACAAAATCGTAGAAGCTAGAAATTATCACTGCTATGCGAAATACAACGAATTTGGAAACGAAGCAAATCACAACGTTTTCATTCAGTTCAATTCTAAAGCAGAGCGTAAAATCTGGCTTGAAAAAAACTGGGACTCTTACGACTGCAACACATATGACAAGTTTTCTGCAGTGAGCAAAAAAGAAGTCGAAGCAGAACTCGGTAAGAACTTCGATGTAGTGAAAAACATCTGTGTAAGAAACAACGCTTCAATTCTCGAACGTGATGACGCAATGAGAGAAGCAATCAAGCTCAGCGTATAGAGCAGACAAAAATAGAAAAGAGAGAGCTTGCAGGCTCTCTTTTTTCGTGCATTCTATACATGTTTCTTAGATTCAAAAATACGTATATATACGTATTTGTCAATTTAGTTTTCAAAGCTCAACGCAGTTGCAAGTTATGTAAAAATTGAAAAATTTTTACGTATAACTTGTCGCCATTTTTATTTTCTTTTTATTTGTGCATATACATAATTCTTACTATAATTAATACGTATATAGACATATTTTCATAGATATATTTTTACGTGTAGTTCAAAAACGGAGGAAAAAGAAAAGAAAAATGGCAAACTCACTAAAAGTATCTGTGCATAATGCAGCAGTACAAATCAAGCATAACTGCAGAGCGTTCAAAGAAGAGACTGATTCAATCGATTATTCTCTCAGCTCAAAAAATTCTTATTATGACAAGAATGGTACTGAAGTACCAGTTTCATACAACTTCGTATCATTCTACAGAGAAAGAATTGCAGATCTCTGCAAGCCCAAAAAAAGAGATTATAACTCGCTCGTAGACTGGGTTGTTTCTCTACCGAAAGATGTGAAAGAAGAAGAAAAGGAAAAATTTTGGACAGGTATTCGAGAATTCTTCAAAGAAAGATATAACTCAAAAAATATTGTTGGCTTCTATATTCACAGAGACGAGCCCGGCGCTGCTGAACACATGCATATAGATTTTGTACCAGCTGTTAAACAATTCGCAAAAAATCAAGACGAAAAAAATCGCTTGTATTCAGAGCGAGATGAAAAGATAAAAGACATTAAAAAGATTGCGACTGAAGAGAACTGGACTCTAAGCGAAATGCAAGCAGAGATTGAGACTGCAAAAAGCGAATGCAAGTCAGCAATAAAAAATCTTAAGTTAGAAGACACAGGTCTCGAAAAAATTTCTTGCAGAGATGTAATGACGCAGAAAGAGCTGAAAGAATTTCACCCAGCGTTGCAGAAGTATATGAATTCGTACTTAAGAAGAAAAGTCGGGCTACACACTGGAATCACAAAAAGCAATGGTTGCAACAAAACAAGAAATCAGTATAAGCTCGAAGAAAAACAGAGAGAAATCGACACGCTCAAAAAGGTTGTGACAAGATTCTATTCTGCAGCACTTCAGCTTGCTTTTGAAAAAGCTCAATCTGATAAGAGTAGTAGCACAATCAGTCAGAAAGTAACTGATATTATTTTTATTTCTGCGAAAAAGTACGCAGAAAAAGCAGGTAAACTCTCAAAAGAATTTTCTACGTTAGTACCATCTAAGATGATAGAGAGAGTTGTAGAAAGAGAAGAAGAAAGATTTCAGAAGAGTCAAGAAAAAGCTACTAGACAAAACTGCAATACTAGAATATAATAATCATAGAGTTGTGATTGCTTCTAACTCGAATTTTTTCATAACTTATGCGTAAGAACCATCGCTTTAGAAGCGATGGTTTTTGCGTATATATCAGAAGTTATTTATTTTTATACAGTAAAAATTTGGAGCTTATTCTATGAGAAAACATCTCTATCAAACGATTACGTACGGTTGTCTGTATGTTGTAACTTGATAGACGCAAAAAAGCTCGATAAAATCAATGAAAAAGATTGCATTCAAAATTGAATGCAATCTCTTTTTATTCGTATTTGAAACAATGCGATACATCATTTGCAAAAGTTATTTTCACGATTTCTGTCTTATTTATGATGACTTCTTTCAAGCAATCATGCATAAACTTGCAGAGATCTTCGTGACTGAGCTTTTTCTGCGCTTCTACATAATCAATAATTTCTGTATTCTCGAGATACTCGATGATATCAGCGTAATTGTTTCGCAACTTCAGAAAATCAATACTAGCTTTGCTAGATTTTTTCTTCGCTTCAGCTCGTATAGATTCTATTTTCTTTTCGATTTCTTTTCGCTTAGAAGCGTATTCTTCTTTTGTCATTTCGGACTCTGCAAAAAGAAAGAGATCTTTGAGACGACTCAGCGCTTTTTCTAGCTTTTCTATTTGCATATTTGCTTCACTCGTAGCACTCATAACTTCTCTCTTTGCAGTTTCTGCTTTTTCTGTGGTGCTATCTTCTGCAGCGTCTGTAAGCAGAGCGTAGAGCATATCTATGTTTGCAATTTTTGGTTTTTCACTGATATATTTTGTAAAAATTTGATTTAATTCATCTTTTTTGCAAATTATTTTTCGTATTTTTGAAAATTTTGCTAAATTTGCTAAATACTGTAAAATAAATTTTGCAAGAGTTACATCAGATACATACTTATCATTTTCGCAATTCCAGTGCATGACATGACCGTAGCAATAGTAGTTAGATATTTCTATCTTATTTTTTCTTGTTCTGTCACGTCTAGAACCCATTCTTCTGCCACAATCTGCGCAGTACAGAAGCTGGCTAAAAAGGTGCTTTCGCTTAGTTCTGGGCATATTAGAATTATTCGTACGAGACTTCAATAATTTCTGTGCTAAATCAAACGTTTTTTCATCAATAATGACTGGGTAAAAATCTTTATTTGTAATCCATTCTGATTCATCTTTCTTTTCTTTTCTACCAGAACTATATCTATTCCACCTGTACCAGCCTTTATACGACACGTTCTCGAGAATATGATATACAGTTGTAGACGACCAATTTCTACCACGTTTACTTGTAATATTATTGTCATTGAGACAGTTTGATATTGTAGCAGTGCTATTTCCGTCTATAATCATCGTGAAAATTTTTCTTACAATTTCTGCCTCTTTTTCATTTATTTTGAAAGTTTTTGTAGATTTATCGTAATCGTAACCGAGCGCCACTGGGCCGCCAAGTCGTCCGCCACGACTTACGATATCTTTTGAAACACTCATAACTCTTTCTGACGTCATATTTCGCTCTAATTCTGCGAATAGCATGAGCATTTTCAGCATAGCTTGACCGATAGCTGTAGATGTGTCGAATTGTTCTGACAGAGAAATAAAAGATACTTTATTTTTATTCAGCGTATCTATGAATTTTGAAAAATCGAGAAGATTTCTAGAAATTCTATCTATTTTCCACGTCATTACATATTCTATAGTACCACTCTCAATATCTTTCATCATTTTTTCGAACTCTGGTCTATTTGTATTTTTACCAGAGAACCCTGCGTCTACATAATATATAATATCTTCTGTATTTTTCTGCAACATTTTGACGTAATTTGCAATCATATGTTTCTGACTCGGTATCGATTCTCTGTCAATTTGATGAGATGTTGATACTCTGCAGTAGCAAGCAATCTTCTTTTTCATATGTTATTACCCCCCCAAAAAAGAAATCTATCGGACTAGTAATATGGTATAATATATTATGTATGTTGTCAATTTTACGATTTTTCTGTTAATTTGCAACATTTCCCTTGCATTTTCTGACACAGTGTGATATTATATAGGTGTAGGCAAGAGTAGTAAGCGACTGCTAACACGCTCGAGTCTGACAGATTAATTTTCTTAGAACAATTCAGATTTCGTTAGAAATCAACGCATGTCTTTCATTGAGAGACTGTAAGAGTAACTTGAATTAGTGCATACATTTGTATTGCACGAAAATTGAGCTATTCTTGCAGTCTCTTTTTTCGTGCTGAAAAGCGGAGGTGAAAAGACGTGGTAACAATGGAGCAAGTAAGGGATGGACGCACGCAAGCATGCGTTGCAAGAATGTTTAACATGAGTATGACCCAGTATCGCAATTACGAAACTGGACGTTCTAAAATTCCTGCAGTATTTTTTCTGCATTTTTGCAAGCGGTTTTCTGTAAATCCATACGATGTAATGATTCCCGGGGAAAAATATGAAAATCAATAAGAAAATACTAGCAGTAATCTTGACTGTGTCGATTGCGTCTACACTGACTGCTTGCAGTAATAGCAACAGTGTTATTGCGCAAAAATCGTATACAGTAAAAAGCGGTGATACGCTCTATAGCATTGCATGTGATGTTGCGAGTAAACACGCTGATAAAAACATCAACATCAACGCTTTAGTTTATGAGATTAGAAAGGAAAACAACGTAAAAAACGGTTTGATAGTGCCCGGGCAAAAAATAAAAATCCCAGGAGGATTTGGAAATGACTAAAAAGTTTGAAATCGATGAGAACTCTGTAGCAAATGCTCCATTAAAAATTTTTGAGTGGATAGCGAAAGAACTGCAGAAAAAAGAATACCGAGTTGGTGCTAGCGGATATCGCTTTATCGCTCCAAGTTACGAAGACGAAACAATCAGAATTTTAAGCGATATTGATTTTTACGCAGTCAGTAAAGATGGTCATTTGTGCTCTGGGAAAATTGATATTTCGAGGACAGTTGTCAACAATCAATACGTTGCGTCGAAAAAGATCGCAGAAAGCAAAGATTTGAAACTCAGCGCAATCGAAAAATATGCGTTAGAAGTCGAACTCGATGGAAAATGCATGCATATGACTGCAAAAGAATTGATTGGATATATCACGAATAATTTTTAAAAAGAAGGAGATTTATTATGACAAATCCAAATTTTAATAATAATGCTTTCGGTCAGTTTGGACCGGCTACTACAGATAATGTAGCTCTCAACTTTGGAGCTGATATCAATGTTGCAGAGAACGCTTTTGAAACGCAGGAATTTACAGTACTGCCTGAAGGCGATTACAAATTTACGGTAAAAGATTTCAAATTGTCTGATTATTCTGGCTCTGCAAAATTGCCTCCCTGCAAGTGCTATACCATCAATATGATTGTAGATGGCGGGGACGCAGGAATCGGTTATTGCAAATATAATATCTATCTCGTATCTAGCAACGCAAAAAGAATTCGTGATTTTCTCGTAAGCGTCGGTAAACTTTCTGCAGATACTCACAACTTCAATCTTTCTCCAGCTCTTCTCGATGTTTCTGGGCTGACTGGCAGAGCACATTTTGCAACACGAGAATACAGTGGGAAAGAATATCAAGACTTTAAGTATGCTCTTGCTATGCTTGACAACAATCAGCAAGCACTTCCATTTTGATTAATTTTTCTAGTGTCTAACCACGGCTTTATGCCGTGGTGGGCATATTAATAGGAGAAGAAAAATGCGTAATATCGAAAGTTTGAAGAGAGCGCTCGATTGTATCTCATCTGATGACCGTGGAATCTGGGTTAAAGTTTTGAGCGCTTTGAAACACGAAGCAATTATTGGCGAAATCGCTGAAAATGAAGCAATAGATTTAGCAATGGGCTGGAGCGCTAAGAGTGCCAAATTTAATCAAAATGATTTTTATAGAGTTTGGAATAGCTTTAAAGATAGTCCGAAAGAACTCGCAACCTGTGGCGTAATTTTTGAAGAAGCAAGAAAAAATGGATATGTAAAAGAAGAAAATAGCTTGCCAACAGCGCTAATTATGAATCAATCTGTAAAAATACACACTGATACACCAGCTTTACAAGTTCCATCTTCTACTGAGAGCAGAATTAACGCAATCAAAACTTTTTTAAGCTCGTTGTATGACGGTTCGGACAAGATTAATATTGTTACAGACTCAGATTTGACAGAAAAAGGCAAATTTGTTCCGGCGGGCACTGGGAATACTATGACTGTAAAAGATTGGATTGAAACAATCAATACGTCTTACAGAATCAATCAAACTGCTTTTGGCTTGCTGGGATATGGTGCTGAAAAAGATGGAACAAAATACAGTTACAATCATAATGCTGGCGTATGGATTCGATTAAATCCGTTGGACGGCGGCGGCGTGAAAAATGAAAATGTATCAGCATACAAATATGCACTAGTAGAATCTGATAGCATGCCAAAAAAATCTCAGTTAGAAGCTATTAGTAAACTGGGGCTCCCGGTAAAAGCCATTATTGATTCCGGCGGAAAATCTATTCACGCAATTGTCAAAGTTGACGCAAAAAGCGCTGGAGATTACGCAATCAAAGTCAGATATTTGTACGACGCTTGTAAAAAATTTGGCTTAGATTTGGATTATCAAGATAGTAACCCATCTCGTTTGTATAGATTGCCCGGGATTTTGAGAGGGAATCAGACGCAGTACGCAATCAAAATAATCGATGATTCTGCTATTCAGTCATTTGATTTTTGGCAAAATAGTCTAGCTTTGGGGCTACCTATCGATATTTGTTCTGATTGGGATACTTTTGACCCGGACAAAGAATTAGCACCAGTAGTGATTGAGGGAATTTTAAGACAAGGCCATAAAATGCTAATCGGTGGCTCGTCAAAAGCAGGGAAATCAATGGCTTTAATAGAGCTTGCTGAAGCGTTAGCTACTGGCTCTAAATGGCTTGGTTATCAGTGTAAGCAATCGCATGTTCTGTACTTAAACATGGAAATTGACTCTGCGTCGTTTAAGTATCGAGTACACAAAGTCTTTAAAGCACTAAACGCAAAGCCCGATGCTGGCTATTTGTCACTCTGGAATTTGCGTGGACTTCCGGCCGACATGCAAAAATTGGTTGACAGTGTAATTGCAGTGGCAGCTCGAAAAAAATATGATGTCATTATTGTAGATCCTATCTACAAACTTATGCTGGGCGATGAGAATAAAGCTGGCGACATTGGCAAACTATGTCTTGCTTTTGATAAGTTGGCTGCAGCTACGGGAGCTTCTATCATTTACTCGCACCATTTTGCAAAAGGGTCTGCTTACTCAAATTCTCTAAAAAGTATTGCAGATAGAGTGAGCGGTTCGGGCGTTTTCGGACGAGACGCAGACGCAATCTTAACACTTAATCAGCTCCATTACGACGCTCCGGCCGCTATGCCGGGGAAAGCGTCAATTACGGCATGGAAAGTTGAGAGCTGTTTAAGAGAGTTTCCACCTATGCGAAAAACGAATGTTTTCTTCGATTATCCGTTGCACAGAGTTGATACAGATGGAATTTTAGATGACGCTCGTTGCGAAGGTGACTTGAAAATTTTGGGCGGAGAAGAAAGAGGAGAACAAATGACAGAGAACAAAGAAGATAAGAAAGAAAGACTGTTTGCTTATCTTAGAAGTCATTTGAGCACTCGTACCGGACAAGTAGACGAAATTATTGAAGGTCGCTCTGCAATGAACTCTACAAAAGTGATGAATAAATTTGATATGTCAAAAACCACGTTTAACCGCTACATGTCTGAAACAGATGAATTTGAAAGAAAAA
>ERZ808277.426-NODE-426-length-13229-cov-5.319113_pt1 | contig 13229 bp, 7 predicted proteins | sample MGYA00521240_ERZ808277 | MGnify/ENA primary metagenome ERZ808277 (study PRJEB31516, sample SAMN03275599) | gut metagenome | biome: mammalia-associated habitat; material: feces | host: Papio cynocephalus | place: Kenya | collected 2012-07-17 ... | reverse complement strand
GAATATAATCGCAGGATACTTTCTCAACATAATCATCACAGGCAGCTGGTAGTTAGCCGGTTGGTCCAATCGGCCTTTGCCCGAACGCAAAGTTAGGAAAAATCCGGGAATATTTCAGAATATAGCGGATCCCGTGAAGTCGCCCGTGAAGTCTACTACTTTCCGCCCAGTCCGCTGCCGCTTCCTATTCGTGATGCTTCATCAATGTTGCCTACTTTGCGTGAACGTGCCTGCTGCGCTTTTCCGAACCTCCAGTTCAGGCCTATATGAAGCATTTGGGAATAATACTTTTGACCGATGAAAGAACTATCCACATTTCCAAGGACAGTGTCCGAGCCGAATCCAAGGCAATCCAAATTCGTGTTCAGGCTTCGCAGGACATCATCCAGATTGACGGAAAGGGTAAGGCGGCCATCAAGCATTGTCTTCTTCACGCCTATATTCATAGAATAGAGGTCGTGGAGTTTGAAGTAGCCGTACGCCATCGGCGAGCGGTAGTAACCGTCCAGCTGAACCTTCCAGTCCTTCGGAAGGTTGAATGTGAAACATGAATAGCAGGACAGCGTGAACGTCTCGTTCTCAGACAGGCCGGCGGTGTGGGCGTCCGAATAAAGCCCTGTGCAGCTGAGCGTCCAGACAAGCCACTTGGCAAGAGGCAGTTCCGTCATGTTGGCGGTAAGGGCAAGCATGTTCTGTCTGCCGAAATTAGCCCATGTCAGCAGCTGGTCTCCGTTCTCTTTGAGAGTAGGAAGCTGGGAGAACAATCCGCTTGAATGGCTGAAGGATGTGGACACCGAGAAGTGCTGCCCGAAACCGGCCATGAAGGAAGCTTCGTCTGAATATGACGGACGCAAGTCTGGATCTCCGACCGTATAGGTGTGCGCATCGACAAAGTACTCAACCGGATTGAGAGTGTTGTAGCTTGGACGCTGGATCCTTCTGGTGTAGGAAACCGAAAAGCGAAGCGCCGCGGACGGATTGAATCCGACGAAAGCGGTCGGGAACAGGTCGAAGTAGCTGCGCTTGCTTTGGTCTCCGGCTGTGATCCAATCACCGAGAGAGTTGGTATATTCACCCCTCAATCCAGCCTTGGCCGACCATTTGGGACCAAACTGAGCAGCGAGAGAGAAGTAGGCGGCGCCTATGTTCTCGCGGTATTTGAATCTTGTGCCGGTGTTGACGGCGGACGGACCGGTCTCCATTCTTGATGTCGTGTTGGCCGTCTTGGACAACGCCCACTTCGCGCCGGCCTCCAGTCTGGCGAATTTGAACACGGTAGCCTCATAGTCGGCCTTAGCGGACCAGATGTTCACCTTGTTGTCAGAGTCCACAAGCCTTGTGGAAGGGATCCATTCCGACGCGGCCAGTGTACGGGTAAAGGTCTTCTGGTCGTTCGCTGTCGTGTTGGCGTTGTGATAGTAGTCCACATTCAACGTAAGTTCAGAGTTCGTCGCCTCGTCAAAGATGTGGGTAAAGTTAAGGTTTCCGTTGGTCTGACGGCTCTTGTCCTCGTTCCAAGTCGTGGACTCAGCCCTTTCGATCTCCTTGTTCCCAAGGGTCTGGGTGGTGACATTGTTGTCCCTGTCTGACTTCTGGACATTACGAGAACCCGGGATGTTGACAATGAAGCCCAACGTGTTCTTCTTGTCGATGAACCAGTCGTTTCCGAAACGCACCTGCCAGTTGCCGAAGCGATCCCGTTGGAGCGACTTGGCACGGATCTCAAACGGAGTTTCGTTCTGCATCAGTTTGTTGTCTATGTCAAGATCTATGTCCATGTCATAAATTCCCTGATAAGCAGAGACAAACGTGTTGGTCTTGGCTGTCCTGTAGCTGATGTTGCCGTTGAGACTCTCACGCATGAGGAAACGGTCCGTGCTTCCGAAGTACATGCCTCCGTCGTCAGTACCGATCTCTCCGTTCAGGCCGGACATTAGATTGCGCTTTGTCTTGATGTTGATTATTCCGCCCTGACCCTCGGCGTCATATTTAGCTGAAGGATGCTCCATCAACTCAAACTTCTCGATGGACGAGCCGGAAGTCGATCTAAGCAGAGCCTCGAGCCCTTTGCCGTCAAGATAGGACGGACGTCCGTCGATCCAAATCTGGACTGCCTTGCCGTTCAGCGTCACCTTGCCGTCCTTGTCGATCATCACACCTGGAGCCTTCTTGATGAGCTCAAGAGCGTTGCTGCCTTGAGCGAACGCGCTTTGGGAGACGTTCATCACCAGTTTGTCGATCTTCATCTCGACAAGTTTGACACGCTCGGTGACGGTCGCGCCGGAAAGCATCTGAGTGTCCTCTGACATATTCAAAGGTTCAATTTCATTAAGACCGGCAACGACAGTCACTGTCTTGCTGAAATCTGAATAGCCGATAAGGGAAGCCTTAAGGATGTACTCGCCCGGGGCGGCCTGAAGGGAATATATTCCTTTATCATCACAAGTAGTACCAGAAACCAAAGTGCTGTCAGCCTTCATTAGGGCGACAGTCACCCAACCAAGCGGCTCACCGGTGTTCTTGTCGCACACCGAACCTCTGATCTCAGAAGTGTTCTGTCTGGCCGCATCCGCATTGATTCCGCAAAGGATCGCCACGACGGCAATCACAAGTAATCTAAATCTTGTCATCTTCGTTTTCACTTTATCACGGTGCAAAGTTACTATGAGATTTCCTTCACCAATCAATTCAAAGCGGACAATCATAATCCACAATTCTCTGGATATCAAAGGCTAAAGCACAGACAACGTGGACAACACCCATGCTGGACGACTTCACGCGCGAAAATTCCACCGCTTATCCATGACAAGGGATGTTCTGTGGCATCCGGCCAAAATATTCAATAATTGAATAATTAATCATCACAAACTATTGCACAATTTGCGGAATTTTCTGAAATTGCAGTCAAATTTAACGGAGTTAACACTTGAGACTAATGATTCGGGAAACTCTCTCTCGCATTCTATGTTTGCTAACCATTTGGTCAGCCTGTGCTTCAGCGCCATCAGCCCTTGCCGGTCCGGCCCGTCCCGGCATCATCACCGTGACTAATGGAGATGGGTCAAAAATCAATATTCGCGTCCACGGAGATGAGTTCCGCCACTATGTCACGACAGAGGAAGGATATTCTTTGGCAGTGGACGCCGATGGGGACTGGGCTTTCGCAAGACTTGGAAGCGATGGTCTTCTGGTTCCGACATCCGTCAAGGCCAAGCCCGTCAGCAGACTTACGGAATCAGAGCGAAAGATTCTTGGTCAATCACTGCGCAAAGGAGTTCAGCCGACAACTCTGACCCCGCTGCAGAAAAGATTGCTTGAATCGACGCGGGCATATTCACCGCTGACACGCTCCGGCGAGGTTTCTGATTGCATTCCTCCGCTTCTGGGCGGGACCTCGTGGAAGCCGACAGGAGAAAAGAAGATTCTGGTGCTTCTGGCGGAATTTCCCGACCTTTCGTTCACGGAAGGAAGCAACTCCGCATTCAATAATCTATTGAATTCCCAAAACTACACAAAGGGAGGAGCCACCGGAAGCGTATGGCAGTACTATTATGACAATTCCAACAATAAGTTCAGTCCGGAGTTCACCGTGGCGGGACCGTACAGACTTTCCAAGGAGAGGAAATACTATAAGGACAGACCGGAAGAGATGGTCTCCGAAGTTGCCCGCCTGGCCGACCCTGATGTGGATTTCAGCCAATTCGCCGAGAACGGAATGGCTCACGACATATTCGTGTACTACTCAGGAGGAGCTGAAAGCACCGGTGACCCGAACGGAATCTGGCCGCACCGCAGCACGATTAACGGTCTGTCTCTGGACGGTGTGACAATCCCTGGCTACGCTTGCAGTTCCGAGCTGGAGCCTGGCGTGGCAGGAAACAACACCCTTGCGGCCATCGGATCGTTTTGCCATGAGTTCGGGCACATCATCGGACTGCCGGACCTCTATGACACCGACACGGGGGACAACAACGATGCGGACACCCCATCATTCTTTTCTCTGATGGCACACGGAACCTACAACAACGGCAGCCGAACCCCGCCGGCGCTCAGCATCCTGGAAAGATGGATGATGGGCTGGGCGGAACCTGAGATCCTGCAGAGCACAGGGGAATATACCCTCCCGGCCATCACCGACGGCAAAGGCTACCTCATCAAGACAGAGTCTGACGGGGACTACTTCCTGCTGGAATGCCGTGGAGCCGGGAAGAACGAATGGGACAAAAAGGAATATCTCGACTACTACGGGCAAGGTTCCGACTGGGGGCTTGTCATCTATCACGTCAGAAACGAGACCAACAGCTGGATCGGAAACAGGGTGAACACCAGCCGGGGTAACGAACATTACAAGATTTTCTATTCCAATCCCAACTCTAAAAACGGTTACGCGCCACAATACCTGCCGGATCACTGTTTCTTTCCTGGAGGGAACAATGTGACGTCGATCCACAGCGACAACTCGTCCAAGTTCCTGGCCGCCAACGGGAAGAAGGCCATGGCCGAGATTCCGTCGATAAGGCTTGACGCGGCGGACGGTTCGGTAAGGCTATCTGTCACAGAGCGAGGTGGAGACATCTCTGACATCAAGTCAAGCACCTTCCAGCACGACATCCTTCTCAGCTGGAAAGACGACCTTTCCTCCGTCTGGACAGTCGAGTGGAAGCCGGAAGGCAACGATGGCAAGACAAAATCAATCTCCGGACTGACTTCGCCAGAGGTGCACATCCCTCTGCTGAAGGATGCAAGCGACTATGTGATCACCATCACCGGTGACAAGGACAGCAGGTCTTCCCTGACTCTGAAAACCGAGAAATCCGGATCAGGATTCCCGAGGATCCAATTATCAAAGAAAAACCCGACATCGGAGGACAAGGTCTTGATGATGCTGGTTGACTGCGGTGAGGCAAGTGACATCCAATGGACAGTTGACGGGGGCAAATCTGACGGCTACGTCAACCTGCGCAAAGGCGAACATTACGTCCAGGCTGTAATGACAAAGCCTAACGGCACCACCGAATATTTCGCCAGATACATAAATGTCATACTGTAATATTCATTGAATATGAAACTTACATTCAGAATATTCACCGCTTTAATTTCATGCTTCCTCCTTTTCGCCTGCAACGGGAGCAAGGAAGACAACACATTCCGGGAGGAATTTTCCGTCTCCGATGGTTTGGGAATATATCAGGACGGCAAACCGGTGCTGACTTTTCTAAAGAACAAGCACCAATATTACTGCAACCCCTCCGAGGGCATCATGCGGATCATCGACAACGAGGGCATGCGCGATGTCACGGTCAAACTCGACGGGATGCCTTCGTCCTCAGGAAAGGTCAGCGGTGTCGTCTCCGGGAACATGGGCATAACGGGATTCAGTTTCAGCGAGTTGGGAATACTCAAGATTGACAGCAGGACTGTCTGGCTCTGGTCGGACAAGGACAAGGTCGGATTCATCCTCCCCGCGGCTGGACTGCAAACCACAAAAGCAAACTAATATATTAATAAATAAGAACGTATGAAAAGATTCTTTGTGTTCTTGTTTTATGTTTCTGGCGGCATTCTCACTTGCGTCGGCCCAGACCATAAACATCAAAGGAACCGTCATCGATGACAACGGGGAACCGGTCATCGGTGCGTCTGTGATGATCAAGGGAACCTTGAAAGGCGACATCACGGATGTGAGCGGTCATTTCAGCCTCAGCGGAGTGAAAACAACTGACAAGCTGGCTGTCTCCTGCATCGGAATGATTGCCATGGAGCTTGACCCGCAGCCGGAGATGACAATCCACCTGAAAACCGACCAGGAGCAACTGGATGAGGTCCTCGTCGTGGCTTTCGGCCAGCAGACAAAGTCCTCCTTCACGGGATCGGCGGCTGTGGTCAAGAGCGACGCTCTTGAAAAGAAGCAGCTCACCAACGTTATCAGCGGACTCCAGGGAGAGGTTGCCGGACTTCAGATGACCGGCAACTCCGGCTCCCCTACCGCCACGCCGTCCATCGCGATCCGAGGATTCAGTTCCATCAACGCCGGCACATCCCCTCTGATCATCGTGGACGGAGCGCCATACGACGGTGGATGGAACAACTTGAATCCTAACGATGTGGAAAGCATCACCGTTCTCAAGGACGCCGCTTCCAACGCCCTCTACGGAGCACGTGGAGCGAACGGTGTGATCATGATCACAACTAAGAAAGGCAAGGCTGAGAACGCAGTCGTGACATTGGACGCCAAATGGGGTGTCAACAGCAGGGCAACGCAGGAATATGACCTCATCACCGACCCGGGGCAGTACTACGAGATGCATTACCGGGCCTTGTACAACTACAATGTCCGTGACAACGGCCTGTCGGCTTTCGACGCGCACGTGACCGCGAACAACACGCTCGGCAAGCCGGCGTCTCAGGGAGGCCTTGGGTACATTGTCTACGCTGTCCCCGAGAATGAATATCTTATCGGAACAAACGGTAGACTCAACCCTCACGCCACACTTGGCAATCGTGTCTGCAACGATGGGAAGTTCTACACCCTGCTGCCTGACAACTGGGTAGATGAGGCGTTCCGGAAGAGCCTCCGCCAGGAGTACAACCTTAACCTGACGGGTGGCAACAACAAGCTGAACTTCTACGGATCCCTCGGTTACCTTAACAACAAGGGAATCGCCTACAACTCTGATTTTGAGCGTTACACAGCCAGATTCAAGACTGACTACCAAGCCAAGGAATGGCTCAAGGTCGGAGCGAGCATGAGCTACACACACTCGGACCAGAATGACGTGAACGATGGAGACAACCTCTTCCTGATGGCATCGGAGATGGCTCCGATCTATCCGGTCTACATCCGCGATGAGAATGGCAAGATCATGACAGACGAGAACGGAAAGATGTATGACTACGGCTCCGGAGAGAACGGCGGCGCGAAGCGTCCGGCAAGCATGCTCCCGGCCAGAAATCCGCTCCAGGCCAACGAGTTGAACCAGAACCGTACTAATGCAAACATCACCACTCTCAACGGTTTCGCTGACATCACCCCTCTTGAGGGACTCAAGATCACATTGAACGGAACAGTCACCGACAATGAGTGGAACAACCCCTCCAAGGTGCAGCCATTCTATGGCAACACCGCCTCCACCTACCCTGGCGGCTACATTTCCAAGACAGCTTACCAGACATTCACGCTGAACTTCCAGCAGATAGTGAACTACACCAGGCAGTTCGGCCGCCACAATGTGTCTGTCATGGCCGGTCACGAGAACTACAAGTACAACTACAACTACGTCTGGGGAGACAAGGAAAACATGTTCTCCTATTTCGGCAGTGATGAACTTAACGGAGCCGTGAAGGTCATCTCCAACGGCAGCTCCACAAGTCGCTACAACACCGAGGGCTGGTTCTCTCGCGCCATGTACAATTTCGACGAGAAGTACTTCCTTTCGGCCTCCTACCGCCGCGACGCGTCATCCAGATTCCATCCGGACCACAGATGGGGTAATTTCTACTCAGTCGGCGGAGCTTGGACAATGAACAAGGAGAACTGGTTCGATGTCAGCTGGATCGACATGCTCAAGGTCAAGGCCTCTTGGGGCCAGCAGGGAAACGACGCTATCGGCGATTTCAGGTACACCGACACATATTCCATAAACAACGTCGACGGCAAGGTCGCTCTCGTCCAGAGCAGCGTCGGCAACCCTGACATCACATGGGAGACCAACAGCAACTTCAACACAGGCCTTGAGTTTGAGATATTCAAAAGCAGGATCTCCGGAAGCGTTGAATATTTCCGCCGCAAGACAACCGACATGCTCTGCTTCGTCTACGTTCCTATGTCCGGAGGCTACGGCGGATCCTACGACAATGTGGGTGACATGATGAACAAAGGCGTGGAGCTCGACCTGCATTTCAATGTACTCAGGACAAAGGACTTCAACTGGGACATCAACCTGAACGCCACTCACTACAGGAACAAGGTGCTGATGCTCCAGGAAGACAACAAGAAGAACATTCTGGATGGTCATCCAGGCTATGTCAACGGATCTTATTTCTACGGCGAGGGTCTGTCAGTGCATACATTCCGCCTGAAGAAGTACGCCGGAGTGTCGGCGAGCGGAGAGTCACAATGGTACCAGGTAGATGAGAGCACCGGAGAGACCACTGTCACCACTTCCAACTCCAACGCGACCTATTTCAACTGCGGCACTTCTGATCCCGATCTCTATGGAGGATTCAACACCACCCTTAGTTTCAAGGGATTCGATCTCTCGGTAAACTTCAACTACAGCATCGGGGGCAAGGCCATAGACTATGGCTACATGGCATTCATGACCAACCCGTCCAACGGCTACACCGGTTTCGCGTTCCACAAGGATCTGCTTGACGCATGGTCCGAGACCAACACAAACTCCAACATTCCTCGGTTCCAATACGCCGTCAAGGATGAGGACACAAGCTCGGCCGGCCTTTCCGACAGGTTCCTGACCGACGCCAGCACTCTGACTCTCCAAACAATCAACCTCGGCTACACCCTGCCTAAGAATTGGGTCTCCAAGATTGGCCTGAGCAACCTCAGAATCTATGTTTCTGGCGACAATCTCTACTACTGGAGCAAGCGCAAGGGTTTCGACCCTCGCGGAAGCTTCTGGGGAGCCACATCGACATCGTCATATTCGCCGATCCGCACGTTCACCGGCGGCCTCACGATCCAGTTCTAGTGTGAAAACTTTTAAGAGACAATGAATATGAAAAAATACATACACATTCTATCTGTCATTCTTTGCTCCGCCTTCTGCGCCGGATGCATCGAGGAGACATTCCCGAGCGACATGGCCACACCGGAGCAGATCCAAGGCTCTAAGTCTCTGGAATACCTGACGAACAGTCTTCCGGCGTATCTCGTGACCTGGGACACCTACGGCAGCAGCAACAACACGCAGGACTGGGGATATCCTTGCCAGATGTACATGCGCGAGATAATGGGCGAGGACTTTCCTATGGCAGACAACGGCTACAACTACTGGGCATGGCTTGAGAACGCCATCTCGCTGCGCTACATGTACTACTACCCGTACTACTATTATTATTCATTCATCAAGAACGCCAACAACGTCATCACGCAGGCGAGCCTCATGAAACCGGAGGAAAACGAAGCCATCAGACACAATCTCGGCATCGGACTTGGCTACAGAGCGATGCTCTATCTGGATCTGAGCCGTCTTTTCGAGTACAGAGCCACCGGAGTGGCGTCGCTTGACAACGAGGCGCAGGAGAAGGGCTGCTACGGCATAACGGTGCCTATCGTCAAGGAAAACACCGCGACCAATGACTTGACAAACAATCCGTGCGCGCCTTTCTACACGATGTACAGATTCATAATGAATGACTTGAACAGGGCCGAAGACTGTCTTAAAGGCTATTCAAGGACCAGCAAGGCACTTATGGACCAGAGCGTCATCTACGGATTGAAGACACGCCTGTGGCTTGACATGGCGAGCCGGTTCGAGAAGGATCCCGAGGCTCTGGCCAAACAGATCGAGGCTGAAAGTGACACTGACGGCTACGGCAAGCTCGGAATCACTTCGGCCAATGACTGCTTCGCAAAAGCGGCCGAATATGCCCTTAAGGTTATCTCAAATCCGGCATGCACACCTCTCACCCAGGAAGAATGGAGTGATCCAGCCACAGGATTCAACACTCCTCAGTCATCGTGGCTGCTCGGGACATCCATCACCAGCAAGGAGCAGATCAACTACAACTACTGGAACACATTCCTTGGCTACATGGCCTCTGAGGCGGACTGGGGAATGGCCAACGACAGCTACTACGGTTATCGTTGCATCGGGAAGGCCTTGTACGACAAGATTTCCGACAGCGACTGGCGCAAGAACAGCTGGATCTCACCAGACGATGCCGGCAAGACACCGATTCCGGAGAAATACAGAACATCCGTCTCCGAGACAAAATGGAGCGGAATCCCTGCCTACACCAATCTTAAGTTCCGTCCTGGAAGTGGTTCTCTCACAGTATTGGAGACCGGGCTTATCGCATGTCTGCCGATGATGCGTGTGGAGGAGATGTATTTCGACTACTTCGAGGCCATCGCCCACACCGAAGGAGTCTCCGCCGCCGCGACAAAACTTCAGGAATTCATGAACACATACCGCTACACAGACGGTTCTTACACCTGCAATGCGGCGGACATGGATGCTTTCATCAGCGAACTGATGGTCCAGAGAAGGATTGAATTCTGGGGCGAAGGTGTCAACTACTTCGACTACAAGCGCCTGGCACTGACTGTCACCAGAAGTTACGACGGCACTAACTACGAGACAGAGTACCGGCTGAACTCTAACAAAGGCTACGTGGCCCCGTGGATGAACTACATGATTCCGGAGAGCGAGAAAGACCGCAACCAGGCAGTCATCATCTCACCTAATCCGTCAGGAGCGATCTCAGCGCAATAACAAACCAACAGGAGATTTTGAATATGAAAAAGATCAATGAATATATTTGTCTGGCCGCTGCCGGTCTGGCCGTTCTTATGGCCGGATCATCATGCGGCACAAAAGACAGCTACGAGAAAGGGCCGGAGACATCACAGGGCTGCATCGCGGCGTATTTTCCGTCGTCCAACCAAACCAACTACACATTGACTCCTGAAGAATATTCAGCGTCAGACATATTGTCACTTAAAGTCGAGCGTGCCGTCTCCGATGCCGCCGCCTCGGTCCCGGTGATCGTGGTGAGCAAGGACGACGTGTTCGAGGTTCCTTCCACAGTGGAGTTCGCCGCCGGAGAATCCACGTCCACCCTTGACATCAAGATGAACGGACTGGAGCAGCGGGTGAACTACACGTTCACGGTAAGGCTTGGCGATGAGTATGTGGATCACTATTCAGTACATGATGGCTCGGACGTGTTCAAAGGGGACATCGTGATCGCCAGATGGGTCAAGGTCGTTAAGAACGCCCGATTCATGTACTCCGGGCAGAAGTTCCCTGACACTTACTCTGACATCTACAATCTCGATGGCTACAACAAGTTCTACATCGAGAACTTCCTCGGATCAGGAGTCAACCTTGGTTTCTCCATCAAGAGCTACGATGAGGAAGAGAAGAAATTCATCACATTCAACCCTTCCGACAGGACTACTTGGAAGGGCACGTTCATTCCTTTGGACCATTGCATGGATGATCCGGACGGCGGGACCTGGTGGTGGCTGATGAAAGATGTCGCCAATCAGGAATATGCATCCTGGACTCCGGAAGGCAGCGAGACCGGGTTCAACTACATCAATTTCTACAAGGATGAGTCCACCACTGACTTCGCCAGCATAGACATGAACGGCAGCACGGACAGCACTGCCGGATGGCTCTGCTCATACGGTTATCTGACTGATGATTCGGAGACCGGCTACGTGTACGTCTACATGTATTGGAACAGCAATGACATTCCGTCTGAAGAATAAAACAACAAGAGACAATGAAAAAAGTATATATCCTGCTTGCGCTTCTGTGCGCCTGCATATTCACATCATGCAAGGATGACGATCCTGTTTTGACTCCGCTTCAGACACCAAGCGGAGAAGTCTATCAGGCGACCGTCTGCTCACTGACTTTCTTTTGGGACAAGGTTCAGAACGCCACCCAGTACGGCTACGAACTGAAAGACTCCAACGGCAGCGTTGTGGCTGGAGACGTGACCAACGGCACCACAGCCACATTCACGGGGCTTAAGGACAATTCCACCTACACGCTTGACGTGTGGGCATATTCAGAGTATGGATCACAATATGAGAAATCAAAGGTAGCGTCACTGAGCGGCACAACCCCTGCAATAATACAGTTGGCGACGCCTTCACCTGCCGCCACGGTTGACGGAGCTGCCACGATCACATGGGAAGCCGTTCCGAATGCGACCGGATATTCCTACACCTGTTCTTCCGACAATGGTACATCCGTGTCCGGCACTACCGCAGAGACCAGTGTCACTCTTTACTCGCTGACTACGGGAACATATTCATTCTCCATCAAGGCAGTGAGTGACCAGGAGGCCTTCAGTGATTCGGAAGAGGCGACAGTCACTTTCGAAATCGAGAAAAAAGAGTCTTGGAGAGTGGATGGCACATTCAACGATGGAGCCGACAACAAATGGACTGTCACGATGATCGCATGGAACAACGGAACCTACACGTTGAAGAATTGGTACAACGTCGAAGGCTACGATCTTGAGTTCTCCGTCAACGACGACACCTCCATCAACATTCTCAACTGTTACGAAGCGTACCTGCCGAACATCTGGGTAGAGGCCGGCATCGAGGAAGACAATGGCTGGATTCAACTCTACACGGCATCCACCGGCAGCGGATCATACTCAAGCTTCGCAGGAACAAGGGCTGACGGTGGTTCCGTCTGGTTCTACAGCTACAAGACCGAGAATTACGCCGAGTTCACTTGGAATGGCGGAGGAAGCAGCCTGATCGATGAGATTGTCGGGACTTACGCCCAGAATGGCACCGGAATAGACTACACCGGCGTCCTCAGCGACAACGCAGCGTTCAACGCCACCAATGATGTGACCATCACCAAGACCGGTGACAACACCATCGAGATGACCGGCTTCTTCTGCGAAGGCACAACATTGACCGCCACCCTTGACGAGAGCGCCAGAACCCTGACCTTTGACATTAGTGTCTGGCTGACATATTACTACTTCTCAGCAGCCGGAAATGTCTCGGCACCGGTTGTCGCCACAATAGCTGAAGACGGAACCATAACGTTCACAAGTTGGTCAGCCATGGCTGAATACTCAGGCGTGTACTATGACTATGTGGCCGACACGAGCACAACATTGACAAAGAAATAGTTCCGTACATCGGAAAAACAATCCAAGCCCTGAAGCAAAGAGTTGCCTCAGGGCTTTATTTGTTGAGTTGACACAACGCACAAACTGCCATAAAAATTATGAAGTAAATGTCACCACAGAAAGGCACAAACGGGACATTCTACGATGAAAATAGCCAGAAAACTGCCAAAGGTTCATGGGGAAATGAGGGTAAGGATAAAGGTAAAAAAACGCAGCCTTGGGCACGAAAAACCGGAGGGAAGCAAAACGACTCCGGAGGGTGCTGATGGCACTGGCGGGAAGCGAAATGGGGCTATAACGACTCCGGAGGGCGCGGGAGAGCCGGGAAATCCTGAAGGGGAAGGGACACAAGGGCCGTGGACAGCGCACAA
>ERZ808277.424-NODE-424-length-13271-cov-5.355100_pt1 | contig 13271 bp, 12 predicted proteins | sample MGYA00521240_ERZ808277 | MGnify/ENA primary metagenome ERZ808277 (study PRJEB31516, sample SAMN03275599) | gut metagenome | biome: mammalia-associated habitat; material: feces | host: Papio cynocephalus | place: Kenya | collected 2012-07-17 ... | reverse complement strand
AGGAAAGTAAAAGCAAGCATCTTTTCCCTAAAAGGGATGCTTGCTTTTTGTTTTTTTATTGCCTCATACCGAGGGGGTACTGCACACAAGGACGGCTGTTCTCTCACCTTTTTTCACTATTAATTATGATTGTCCATGAGAACAAGCCAATATCTTGTGATAGTCGCCATTGAGGTGGGGATTATCAGACTTGTCAGGGTACGAGCCTACAGGCGAGTGCGTTTCGGCAAGGTTGAGAGAGTGCGAAGCCACTACAGACGTCTTTAGGGTGATTTCTGTGGCAGCCCATCACTCTGAGCCGTAAGGCTCTCCGCTTCACCCCTCGGTTTTTATTCACATTTCATCAAACAGTTACTGGGGCGGATAACTACACTGATTTCTTGCAATTTTAAGATTTGATTTTATGATTTGCAAGAAATGGCTCGGTATATGGTCGTTTTACATTTCCGGAGCGAGGCGGCTGAGAAACGTGCTGCGGAGGAAACGGATCTTGCCATCAGCGAAGCGGACCTTGCAGGAACCTGTGTCGGTGATCTCAAGGACTTCGCCTTGGCCGAAGATCTTGTGGAACACGGTGTCTCCAGCGGTGATGCTGTCGGCTCTGCCAACGTCATCGGGGCTGTCGGCCTCATCCTCCAGATTCTCGTTGGCGATCTGCTCCTGAAGCCTTCGCCAAAGAGCTTCATCCATAGCACCTTCCGTGACGAAGAGGTCGCGCTTGATCTCGGCGATGAACCTTGACGGCAACTTCTGCTGCTGCGCCTGAACGTCGTAGCCTTCAGATTCGGTGAGGAACAGGCACTTCTCTGCCCGCGTCGCAGCGACATACATCAGCCGCCTTTCCTCCTCAAGCGCCGTTCTCTTGCGCTCGCGGATGCTTCTTGCGTTCGGGAATATCCCGTCGCTCAGCCCGATGATGAAGACGTACGGAAACTCCAGCCCCTTGCTCTGGTGGATGGTCATGAGCCGGACCTTGTTCGTCTCCTTTCTGTAGTCTGCGTTGGTGTAGAGTGCGATGTCCTGAAGATAGTCGTAGAGCGGAAGCTGCTCCCACTCAGTGTGTTCGCTCTCGAAAAGCCTTATGGAATCAACCAGTTCCGTGATGTTCTCCAGACGCTGCTCGTCATTGTCATCGCGATATTCCTGCTTCAGTCCGGTCTTTTCGAGAATATATTCAAGCATCGAGCAGACTCCCATTGAATATGCCCTTGAGCGGCACTCCTCGATCAGCGCCACGAACTCGTGTAGCGCGTCACGGTTCAGTTTCGGATCTTCGATGTGGTTCTTAAGTGCCTGATAGAGAGTTGTCCCTTCCTGAGAAGCGTAAGCAGTGATGAGTTCGAGAGTTACCTTGCCGACCTTTCTGGACGGAGTGTTGATCACCCGCTCGAATGCAAGGTCATCATCCGACGCGACAAGCCTCAGATAACTGATGCAATCCTTGACCTCCATCCTTTCGAAGAACCTCACTCCTCCCCACATCACGTACGGGATGTTAGCTCGGATGAGCGCCTGTTCGATGAATCTGGAGAGATGCGCCGCACGGAACAGCACCGCGAAATCTGAATATGCCGCCTCGCCACCGTCTATTCTCCGAATGATTTCCTGACAGACCCACTGCGCTTCCTGCCGCTCGTCTGTGGCGTGGAAATGAATGATCTTCTCTCCTTCGCCCCTGCGGGTGAACATCTGCTTGTCTATCCTGTTCTTGTTGTTGACAATGATGGAGTTAGCCACGTTGAGGATTCCCGGAGTGGATCGGTAGTTCTCGTCGAGAATGATGTCCTTGTCCGCCCTGAAGGACAGAAACCTGTCCGGCTTCGCCCCTCGCCACTCGTAGATCGACTGGTCAGGATCCCCGACGATAAACAGGTTGCCACACTTTTCAGACAATGTCTCCACAATCTCCCAATCCCCGGCGTTGCAGTCCTGCGCCTCGTCCAGCATCACATAGTTCATCCTCTCCTGCCACTTCTCCTTCACTTCTGAATATGTCTGAAGAATATGTCTGGTAAACTCTATGAGGTCATCGTAGTCAAGGGCCAACTTGTCCTTCTGCTTGTACAGAAGCTGGACGCTGAGCGGAAGGTCTGTCCTGCCGGTAACCGGTGATGCCGGTACAAGATACTGCTGGACATAAGGTTCAGCCGCCTTGGTTCCGGCAAGAGCCTCAAGAAGCTGCCGGACGGTCTTCACGCTCCGTTCCGTGTTGTTCTCGATCAGTACCTGCCTGGCCAGGGACTTCATGTCCTCCTCGTCCAGAATCTGGAAGTTCTTCGGGTAGCCGAGCCGGTGGATCTCCTCGCGGAGAAATCTCACGCAGAATCCGTGTATGGTGCAGACAAAGTCGTTGGTATAGCCTGGCGGTACCAGTTGGGTGATCCTGCTTTTCATCTCCTGCGCCGCCTTGTTGGTGAACGTAAGGCACAGGATGTTGGCAGGGTCCACACCCAGTTCGTTTACTATGTAGGCGTACCGATAGGTGAGCGCCTTGGTTTTCCCGGAACCCGCTCCGGCCACGACCCGCACCCTTCCTTCCGTAGAGGTCACGGCTTCCCTCTGCTGTATGTTAAGTGTCCCTAAATCCATAGGTGCAAATGTACACAAAACTGTTCTAAGTAAGCGTTAAAAAATCGAACCATCCTAAATTTATCGTCAACGTTTACTAAGAAGATGTTTTGATTTGTTCTTTTGAGGTGGAAATAACATCAAACAAATCAAAACGGTTTCTAAAAAACTTGGCTTTTGTGTACATTTGCATTGGCAAGTGAGAGGGCGGTAATATTAAGTTGCGATATGTAACGTTTTGATATTCAGTTATAAGTGATCTTGTCTTTGGGTTGTTTGCCCTAAAGGTAAGAGTATTACCCATTGATAGTTAAGATGTTGCCCTTCACTTGCTGATGCTCAATGAGTGACGTGTAATTGTTTGTGACACTGAGAATAAAGCGATTCTCTTCGGTGAGATTATACTGAAGATAGAAATGCATTTGAGTGATTGTCAATATGTTGCGTGTCACTCATTGATACTCAATGAGTGCTGCGTAATGGGTTGAAGATCTTTTAGTGGCGTGTTCTCTTTGGTGAAGCATGACTAAAGGGAATCCGCTAAAATATTAATAAATAAAGATTTAGATTTATGGACACTATAGATCTTTTGATGAATATGATCCGGATTCCTTCCGTGAGCCGGGAGGAGGACAAAGCTGCTGATTTTCTGGAAGGATGGATGAAAGACCACGGCTATGATGTCAGGAGGTCGGGCAACAACCTTTGGGTGGAATCCGGTCCGGTGGACGGGAGGCCGACCGTGCTGCTGAACGCCCACATTGACACTGTGAAGCCAGCCTCGGGCTACTCACGGGATCCATTCGCACCGGTCATAGAGGATGGATGTCTGTACGGTCTCGGAAGCAATGATGATGGCGGTTCTTTGGTGGCGCTTCTGGAGACATATTCAAGGCTCATCCTAAAAGAGCAGCCGTACAGGTTGATCTTCTCTGCTACAGCCGAGGAAGAGGTGAGTGGGAAAGGAGGTCTGGACTTGATTCTGCCGGAGTTGGGTCGTGTCGATTTCGGGGTGATGGGTGAGCCGACAGGAATGCGTATGGCTGTCGCTGAGCGGGGGCTGATGGTGCTTGACTGCACTGCTCATGGAAAAAGTGGCCACGCTGCCAGAAATGAAGGCGTAAACGCCATCTATAAGGCTTTGGAAGACATCCAATGGTTCAGAAGCCATCGCTTTGACCGCGAGTCTGATTTTCTTGGCTCGGTCAAGATGTCAGTCACGCAGATCAATGCTGGAACGCAGCACAACGTTGTTCCTGACAAGTGTACGTTCGTGGTGGACGTGCGCCCGAACGGGATGTACACCAATCCCGAACTCCTTGAGATGATCAAATCCTCAGTCTCGTGCGAAGTCAAGGAGCGCTCCACCAGAATCGGAAGTTCGCATCTTCCGCTGGAGCATCCTGCTGTGGTCCGTGGACTTTCTCTCGGTCTGGAGCTGTTCGGCTCTCCGACCACCAGCAATCAGGCCCTCTGCGGTTTTCCGACCCTCAAGATCGGCCCCGGAGACTCCGCACGCTCCCACTCCGCCAATGAATATATCCGTTTGGATGAAATCGCAAACGGCATTGAAAGCTATGTCGCTCTCCTTGATGGCTTGCGACTGTAAGACCTTGAATACGTGTTGGGTTATTAGTTGGAGTTCAGGTAATTACGGATCGCTGCCCTTCCATAATGACTGGCAGCGTTTCGTAATAAGCTGAAAACGAGTTGTTTGCTAATTACACCCCTTAGTGACGTTAATGAATAACCTTCAGAAAATCCAGAGAGCCGCTGTTCTGAATTTTGGTAACGTGCAAAATTCAGGTTAGTGGCTCTCTGGATTTCAACCTTGCTCCGACAGGCCTGGTAACATCGACAACCTCTGTGACCGGAGGGTTATGATGTTGACGGTAACCGCCGCTGCGGTCCTCATCAATGAGGACATCATATGGGTTCCCCATCAGTCATGTGCCTATGGCACATGACTTCTTCCAACAGAAATCTATCCTCATAAGTAATACAAATATAACCAATATTGATGCAGATTTCTCAATCTGAGACGGAGAACTTCGGAAGTTCTGACATTATTAATATCTTTGTGCATGCGTCAGAAGGCCACCGCTTACGAGGTCTCCGTGACAACCACAAAACAGGTAAAATATAATAATCAGAATATGAACCACAGATTCCCAAGAACAATCATGGCGGTCTTGTTGGCCGGAATGGTCGGTACCGCCACATCAGAGGCCAAAGTCCAGCTTCCTCAGATCCTCAGCGACCATCTGGTTCTCCAGCAGAAGTCTGACGCCAACCTTTGGGGCAAGGCCGCTCCTTCCTCCAAGGTGTCCGTCAAAACCACTTGGGGCGATGAGGAATATTCAGTTAAAAGCGATGGGGAAGGTAACTGGAAACTTTCCGTCAAGACACCGGCGGCGGGCTATACCCCATATTCGATAACAATTTCGGACAAGGATGGCTCAGTGACTCTCTCGGACATTCTTGTTGGTGAGGTTTGGCTTTGCGGAGGACAGTCCAACATGGAGATGCCGTTGGACGGCTTCGGCTCGTGTCCTGTGGAAGGGGCTCTAGAAGAGGTCGCCTTGTCGGGCCAGTACCGGGACAAGATCCGCCTTGTGAAGATTCCTAAGACAGGCTCCGAGACCCCGCAGGAGACTGTGGAAGGGACATGGCAGGTCAGCTCGCCGGAGACCGCCGGCTGGTTCACCGCCGTGGGCTGGCATTTCGCGAAGATGCTTAACGCTGTCTTGGATGTCCCGGTGGGATTGGTTTCCTGCAATTGGGGCGGTTCGGCTGTGGAAAGCTGGCTGCCTAAGGAAGTGGTATATTCCTACCCTGAGAACACATTGCCTTCAGGGCAGTACGCTTCCAAGAGGGAGCCTGACGGCTGGTATCACTATCATAGTCCTATCATCATGTACAACGGGATGCTGTACCCAATCCGCAATTACACCCTGAAGGGATTCCTTTGGTATCAGGGGGAGACAAACGCCGGATTCCCGCAATATTATGCCCAAAGGCTTGCCACCATGGTGAAAGTCTGGAGAGATCTCTGGGGACAGGGTGATCTTCCGTTCTATGAGGTTGAGCTGGCTCCGTACGTCTATGGTGGTGACGGCACTTCTGGTGCGAGAATACGTGAGGCGCAGCGCAAGGCTGTGGATCTGATCCCTAACAGCGGAATCATCACGACCAACGATCTAGTCTATCCTTATGAATATGATCAGATCCATCCTTGCAGGAAGAAAGAGGTCGGGCAGCGGCTGTCTTATCTAGCTCTGAATCAGACGTATGGAATGGGCTACTTCCCATTTGAGGGGCCACGTTTCAAGGATTACGAAATTCGAGGGAATGAAATCGAGATTTCGTTCTTCAATGACGAGAACGGGTTCAGCCCTTGGAGGGAGATTGTCGGATTCGAGGTGGCCGGAGAGGACCGGGTGTTCTATCCCGCCGAGGTCCGCAAAGGGGCCGGATGGAAGAATCTGGTCGTTAAGAGCGATAAGGTTCCGGCTCCGGTGGCGGTTCGTTACTGCTTCCGGGACTTCCAGATCGGAAACCTCACCGGAAGGCGTGGCTTGCCTGTCGTTCCGTTCAGGACGGATAGTTGGTGATCAAAATAATAAAGGCTTTAGAACACCCCGTCCTCGTCATTGGATCCGAATGTCAGAGGGCCGGACAGGCGGGTCACGACGAAACCGTTGTTGTCTTCGTACATTCTGAATGAACCTTTCATGTTTGTCTTTTCCACATTCGCCACGTCGTCCTGACCATAGACAAGACGCTCTGAGATTTCGTAGGAATATTCAAATATATTGTTGTCATAGTCGATTTTTAGCGGGCGGATTCGTCCTAGGCACTCCTCGATAGGGTCTCCTCCAAACCAGCCGGTTGAGTATCTGATCTTCCAGTCCGGCGACAGGAACAGCTTGTGTTCGGTGATTCTTTCGCCCTCTACTGTGGAAAGGAACGAGATTTCTGTGGTCGCTGTCGTGTTGAGTTCTATCTCCTTGCCTTTTCCGTCTTTGTCAAAGGCGAAGATTGTGACGTATGCCCCTGCTATTTCACCATCATATATGTCTGTCACAGTGCTGTCCTTGAATGCCTCGATATCCTTGAATCCGTCAAGAAGACCGCTGCTTCGGAAGTCACCGTTCCGTGTGGAGTTGAAAACACTTAGAATCTCCAGCCCTCCGTTCTCCATCGCCAGACAGACAACAGGGTTGATGTCCTGACCGATGTCGCTGATGAACAGACCGTGGCATTTCCCGGAGAGTCCCTCGATCTCATATTCACCGGCAGGACATTCATCAACGCTTTGAGACAGACAGACAAAAGCCTTCCCGTCATGTATGAAGGCATTGATTTCAGGGAAGCCGGCTTCCTGAACCATAAACTCATGCAGATTGTAGTGGGCTTTGGGCTGAGGCTTGACCGGCTTCAACTTTCCGGTGATGTCCAACACATTGTCAGCCAGTGCCAGTGAACCATTCTCAAGGCTTAGGGAAGGGGTGTAGTCCAAGGTCCTGCCATCCTTGTCCGTGATGTGGATGATGGTGTTGCCGTGCATGTCGGAGACATTGCATTTGAGCAGGAACGGCTTTCCGCTCCTATCGCAGAGCCGCGAACTCTCCTTCAAACTGCCGTCTTCTCCGATTTCGGCGGCACTGACCTTGACTTCCGCATCTGTGTGACGTGGGATGACGAGATACCATTCATCTCCGTTTGTCTTCACAGACGGAATATCCGCAAGTCCGTAAGATTGGGAAAATCTGTCGAACACTCGGGAACTTCTTAGGGCATCCTCTTTCTGGTAGGTGCCCAGAAAGGCTACGGCTGCAATATCTTCATCGCTCCATGCAATGGAGGGATAGTCTTCTTGACCGGAAGATTTGCCACTGGAGGAGCCGCAAGAAGCCAACATGGCGCAGGTGGCCAGAAGAATACAGGATTTTTTTATCAGTTTATTCATAAAAATATGGTTATTAGTCTGCAACAAGAAGCCAAATATAGGAAAATAATCCTAACTTTGCGGCCTGTTTTTGGTTTGACTCTAAAAATGAACGAAAAGATTCAAAAGATCGCCGGATTGGTCGCGACCGGCAAATTCTGGAAGGATGTCGTGATCATGACCCTTGGCATGTTGGTCGCCGCCGCTGCCGTCTATTATTTCCTTGTGCCTAGCAAACTGATCATCGGAACCATATCCGGTCTTTCCATAGTCCTTTCGGGAATATGCGAGGCCTTTTTCGGAGTTCAGATCAAAGTTTCGCTCTTTGTGGTGATCATCAATGCGATACTTCTGGTTCTGGCCTGGTTTCTCATCGGAGAGGAGTTCGGCGCCAAAACTGTCTACACCGCGATGATTCTCGGCCCGTTGATGGATTTCTGGGCATGGGTGATGCCTTACCAAAACCTTATAGAGCCGGGCACGACATCGGTGATGGGCGACATTTGGTTCGACCTCTGCTGTTTCGTCCTGCTTCTCAGTGTCTCTCAGGCGATATTGTTCAACATCAACGCTTCCACAGGAGGACTTGACATTCTTGCGAAGATAGTCAACAAATATTTCCATTTCGACATAGGTGCCTCTGTTTCCGTGGCAGGGGCCGTCATCTGCTGCACGGCTTTCGCCATCAATCCATTCAAGATGGTGATCATCGGGCTTATAGGCACATGGATCAACGGCTTGGTTGTGGATTATTTCACTGCCAGCCTGAACAAGCGCAAAAGGGTCTGCATCGTCTCGCATGACTATGACAAGATACGCCGCTTCATCATCGACCAGCTTGGCAGGGGATGCAGCCTCTATGAGGTGATAGGTGGCTACACAGGCGAGAAAGGCTATGAGGTTCAGTCACTTCTCACTCAGGAAGAATTCTCCAATCTTATGGAATATCTCAAACGTGAGGGCATCAAGTCTTTCGTCACTGCCGGCAACGTCAGCGAGGTCTATGGCCTGTGGCTGAAGCACAAGAAATTTCATTTCTAGACTTTTTTGTCTATCTTTGCTTGTTACATCATTAAAATAGTTTGCTATGGCGGAGACCGATCCTGTCTATCCTCTCGACCCCGAGAAGGTTTATTATTCAATGGATGAATTGACCCTTGACACTGATGAGGGGCCAAAGACATTGAGGGTCGGGTCGTGGCTGAACTACGACCCTGTCAGGATTCACAGGATGATTGTCCGTGAGAAGACGATGCAGGTCGATGTATTCGAGGTTTACAACCCTTTGATGAGCAAGCTCCGCAGGGCTGACCAGCAGTACTACAAGCAGTTCATGGGGCTTGGTCTGACAATCGACTTCCCGGGCTACACATCAGAGATTCTGGCCAGGATTCCTTTCGAGAATGACCCTGTCGGTTTCTACAAATGGTGGCGCAAGGGAAAGCACGAGGACAAGGTCTATCTTTCCAAGGCCAACCAGTTCAAACTGTTCCAGAAGGTCGCTTTGATGGAGCCAAAGATAATGCTCAAAAAAGATCTCGACTTTTTGAAGTCTTTCTGACATAATATTTTCCTGATATGCAAGACTGGCTACAGGCTCTCAGACTTGACACGTCGGCCTCTGAAAAGGACCGCGGATGTGATGTCTGGGACAATGACAATTGTTGCAATTACTCATCCGACGGAACAAAACTTCTGGATGCGGAGAATTATCCAAGTGAGGTGCACGTCAAGGATGGCACTGAAATCATCTGCGACGGTGCCTTCGCCTTTCAGCCATATATGGCCGAGGACAGGAAGATCGGCGAGGATATTCCCGAAGAGGAAAGAGCCTCGTTCCTGGACAAGATATTCCTGCCTCAAAGTGTCACGCACATCGGCCGCGAGGCTTTTCGCGAGTGCGGCTGGCTGAAAAGCATACGTTTGCCTAAAGACTTGATATTCATAGGAGACGGCGCTTTCTTCGGCTGTTGGGAACTTAGGTCGGTAAGTTGCCCGGCCGGGTTGGTCGCCATCGGGGACGGGGCGTTCGAGGAATGCTTCTCGCTGGACAAGGTGAAGTTCAACAAAGGACTGAAGGCTATCGGCGCGGGTGCGTTTCTAGCCTGCGAATCGTTGGAGGAGATCGCCCTCCCTGCCGGCCTTGAGTTCATCGGAGACGATGCGTTTTACGGTGCTTCCTTGAAAAGAATATTCGTGCCTCAGAGCGCCAGGGAACATCTGGCCGGACTCCTTCCGGAGAACCTTCGCAGGAAAATCCGCAACATTCGTTGACGGTGTTTTCAAATTGAAAGTTTTTGATTACATTTGAGATTGTGATTTTTAAGAATATTGCAGAAAATGAATAAATTCTTAAATATGATTGCCGTTTTGGCGGCGGCATTGTCTGCCACGGCATGCAAGACAACGGTTCAGAAGCCTCAGGGCGTTGACTATCAGATGGAATATACCGTCGGGGACGTCACGTTTGATATGGTAAAGATTCCGGCCGGACACTACACTATGGGCCTTTCCGCGGACAACCGCAGGAAGGTCACGAACGGAATTCCCCACGAGGTGGCACTCGACGGATTTGTCATCAGCGCAAAGCCAGTCTCACAGGCCCTTTGGACTGCTGTCATGGGCGATAATCCAAGTTCGGTGCAGAACCCTGACGCGCCGGTTGATATGGTGTCTTGGGTTGATGCCGTCAAGTTCCTCGGCAAACTGAACAAGGCCACCGGCAAGATATTCATTCTTCCGACCGAGGCTCAGTGGGAATATGCCCAGAGGGTTCAGAGCGGGAAGGATTTCACGTCTGTGGCTGAGTGGTGCCTTGACAGTTATGACGCTGTGGCAGAGGGCTCCACGGGCAATGAATATTTCAAGCCGATGGAGTTGGCTGTCAATCCTGAAGGACCGGCTGATAAAGACGGGAAAGTTGTGCGTACCGTACTGGAAAGGATGGAGGTGGAAAGCCATACGAAGCGTGCCAAGGTTGGTTTCAGACTTGTACAGCCCACCGAAGATGTCTTGACTGACGCGATTCTCGGACCTGTCAACGGTACGGTGGTTGACAGGGAGAAAGTGGACATTTCGGACACCAAGCCGGAGGTCTTTACTGTAGGCGGTGTCACATTCAAAATGATAAAGGTCGTTGGCGGCACATTCTCGATGGGATTCAACGACTATGACGCGCCACAGATAGCCTTCTCTGTTCCTGAGAACGAGCAGCCTGCCCACTCCGTCACCCTTGACGATTTCGAGATAGGGGAGACCGAGGTGACCGTAGCCCTTTGGAACGCCGTGATGGGTTCAGTGCCTTATCTTAACGATTTAGAAGATTCTCTGAAACCTGTCGGAAATGTCTCATGGTACAACTGCCAGACTTTCATCAGTCGGCTCAACGCCTTGACTGGACGCAAGTTCCGTCTCCCGACCGAGGCTGAGTGGGAATATGCCGCCAGGGGTGGGCGGAAGTCCCGTCACTATGGTTTCAGCGGTTCCAACGCCTATGATGCCATGTGGTTCGTGGACAACGCGAAGTCAAAATCCAAGGATGTCAAGACCTGCAAGGCCAATGAATTGGGAATATACGACATGAGCGGCAACGTCTGGGAGTGGTGCTATGACCGTGCGGGGGAATATTCAAAAGACGCCCAGGTCAATCCTACCGGCGCCGTGGAAGGCGGGACGAGGATCCTCCGCGGAGGCAGCTGTGCCAGCCGCTGGGACGCCTGCCGCATAACCAACAGATCCTTTATGCCGGCCAAGAACGTCAAAGGCACTTTCGGGCTGAGGCTCGCGCTTTAATCTGAATATTATACTAACACTGATAATTGATTTTATGGAGGAGCAACTCAAAGTAACCTGTCTGCATGACAGTCACGTGGCTCTCGGAGCCAAGATGAGTCCTTTCGCTGGATTCGACATGCCGATTCAGTACTCTTCGATCACCGAGGAGCATCTGGCGGTCCGCAACAATGTGGGTATGTTCGACGTCTCTCACATGGGTGAGATCTTCGTCAGCGGCCCGGACGCGGAGAAGTTCGTCAACCACATATTCACAAATGACATCCGCCCTATGGTTCCTGGTCAGGTTCTGTACGGGATGATGCTTTACCCTGACGGTGGCACCGTGGATGACCTTTTGGTTTACAAGGAGTTTACCGCAGATCACTATCTTTTGGTCGTGAATGCCGCCAACATCGAGAAAGATTTCCTTTGGATCAAGGACCACGCCGAAGGCTACGATGTGAAGCTGGTCAATGATTCCGACAAGTGGGGACAGATCGCGCTTCAGGGGCCTAAGGCCGAGGAGACTCTCGTGAAGGTTCTCGGTTTCGCCGCCGACGCCGCCAAACTGACATTCTACACATTCAAGGATTTCGAGGATGCCGGCACACGCGTGATCATCAGCCGCACCGGTTACACCGGAGAGGACGGATTCGAGATCTATGCCGCCCCTGGCCTTATCGTGAAGTACTGGGACGCTTTCCTGAAGGCTGGTGTGGTTCCTTGCGGACTTGGCTGCCGTGACACTCTCCGCTTCGAGGCTGGACTGCCTCTGTACGGTGACGAACTTACCCCGGAGATCTCACCTGTCGCCGCCGGCTTCAGCATGTTCTGCAAACTGGACAAGGACGAGTTCATCGGCAAGGAGGCCATCGCAGACCAGAAGGCCAACGGCACAAAGATGAAACTCGTGGGCATTGAACTTCAGGACAAGGCCATTCCTCGCGCCGGTTATCCGGTCGAGCTTGAGGACGGCACCGAGGTCGGGGTTGTGACCACTGGCTACCATAGCATCTCACTGGGCAAGAGCATCTGCTTCGCCCTCGTGAAGAGAGAGTACGGTGCGCTCGACGCTCCGCTTTCCGTACGCATCCGCAAGAAGGTGTTCCCTGGAAAGGTTGTCAAGAAGAGATTCTATCAGACAAATTATAAGAAGTAAAAGTTTGCAATAAGGTTCGATAATATATTCATAAATAATAAATTCACTATGAGCAAAGTAATAGAAGGCCTCCGTTACAGCGAGGACCACGAATGGGTAAAGGTTGAGGGCAACATCGCCGTCATCGGTATTTCTGATTTCGCCCAGAAGGAGCTTGGAGACATCACCTACGCCGACCTCCCGGAGGTTGACGACGAGGTTGAGGCCGGTGAGGAATTCGGCGCTTTGGAGAGCGTGAAGGCTTCCAGCGAACTTCTCTCTCCGGTTTCCGGAAAGGTTGTCGAGGTCAATCCAGACCTTGAGGACGCTCCTGAAAAGATCAATGAGGACGCTTACGAGGCTTGGATCATCAAGGTCGAGATGAGCGACCCTTCACAGGTTGACGCCCTGATGGACGCAGAGGCTTACAAGGCACACACCGAGAAGTAGTATGTCCGCATTCCCTTATTTCCCTCACACTGAAGATGATGTCCGAGCGATGCTGGGCCGCATAGGGGTGAAGTCTCTGGACGACCTCTATTCCGATGTCCCGAAGGATGTCATCTTCAAGGGTGAATATGACCTGCCGGAGGCAATGTCCGAGCAGGAGGTCCGGGACTTCTTCGAGTCTCTGGACAAGAAGGACGAAAAGCTGAAAGTGTTCGTCGGCCAGGGCGCCTACGACCACTACACACCGTCCGTTGTTCCTTACATCACATCTCGCTCAGAGTTTCTGACGGCGTACACGCCTTACCAGGCCGAGATTTCTCAGGGAACGCTCAGGTACATATTCGAGTACCAGAGCATGATCTGCGCTCTGACCGGACTTGACATCAGCAA
>ERZ808277.422-NODE-422-length-13273-cov-2.819413_pt1 | contig 13273 bp, 10 predicted proteins | sample MGYA00521240_ERZ808277 | MGnify/ENA primary metagenome ERZ808277 (study PRJEB31516, sample SAMN03275599) | gut metagenome | biome: mammalia-associated habitat; material: feces | host: Papio cynocephalus | place: Kenya | collected 2012-07-17 ... | reverse complement strand
TGAAATGCCCAGTTCTCGTTGAACTGTGAGAACATCTCCACAAAGTCTCGTGTCACATTTGTCCCACTGACAGACTTATAGTGACATTTTGTAAGAAGACCGTGAAGCGCATGTCCGAACTCATGGAATACTGTCTGAACATCATCAATGCTCATATACTCTGACAAGTTGCCCACATTCACAATAATTGGGCGCACGTCATTGCCTTCCGCATCAAAGTACTGCTCACGAATATTATTCATCCACGCCCCACCTCTCTTGCTCGAGCGAGGATAGTAGTCCGTGGTCAGAATGCCAATGAGCGAACCGTCGTCATAAGTGAGTTTGTAGGTGGTGACGCAATCCGGGTTGTATGAAGGCACGCCCTCAATCTTCTCTGCATTCACGCCATACAACATTTTGGCGGCAGTAAAGATACCGTTCACTACATTTTCAGCCTTAAAATATGGCTTCACCTCGGCTTCGTCAAGTGCATACTTGGCCTTTCTTACCTTTTCAGCATAATACCACCAGTCCCACTGCTCGATTTTAGATCCGGCAGGGAGCTTGCCGGCTTTGATATCCTCATCCATGAATGCCTGCATATCAGCAAGTTCTTCCTTGGCCTTGGCATTGGCAGCATTCATAATGTCTGCAAGGAAAGAGTCCACGGTCTGAGGATTGGCGGCCATCTTGTCGGCAAGAGTATAGGCAGCCGGAGTATCATATCCAAGAATCTGAGCCTTACGGATTCGCTGGCGCAGGAGCTCAAGGATAAGTGCTTTGTTGTCATATTCATTTCCGTTGTGACCACGCATCTTGTATGCCTCATTATACTGACGGCGAAGTTCACGGTCCTCTGTGGAAGTCATCTTCTCCGGATAAGAAGAGACGCTGAATCCAAACTTCTCTGCAAAAGCATTGGATTCCGCCAAAATATTGTTGCCAATCTTCTGGGTAAGGGAGGCAAGGGAGGCATTAATCTCGCGGAGCTCGGCCTGCTTATCTTCATCAAGCCCGATACCTTCACGCTCAAAACTATCAAAATGCTTCTTGAGCACGACCTGCTGCTCTCGTGTCAGGCCGCTCTGGTCTGCATGGTAAACAGTGGCAATGCGATTATAAAGAGCCTTGTTGAACGAGATATTGTCACTATGCTCGCTAAGAAGAGGGATAGCCTCATCCATTACAGCATCAAGAGCATCGCTGCGGTCGGTCTCGGATACATTATAAAGCACCCCACTAACCTTGGCAAGAATCTCTCCTGAGAGTTCGAGAGGAGCGATAGTATTGTCAAAAGTAGGTGCCTGTGGATTGGAAACAATGGCCTCAATTTCCTTATTCTGCTGCTCGATTCCAGCCTTGATTGCTGGAATATAATCTGACACCTCTATCTTGTCGAAAGGAGGTATTCCGTATGGAGTATCCCACTCGGTAAGAAAAGGATTGGTTCTGTTACAAGCTGTCATAACCAGTGCCGCTAAGCAAAATACAACTAACTTTTTCTTCATGATACAAATATACTGCTTCAATTATGTTCAATTCTCCTAATTAAAAGTGATGTCATCAAGGCTATTGACAGACATCTGTATTTTTCCCTGATACAGGGTCAGGATACCGGTAACATTGATTGAGCGCTGTCCAGAAAGTACATCCGCAGGAATCTCCTTATCCGCAAACTTGGCAAAACCGCTGGTGCGGATCTGTACACAAGTCCCGGAAGCGGTAGAGAAATAATGACTTACAGAGCCAGCAGCCTTTTCAATGCCAGGATAACTGACAGTCCCATCTTCGTCGACAACGCGATAGTCTCCTACCTTGCCGTAATTGTAATCATTGGCATTGCCAATGGAGATGTTGTCCCAAATGCCTGAAAGAAGGTAGTTCTTCATCTTCTCCTTAGACATCGCCCAAGTGGTAATACCGGTATTGGTACCTGATACGAAGATTCGGTTACTAGAGAGCTTCTTGTTCTTGTTAGAATCAAGATAAAGAAGCACAAACGCCTCATTTTGCTCATTATAGCGCGTATCATACCACCCATATTTAATATTCTTGATAGTAACAAGCTTTCCAATATTGGAATTAGTGGCCTGTGTGTCACTGCTCTTCGGGAGTTGCTGTTCGGAAAGTTCCACTGGGGTCACCTTGCCTTCCACGCTTCCTTTAAAGACATGAGAGTCTATTAGCAGTGGCGCTTCAAGATATGAAGTCTCGTATTCTCCGCTCGGGTCCGTAAAACCGAGCTGTACCATTCCATTGCCGTATGCGGCTCCAGACTTGTATCCGTACATGCCGAGACAGAGATCACGACAGTCAACATACACGCGCTGCCCGGGAAGATAATCGTTATAGAGTCCATTCTTTCCGATTTTTATCTCCATTCCTCCTGTCTCGTCTTGGATGTAGAAACTCTTGTAGAAGTTGCCAGGCTGGTCAGTGGTGCTTATAACGCCAGAGATGATAATATTCTCATTAACTGTCCAGGGCGTTCCTACATTGTATTTGGATGCCAGTTCCTTGATGGTATGCGTGGCAGTCATAGATACAGTCTGCTTCACATCAGGATTCTGCGGCCTTGTGAAAACTGGCTGAAACTCCTCTTTCAGTGATGTGCATGACACTGCCGCAAGAAGCGCAAGCGCAATAATATTCTTTCTCATACTAGAATCTGAAATAGATGTTCAACATGTAACTTGCCCCGCTCATATAGAAGTACTTCGGATCAAATTTGTAGTAACGATCCTTTCCATAACTGCTGATAAGTCGGGTCTGCTCATATCCGCCGGTCTTGACGCCACGGTTATTGAGCATATTGTTTGCCTCAAGGGAGAAACCTATGGTATATTTCCTATCAGAGAACTGCCAGCTCTTTCCGACACTTCCGTTGAGAAGGAACGCAGGGTTGAATTTTTCCTGTGCAGCCATATACTCCACTTCAGCAGGAGTCTCCACGCCGTCTCCGCCGCCACACGCAAGATGAGTGCGATAAAGAGGATTCATGTCAAGGTATGAATTAGCAAAATACTGTCCGCCAAGTTCGAAGAACCAATAGTCATTGGTGCGGTAATTCAGGTTCAAAGCAGTCGCAAGCTGTGGGGTAGAAGGGACGTAATGCTTAACCTCCTTTTCCACAATATAATTGCCCGCAGCATCTTGATCGTAGACTTTCACACCGTCAACGATTCCTGCTACTTTATACAAAGGATGGCTCTTCCAGTACGGAACACTCTCTGAACGAACGACTTCTGCACTATTATCTACGGTTTGAACCATCTTCGGATTGCTTGTATAAACATACTCGCCCCAGCTCAATACAGCACTTGCAGTAAGTCCTTCCACAAATAGAGGCACCTTGACACCGAGTTCGAGTCCGAGGTGACGCTGGTCAATTCCAGTCATGGCGAAATTAGTGAAAGACTGCTGAGAATCATCATAGAAACTCATTACATCAGTCTGATCCTTAATTCCTGTATAGAAACCTGTCACACGCAGACTGTACCCGCCATTATTGTACTGATAATTGACATCCGCAGAGAGAGTCTTTACGGTAGTAAGATCATCCACGAGGGAGTTTCTCGTACGTGCGGAAATAAATGACTGGTTGAATGTCGGAGCATTATTGAAATATCCGGCATTGACAGAGAACCTATGACCGCCAGTAAGTTCGTATGCAAGAGCGAGTTTGGTAGACCATGTAAGGAAAGTGCTAACCTCGGATTTTCCTTTGGAACTGATTACACGTCCCTTGTCATCGTATGATGTGAGCAGACGCCCGTCATAACTAATCTCTTTTCCATTCTCATCAAGACCTGCAAATAGTCCTTTTCTTACAAGTCCGTCTCTCCAGAATGAATCCACGCCAAGGGTAGCGGCAAGAGAAGCACTGAATCCGCCATTGGTCCATGTGCCGTTGGCCCACAAGTCCGCCCTTCTGATCTGGGCAAGGTAGTCATATCCGTATTTTCCACCTTTAAGGACTTTCTCTGCCTGGCCGTTGGCAAGGAAGTAATCAAGGTCATTCTGTACGAGAGCAGCATTTGAGGCATAATCCCTTTCAGCAAAGGAGTCGATGTTGAGATAATACTGTCCGCCAAGAAGATCATTCATCAGCTTGTAGTTCTCAGTACGATTAATCTTTGCATCAAAACCGCCCTTTAGCACGAAATCAGGTCTTGCGAGCCAATTGAATGCAGCCACGAGATTGATATCTCTTTGGTCCACACGGCGCTCCTCAAGTGCATATTTGCTACGCCCGTCAGGGTTGCTGTAGTTTACATTGTAGAGGCGATCCCAGTTGAGGTGCTGGTAGTTATCAAAAGAGCCGCTGCGATCTGTCCAGGCAAGCTTTGCCCATTCAGCCTTTTCCCAGTTAGGACGATTATAGTCATTCTCTTCCATATAGAAATATGAAGGCAGATTCCTGTAATAATCCGGGCGTGGGTCCTGTGCATCATACCAGTCAAGTGCGGTATAGCCGTTGTATCCTCCACGGAAAAGCAGGGTAGCATAAGCGCTGAACTCATCCGAAGGAGTAAAGTCATACTTCAAGGCAACTATAGGCTCGAAAGTACGACGAACACGTGAGTTGCGAACCTTTCCGTTCTGATAACCCCAGTTGGAATTGTACATATTGTCGCCCATGAGGTCGTAAACTTCCTGAGTAGAAGAGTTCTGTGCTCCTCTCTGACCTGGAGTGGCAAATGCTATTAAAGAAAGCTTATGAGCATCATTAAATTTCTTTCCCACACCAGCATAGAACGCGAAATTGCGGTAATATACCCCTTTTACCCAGTCATTACCTCCAAGTCTGGCTGACACATTGAATGCGTATGACCAGCCATTGTCCAATTCACCAGATGCGTATGTCGCCATAAGACGCAAACGATAGAGCGCTGAGTTGGAAAGGACAGAGAACCTCCATCCTGTGCGAACAGCGGACGGCACGGCCGTAATGTTAGTAACACCATTGTAACCTCCGTTTCCAAATTCAGATGTCTCAAGTCCGAGAGTAGAGTCCTTGGCACGCATGGCTTCGTTAAGTCCACTCCACAAAGAGAAAGGAGAATAGCCTGTGATGGCATCATTCATCGGAACTCCAGCCAGATAGACATCCTGGGTCTCGGAATTGTATCCGCGGTTCTTGAATCTAATGTTGCTGAATCCGTACCCAACGACATCGGTGTACACGTCATTTGTACTGAACAGGATTGTCGGGGCATCAGTATATCCACTATCGTCAAGATCAAACTCCGCGAAGTTGGAGGCATCTACATCCTCCACTCGACGGCTTGCAGACAGAGTCACAAACATAAGATCCCTCATAATTCCATTCTCAACAGTGACATTAAGCTGTGTAGAGAGGAAATCATCCGCATCTACAGAAACAGTATAACGACCGTCACGAAGATCATCAAAGCAGAAACTTCCATCACCCGCCGACTTGAGAGTCTTGATGACTTCACCATCGAGAGACAAAGTTACAGTTGCCCCTTGCACTGGAACTCTTCCAGAACGATTCACGACCTTAGCCTTGATGCCGCCGTCATAGGCGGAAGCCGAGATACTGATAGCCACAAGGGTGCTAATTATCGCTAATAATTTTTTCATCATTTTCCAATTACAATATATGTTGGATAGTGGTCAGAATAACCACCGATAAACGTGCCGCTGGAGAAAGTACGGAACGGTGTCCCCTTGTACTGTCCGCTCTGCTGAGTCATGAAAGGCTTCTTGAACACGCGTCCATAATAGCCCTTCTTATGTATTTTACAGATCTTAAGACCTCCATCAGGCGCCGTGGTAAGGTTGTAGTTGGCAAGGATAACATCATAAATATTCCACGCCCCCTGATATGCAAGCGAGCCGTACCCGTCTGCAAGCATCTTAGTAAAAGGAGAGAAGAAGTCCTCTTTTCCGACCTCCTTGATGCTTTCTTTGCCATGCATCCACACGGTCATGCTCTCATCGGTAGGGTTATCATTCATATCCCCCATTACCACGATCTTGATACCAGGATATTTCTTTTCCATCTCACGAGAGTGATTGTAGATAATCTCCGCACCACGCGAGCGAAGGTCACTTCCCTTTCCTCCAATTCTGGACGGCAGATGCGCCACATAGAAAGCGAAGTGCTCCCCCTCGATTAGACCGTGAACCATAAGGATATCACGCGTACGGAAATAGTCCTGCTCCTCCTGGCTGAGTGTAATCTTCACATTCGTAGGCGCGAAAGTAAAAGGGAGGGACTCGCTATCGAGGTACTTGAATTGGTCCGGCCTATAGAGTAGGGCCACGTCCACACCACGTCTGTCCGGACTATCGTAATGAACGATCTGGAAATTGGCGTCAGCGATTTCATCCTGACTTACAAGATCCTCAAGCACAAGCCGGTTCTCAATTTCACTTACTCCAAGAATAGTGTGATAGGTACCATTGTCCTCTTTCATGGCCCGGATCACATGAGCCATGTTGTGAAGTTTCTTCTCATACTTGGCCTCCGTCCATTTGTTCTTGCCGTCCGGGAGGAACTCCTCGTCGTTCTTTCCAGGATCATCATAGATATCAAACAGGTTCTCAAGATTGTAGAAGCCGATGACATATTTTTGCTTCTGTGCAAATCCACTGATACATAGAAGCAAAGCAGCTACAACTGCAATAATTCTTTTCATAATAACACTTTATCGCCACCAACTATCCTTGGTGGATTCTATCTTGTCCGCCATTCCCTGCCCGACTTTACCTGGAAGGTTGACAAAAAAGTCAATACCCAATTTCTTCTCAAGCGCATCAATAGTCATAGCCTGCGACTTCATAATCGCAGAATCATCGTAGCGCCTATGCTCAAAGTAGAAAGCAATTCCAAGGTATCCGCCAGTGGAATTTCCAATGGTGCCGCTCTTCTTGTATCCAAGCAGCGCCTTGAAATACCCGTCAGGAACGCACACGTTATTGCCTACATTGTCCTTGGCAGTAGCCTTAGAGTCCCTATAATCAGCTCCGGTCACCACATACAGCGTATCGAAACTTGATGCCCAGTCCCGTACCTTTCCTTCGAGGGTAGCCCACGCATTCTGGTTCAATTCTCCTCTCTGAGGAGTCATATTGGTAAAATAGAATGTAGTCTCGTTAACTCCCCTCTTAAGCCTATCGGCAGAAGGCAACTGATGGCCACGGTCATATCCACCCTTGAATCCACTGAAAAGAACCGCCTGATACTTGGACGGAACCTTAGGATCATAACCCCATTCGTTAGTCCTGCTACCACTGCCTATCAACTCAGAATTGAGAGGATAAGCCACCCAATATGCTATTCTGGCATGGCAGTCAAAGTACATGGAGTAGTTCCTGATTTTCTGCTTGTTCGAAAGCGTCATGTCCCGAGTCACGAACAGCATGTCCGAAGCATTATCCAATGCAGGAAGTTCCATCCAACCTCCGGCTTTGCCCGGCTCTGAAGGTTCATCAGGCTCAACGGACGAACCAGAAGACTTCTGCGTTACTGTTGCAGAACTTGTCTTCCCAGCACAAGTCAAGGTCAACACGCAAGTGCGTTCTTGTTCTCCCGACGGGATTGCATCCCAACTCAAGACTATATCCGAAGCCGAGGCAGAACCTGAAGTCTTGTCCACTCTCGCCCATTTCTCTCCATCTGATGTATCCACAGATATGGTCCACGACGCAAAAGCCTTGACGGTCACGAACTGCTGCCCGGCCTTGGCCGAAATTTCCCGTTTGGGCACAGAAATCAACAGATCTCCTTCAACGCCCGATGCTCCCGTGGAGTTTCCTCCGCAGGAGCATAGGGTTATAAGGAATACTGCAAAGCAGTATAAAAATCGTTTATTCACAAACAAATACAATCTTGGTTACCCTAACCTGTGCAATGGTTGCGGCAGCAACAATTTCCTTAGCGCTTCCAGTCCACTTTACAGTAAGAGAGCCAGTATCGGCAGTAAATCCATTGGCATCGCCCTCAAGACTTGTAAGGCCAACGCAATATTTAGATTCTGTGCTGTAGAGAATAACCTCCTTAAGAGTTTTCTCTGAAGAAATCTTGAATGCAGCGTTCTTATAGATTCTGATCTGGTCGGTAGATGGTTCCTTAAGACCCGATGTTGAATTGTATTTATAGAATCCTACTGTAATTCCATCCACAGTAGCAGAATATCCTTCTCCGTATGTCTCGTCAGAAATCTTATCCCACGTCTGAACTTCATTGTTGATCTCCCATGTAATAGCTCCATCAGGAATCTCCGGCTCCCCGGACTCCTTAGACTCCTTAACTATAGATACATTTTTAATCTCCCATGTACCAGCCTTTTCTTCAGTACTCTTGTATACAAATGCTATTTGCATCTTCTTTCCAGCATAAGCAGAAAGATCCAAATATCCGGCAGAAGCATAAGTCCAGCTCATTCTAGATGGATATTTAACTCCATTTAGCTCAGCCCACTCACCATTCTCTACTCTTGCATACACTACAGCCTCAGTCTTGACGGTCTCAAGATCCTTGAAGAAGTTCACTGCGTGCTCAAAAGTGAGGAATGCCTTACTCTCTGAAGCCAGATCAATTACCGGAGATACCAGCCAACTTTCAGCGGCATAGTTAGTAGAGTTCACATAAGCCGTAGCCACCATTCCGTATTGGGAATTCTGAGACCACACAGCCTCAACCTCAGACGGCTTGTTCTTGTCATCAATGGTGAAGTTGCACATAGAAGCGGTGAAGTCAGCAGAGTAGATAGCTTCTGGATCGGTAGATCCTCCACCACCCTGGCCAGCCTCATGGCTTATGATAGTACCATTGGCAAGCTGGTGCTGAGACTTTTTCTCATAATAGCTATATTTCCCCTTGATGCTCACAACGTCTCCGTTCTTGAGGGCAAACTCATCCCAGTTCTCCACGAAAGGACAGCTGATTTCGCCAGTCTCATCCTTGAGGACAAAGCCCCAGTAACTACCGGAAGCGTTCTTGGTAACATCGCTGATAGTTCCATGAAGGACATACTCTGTCTGAGTGTCAGCTTTACTGATAAAGTCAGCTACAGTGATGACTTCTCCACCAACTGCTGCGCCATTGCCTTTCTGCGAAACAGTAAGGGCAGCCTTGCAGAGCACATTACCATAGAAAACGAGATCAGCCTTACGATCTGCTCCGTCATTGGCAAGCACCTTTACAGTAATGGTCTGATTTTCAGATGATGCTGCACCAGAAGCAGGAGATACAGAAAGCCATGATGCAACGTCTTCCGTATAGCCCTGAAGCGCCCAATCGATAGTAGCTTTTAGTGTCACTGTAAATTCAGTACCCTCAATCGGGACATTGATGGTAGTTTCTGAAGGAGAAACAACAGTAACCTCGGCAGGGCCAAGATCCTGCGTCTTCTCACATCCAACAATGGCGACCACTGTGGCTGCCATTGAAAGCAATATGTGTTTTAGTTTCATTTTAAAATAACAGCTTGAATTTAATTCGGTAAAGTTAGTCATAAAAGATGAAAAAGCGAATAAGTTCCTTAAATTATCGCCTGGTATGCCCCAACTCTTCGCTTGGAATACTGGCATGCCAGACAAAAACAAGCCAAAATAGCACTGCACTTGTGTAATAAGTTTTTATTCACTACCTTTGCATGCTATCCCTCGGGTAGGGATATATACATTTTTATCAACAACTAAAAACAGATTCACAATGGCTGTTAAAATTCGTTTACAGCGCCACGGAAAGAAGAATTTCGCATTCTTCCACATTGTAGTGGCAGACACCCGCGCACGTCGCGACGGTCGTTACATCGAGCAGATTGGCTCTTACAATCGTTCTCAACTTCGAGCGCGCTCTCGCATGGGTAAAGGTAGGTGCCGAGCTCACCCTCACTTCACGCCGCATCCTTTCATATGAAGGAGTCCTTCTTCGTCACCATCTTGATGGTGGTGTGGCCAAGGGAGCACTCACTCAGGCTGAAGCCGACAAGAAGTGGAACGACTGGAAGGCTGAGCGCGATGCCAAGATCGAGGCCAAGAAGACCACCCTCAAGAACAACGCCATCGAAGCAAGCAAGGCTGCCAAAGCTGAGGAGGTCAAGGTAAATGAGGCTCGTGCAGAAGCCCTCGCCAAGAAGGCTGCTGAGCTCGCTGCAAAGCAGGCTGAAGAGGCTGCTGCCGCACAGGCTCCTGCTGAAGAGGCCGAAGCTCCAGCTGAAGCATAATGCTTCGGATAGCCAAGATCCTCAAATCCAACGGTGTCAACGGACAGGTCCTTATGGGACTCCGAGACATCGAATTGGAACAGATTGACATCAAGGAACCCCTGTTCATCATATTTGATGGACTGGAGGTTCCTTTCTTTATTGAAGAATTGTCACCCAAAGGCCTATCCAAAGCAATTGTAAAGTTCGACGGCGTAGATAACCTGCAAGATGCAGAAGAGATCGTGGGCCGGGAAGTTTTCATGGACGCCGAATTCGAGGAAGAGGACGAAGAAGACTTTACGGGGTGGAAAATCTACAACAAAGGCCAATTTGTAGGAGAAGTCACAGGTATGGAGCCAATACCCGGCAATCTGTGTATCTACATCAAAGACATTATGATACCTCTGCATGAGGATTTCATAATCTCCTGCGACCCCGATAACAAGACTCTCGATCTGGATATTCCAGACGGTCTCATACAAGAATAATACTAAAAAATAATAATGATGAAATCGATTAAAGTACTGGCATTGTGTGCCGCAATGATTTGCTCTATTGCATCCTGCTCATCAGGAAAGAAAGAGTATCGCAACTATTTCAAGGAACTTGGCTACTCACAGGAGGAGATTGACGCCAAGATTCAGTCTGCATTCCACGAAGTATTTGAGAGCGAACGCCGCGCCTACCATGAAGTGGGAGATGACATGGCCTATGTGGCTGATGTCAAGAACAATGATGTCCGCACAGAAGGTCAGTCTTATGGAATGATGGTAGCCGTGCAGATGGACAAGCAGGACATGTTCGACCGCATTTGGACATGGACCAAAACATATATGGAGCATAAGGATGGGCCAATGAAGGGATTCTTCGCATGGCACTGCCGCTACGACGGAACCCATATTGACGAAGGATCGGCAAGTGATGGGGAGTTCTACTTCGTGACAGATCTCCTTCTGGCATCCCGCCGCTGGGGCAACAAGGGCAAGATCAATTACCTTGCCGACGCCCAAAGCCTTCTCAACACCATGTTCTCCAAGGACGGAAGCGACGGAGTGACCAATATCATCAATATGGACTACGAGCTTATCAATTTTTGTCCAGACACCGTATCCAACCGTTGGACAGACCCGTCATACCATATTCCAGCATTCTTCGAAGTGTGGGCTGAGTCTGCGAACGATGGACGCGCAGATCTCTACCGCAGGATTGCCTCCAAGTCAAGACAATACCTTCACACCGCATGCGACGAGAAGACTGGCATCAACGCTGACCAAACCACGTTTGACGGCAAACCTATAACACGCAGTTTCGGGCCTTACACATTCGTTTCCCAGTTCTGGTATGACTCATGGCGCGTACCTATGAACATTACCCTTGACTACAATTGGTCAGGAGCGGACAAAGAGTGGCAGAGCGCCTATGCTGATAAATTTCAGCGCACCATGGCGAGCTATGGCATAGATAAGTTCCCTGATCAGTTCAACCTTGACGGCGGAGCACCAAGAACCATCATGGGAGCTGGCGGCTACCGCACCTTAAGACATTCTATCGGACTTGTTGCCACCACTGCTGCCGCATCCATGATGACGGACAACGAGTACAGCAAAGACCTCGTTCGCCATCTCTGGGACATGAAGCTCGAGCCATACGAAGACGGATATTACGACGTTTACTACGACGGGCTTCTCTACATATTCTCACTGCTACATCTGAGCGGGAATTACAGAATGGACTGGTAGTCCGCCCCTTATGGAAGCACACCCAAGAGTCAGCATCGTCATAGTCTGCATGAACAGGCTTGATAATCTCTATCCCTGCCTTCAAGGGATTGAGAGATACTGCACCGGGGAATGTGAGACCATTGTAGTGGCCTATCAATTTGACAATGACAATCTCACCCGCGTGAAGGAAGACTTCCCATGGGTGAGGTTTATCGTAAGTTCCGCCACGAGAGGCTTCTCCGAGAACAACAACCTCGCCCTCTCCATTGCCCGAGGGGAATATTGCTTCATACTCAACGATGACACTCTGATAAACGAGGATGTGACTGGGCATCTGCTTCAAGATTTCAGCGTTCTTCCAGAGAGAACAGCTATCGTAAGCCCACGCATCAATAATCCAGATGGGTCTCTCCAGCTATGCGGTCGCCCGAAGTATCCTTCATATAAATACCTGCTCCAGCAATGGCATCTCTATTCTGAGCCAACGGACGACACCTTAGGGCGCACATCAGATGCTGAATTCGCAAAGCGAAGACTTTTCAGCACCAGCAATATCACAGGAGCTGCGTTCATGATACGTACAGCCGTATTCCGAGAGCTCGGATGGTTTGATGAAAGGTATTTCTTCACTCCTGAAGATATAGCCCTTTCTACTCTCGCAAGGGAGAAAGGCTACCTTGTATACGTAGACGCTGATACTTCCCTGATACACAAATGGAAAACCACGGCATCCAGGCTCGCACCTGCAGTACGGCCGGCAGCTGTAAAAGGGTCCCTGCTGTTCTTCGGGAGAAAGTCTCGCGCCAGCCTTTTCATGCTGAGCATCGGTGTCTGGCTGGCAGAAAGCGCAAAGAGGAGCAAGTCCTATATACTTATGAAACTACGCCCTTCTACGGAGAATAGAACAAAACATCTTGTTTTCAAGAATATATCCAATTCGATATTCTCCAATAAAAGTCCAAAAGAACTGTTCCTATATTTCAAAGAAGAATTATAAATGGGTGACATTCTTGTAATAGTGGTCACATGGAACGCCATGACATGGATAGAAAGGTGCCTTGGAAGTGTGCGAGACTCTTCAGTTAAGGCCGACATACTTGTTGTGGATAATGGCTCCTCCGATGGGACCCGCGAATATATACAAAGTACGTTTCCTAACGCTATCCTAATTGTAAACGATAATAACGTCGGCTTTGGAGCCGCCAATAACATCGGGTTCAATTACGCGATTAAGCATGGGTATAAATTTACATACCTGCTCAACCAAGATGCTTGGCTGTGCAAAGACTGCTTGAAGACTATGATAGCATCAATACGAACAGGCTACGGAATTCTAAGTCCCATGCAGACAGATGCCAAGGGCCGACTTGACAGGAATTTCAAAAA
>ERZ808277.420-NODE-420-length-13297-cov-3.385969_pt1 | contig 13297 bp, 10 predicted proteins | sample MGYA00521240_ERZ808277 | MGnify/ENA primary metagenome ERZ808277 (study PRJEB31516, sample SAMN03275599) | gut metagenome | biome: mammalia-associated habitat; material: feces | host: Papio cynocephalus | place: Kenya | collected 2012-07-17 ... | reverse complement strand
GGGACAGGAACAGGGACAGGAACTGGAACAGGAACTGGGACAGGAACTGGGACTGGGACAGGAACTGGAACTGGGACAGGGACAGGAACAGGAACTGGAACAGGAACTGGAACTGGGACTGGGACAGGAACTGGAACTGGGACAGGAACTGGGACTGGGACAGGAACTGGGACAGGAACTGGGACTGGGACAGGAACTGGAACTGGGACAGGAACTGGGACAGGAACTGGGACAGGAACTGGGACAGGGACAGGAACTGGAACTGGGACAGGAACTGGAACTGGGACTGGGACAGGAACTGGAACTGGGACAGGAACTGGAACTGGAACAGGAACTGGAACAGGCGGAACTGGAACAGGAACTGGAACAGGCGGAACTGGAACAGGAACTGGAACAGGAACTGGAACAGGCGGAACTGGAACTGGGACAGGGACAGGAACTGGAACAGGTGGAACTGGAACAGGTGGAACTGGAACTAACATTCCTGATGTAAACATCCCTGATGTAGCAGGTTTTACTTCTACCAAATTCGACGGATTCGATTATTGGGCAATCAGCTTTTCCAACACAGAATTATACTGGTTGACAAAACACGCGGAACTGAAAGGCAAAGAGAACAAATCCGATATCGAGAAGGCAGAATTAGCAAAAGCTAATGAAGCCATGAAGGTAAAGCGATATAGTTTCATCAATCAAATCATCACACCTCAAAGAAAAGATGACACCCTCAAAGAGCCAGAAGGATTAAGAGATGGAATGGACTTTGTAACAAACCTCAACAGAAACAATCCTTCCAATAAAGATTATGTGTTCAACAGAGGATTTATTCGTTGGGTAAACGACAATGGCAAAGAAGAAACTTCCCTATGGGGTATTTCGACCTCATACTACAAAAGTCCAAACTACAACTCTGGCGGTAACTACAAGGACTTCTTCTTACTCTACATCAGAGCTGCCATGCGATTTACAAAAGAAGAGTTCTATACAAAATATCCGAAGGATAAATATCCTCTCATTAGCGAGAAGTATGAACTTGTCGTCAAGTACATGAAAGACAAGTATGGTCTTGACCTCCCTGGCATAGCCAAAGGTCCAACTTCCACAACTGAATAAAGAACAACATGAAAAAATTAGTTATTTGGACACTGGCATTATTCGCCAGTGTCCAAACTTTCGCACAACAAGATATCCAAATCGACTCTTGCCTAAAAGTCTGGGGAAAGCCTTATACATCTGCCAAGGAAATTGTAGATGTATATCATGCACACACTCATACGTCCATCTTAGATGACTGCTGCATGGTTTGGGCAGCAGGTAATTACATCAAGAAGGGAAAAGGACTACAGCAGGATGTCCAACTGCTACTCTCCAACTTCCCTACCATTGACTTAACCAACGAGACAACCATCGCCTTCATGAAAAAGTTACACAAGAGGGATGGCATACAACTTTTTGTCGGCAACTATTATCTTCTGAAAGGAATGAAGAAAGGCTATTCATTCGATGACTCGCGCGATGGCATATTCTTTACAGTCTATTTTCCATTCAGGACTCCAAGCCTAAATGACTACGAGAAGATGACAGATATCTTCTCCACAACCAATGCCACATTACAAGCGCCCTATCTCAAAGTCTTGGATTTCGTTATGACAAACTGGGGATGCACTGATGGAGTAGAAAACTTAAAACCTCTCATCGTGAACAATGTGGAGGAAGGAGAACTCAAACAAAAAGTTTTGGAGCTGTATGCCAAGTATGAGCCTCTGAGAAAAGGAATGCCCGCACCTAAATCCATATTCAAAGATGTCAGAGGAAAAGAACATAGTTTCGCAGAACTCAAAGGTAAAGTAATTGTCGTAGATGTATGGGCAACTTGGTGCGGTAGTTGCCTAGAAAAAATGCCACACTTCGCAGAACTTAAGCAAAAGTTCGATAATCAAAAAGACATTATCTTCGTGCTTCTTTCTACAGACCGCAACAAGTCTATAGAAACATGGAAGAGAAACATGGAGAAATATGAGAAAAGTGGTATGAAAATATGGCGTGCCGATGTAGAAAACGGTTCCTCTTTTGAAACCGACTACAATATTTGTGGTTTACCACGTTATATAGTTATAGATGCCAAGGGGAACATGAGCGAAGCTTTTGCCCCTTCCCCAGGAAAAGGTCTAGAAAAAATAATAGAAGAAACACTTCAAAGATGAAGTTCCTAAACAACATAATGAAGAAAAAAAATGAAAAAAGTATTGTTTATTTTTTTGAGCATCTTAAGCTCACTCTTACCCCTCCATGCACAAGATACATTAGCCAACAAAGGCATTCATTTTGAAGATATTTCTCTGAAAGATGCCTTAGCTAAAGCAGGAGCAGAGGGCAAGAAAGTGTTTGTGGATTGCTACACACAGACTTGCGGCCCATGTAAATACATGATGAAGAACATTTTTCCCTTGGAGGAATGTGGCAACTATTTCAACCCACGCTTCATCTCTCTAGCAAGAGACATGAATGTCGGCGAGGGTCCTGAAATGGGAAAGAAATATGAAGTAGGCATCTATCCTACTTTCCTCATCATCAATCCTGATGGAAGTTTGTACTGTAAGGAAATCGGAGCGGTAAGACTCAACTCTAAGACCACCTTTGTTGAGAAGATGAAACGCGCTATAGAGCGTACAGAGCTCGCCAACAAATATAATGCAGGCAACCGAGATAGTGCACTGATTCACAGATATGTAGAATTGCTGAGAGGGAGTGCAAATCAAAAAGCCGACGAAGTTCTTAATGCCTATCTTGTGCCAATGAGCATAAAAGAACTTTGCGAGGAAGGGAACTGGCGAATGATAGTCAACGACATCAACACAACGGACTCTCCCGTCTTTCGTAAACTCTTCAACCAAAGACGTGAATTCGAAAAATTGCTTGGCAGAGCTAATGTAGAAGAAAAAATTGTCTCTACATATAAAAACGAATTCGATATGTACAAGATGATGGATATGCAATTTGACAAACGAATTGCCGACCTAAAAGAATTAGAGAAAGATGGCTATAAAAATGCGTTGGCCCTACAAGAGTGCATGACACTCAGATGGATAATCAACGAGAAACAAACAAACCGTTTGGGCGAGATTATCAGCATCTTGCAAAAACTGAGTTCACTTCCTACTGATGCCGATCGTATGAAGGTCATCTCTGAGCTAAGTAGCTTTGAGCGAGTTGCCAATGCAGCCCAGCGCACCAAAGCTTGTACCGCTCTGAAGGCAATACAAAAGAACATGAACGAGCCTGATGCCGCCATCATAGGAAAAGCCATCACTCGAATCATGCCTAAGAAATAAAAGAACTGAAGAAAATGAATCGTATAAGAAAACATAAAACATCGTTAAGCTTGGCAATCCTCATGGGATTGTCAAGCTTTGCTCATATTGCATCAGCTCAAAGTCTTGATTTGCAGAAGAAAACAAAAAACTATTTCCTACAAATCTTGAAAGCACAGCAGAAAGCTTTAGAAAATGGCAATGAAAGTTTCATCAAAAGCACAATTGCAGATGCGAAGTGCGAGACCACCCGAGCTAAGTTGCTGTCTCTCATAAATAACAAGGAACTTGCCGACGGCAAGAATGTCACTAACTATCAGAAGATGGTATGGGCTGCTTGGTGCGAGGCGAACAAGGAGTTAGAAGAGGAAAAACTCGTTCAACTGGAAGAACTCAAAAAGGGTGTTCATGGCACTTGGACTTTGCCGAAATCCTTGGAGCCGAATGCTGTCATGCCCTATTATTATGGATACAAGGATGATGAAAGTTCAAGGAAGGACGGGAAAAATACAAGCATTTATCCTCTCTTCATCTATCTCCATGGCTCTGGCCCGAAGGAACAAGAATGGGAAACAGGATTGAAATTAGGGCAAATGTTCAAGGATGCTCCTGCAATGTATTTCATTCCACAAATACCAAATGAAGGAAACTACTACCGTTGGTGGCAAGTAGCCAAGCAATATGCTTGGGAAAAATTACTTCGTCAAACCTTGGCTGAAGACAAGGTAGATGCTAACCGACTCTATGTATTCGGCATCTCTGAAGGTGGATATGGAAGCCAGCGACTCGCCTCTTTCTATGCCGACTACTGGGCTGCAGCTGGACCTATGGCTGGTGGCGAACCTTTGAAGAATGCACCTGTGGAAAACTGTGCAAACATAGGCTTCTCTTTCTTGACAGGTGCTGATGACATGGGGTTCTACCGCAACATTCTTACTTACTATACTCAAGTAGCGTTTGACTCGGCACAGTTGGCTCGCCCTTTGTCTGCCGACTTTAAGCCTCTCTTTCGCCATCGCATCAACCTCTTGCCGGGTATGCAGCATAGCATCGACTACCGTCTCACTACGCCATGGCTCAAGAACTTCGTAAGAAACCCATATCCGAAGACCGTATTATGGGAAGATTTCGAGATGGATGGCCGTCATCGTTCAGGTTTTTATAATCTGCAGGTATTGGCACGTCCATCGGAAAAGAGAACTTACTATGAGATGAACATCAACGAAAATACTATCATCCTCAACATCAGCGATGTAGCCTACACCACAGTGATGAAAGACCAGCAATGGGATATCGACATGAAATTCAACCGTTCTTATACGAAGGCACAAGGTGGCAAACTGAGAATTTACCTCAACGATCAATTAGTTGATTTAGAGAAGCCAATAACCATCAAAGTCAACGACAAGCAGGTTTATCATGGCATCATCACTCCTAAGTTGGAAGATATGCTGAATAGTTGTGCAGAATATTTCGACCCCTGCCGTGTATATCCAGCTTCCATAGAAATCAACTATTAGACCGTATAGAATTTCCAGAATAAGGCTTTATAAGGCGAGTTCCACCACCTTATCTATGTCGTTCGGAGTCTTTTCGAGACAAAGTACGATACCACCGTCACATTTCTGAATCCTTACAGGCTTCTTGCTAACGAAATCGAAAGTCTTCTTTACCTTGCGGTTTCCGATAGGCAGGAAGAGATTCTTATCTTGCAAGTTGAGGATATGCACGAAGAGACGATTGCCTTTCTGGGTGGTGACACCCCAGTCATGAGGAGCCACGATACCACCTCGAGTTCCATAGATGGTTTCACCGTATGTCTTCATCCACTCTCCCATCTCAGCCAGTCGTTCCAAGGCTACGGCAGGAAGCTCGCCATTGGGCTGAGGACCAATATTCATCAACAAGTTGGCGTTCTTGCCAGCCGCATTCACTAGATAATGAATCAAGGTCTTGGTTGATTTATAATCCTGGTCGGTAATCTTATACCCCCACATACCATTCATCGTCTCGCAGGTTTCGAGTGGCAATCTACTGATGTCCTGTCCCGAGAGACCCGCCTTGTTCTCGCCCGGCAAGTCACGTTCGAAAATCTGAATATCTTCTCCCTCAAAAGGCACTTGATGATGATTGTTGCCTACCAAACAGGCTGGCTGCAAGCGATGGATAAGGGCATACTGCTCGGGCAACTGCCAGTCGAAGCCTGGGTTCTGGTCCTGGTCCCACCAACCGTCAAACCACACGGCTCCTATCTTGCCATAGTTGGTAAGGAGCTCCGTGAGTTGGTTGTTCATAAACTGGTAGTAGCTCTTCCAATTGCCTTGAGGATTCGGACGCCCAGTCCCCCTGCCCGTTCTTCCCCACACAGCATCCTCTCGATACCAGTCGATATGTGAATAATAGAGGTGAAGGCGGATGCCCTGCTTATGGCACTCATCAGCAAGTTCCTTCAGGATGTCGCGATGAAAAGGAGTTGCATCCACAATATTATAATCAGAATACTGCGTCTTGAACATCGAGAAGCCCTCGTGATGGCGGGTAGTGAAACAGATGTACTTGGCACCCGAAGCCTTGATGGCTGCCACCCACTTGGCTGCATCAAACTTGGACGGATAGAAACCACCCGCCAACTTGGCATACTCCTTATAATTCAAGTCCTTGTTGGTCATCGTCCATTCGCCTGTGGCTAGCATACTATACAAGCCCCAGTGCAAGAAGATACCAAACTTATCGTCTTGGAATTCCTTGCGTGACCCCAAGTTCTCTTGGGTTGGCTGGTAGTGCTGAGCCTCAACAGGAGCTTCCACCACCGCATGATTATTGCCCTTTGCCCAGCCGTCAGCAGGCAAACAAGCCAAGCCCAAGACAAAGAGGGCTGCGCAAGTCTTTATTTTCATCGTTTTCTTCATATCGTAAAATGTTATTGTTTACGCTTGCAAATATACTACTTATTTGACAAATAACAACATAAAAGGCCATTTTTTTTGATACTCTTAATTAGTTAATTTGTAATAAAGTTCTTACTAAAAAGATTATTACTAATAAATGTTTTACTAACTTTGCAGAAGGTAGGCTACAACTCTGCAAAAACTTTCAATCCTAACATAAATTTTTAATACGATATAATAATGGCAAAGAATAATAAAAGTGCTAACACTCAGAACAGCCAGGTTGACAAGGCTTCATTAAACAAAGCCGCAAAAACCACCAAGAAAGTCACCAAGAAGAAAAAGAAGAAGGTGGTTATCTCACATATTGTCAAGCCAGAGAAGATGAGCTTGGAGGAGTGGCAGGTGAAACTTCGTCAACAGGTCTCAAAGACAGAACACTTTGTCATCATCAGCGTCGATGAGGAACTTTGCCCTGGTGAATATATAGTTCGCAACCCAGAGAAACACAACGAATACAAGGTGGTGTATCGTGGAGCCAACAGCGAGTGGAATTATTGTTCTTGCATGGATTTCAAGACTTCTAAGCTCGGCACTTGCAAACATATCGAAGCCGTGAAGAATTGTTTTATCGGAAAGAAGGGAACTCATGTGCATCGTGAGATACCTCCTTATACATCTGTATATCTCTCTTATCGTGGTGAACGACAAGTAAAAATTCGTATCGGCTCCGACAACAAGGAGGCCTACGAGCATCTTGCCAAAGATTATTTTGACAAAAACCACGTCTTGAAGAAAGCCGCCTATGCCCATATCGGCTCTTTCTTGAAACAAGCCCGACAAATAAGTGACACCTTCAGATGCTACAAGGATGCCATTGACTTCATCGTGGATATTCGTGAGAAAGCGACAAGAAAGAAGATTGTTGAGACCTACGATGACCAGAAACTCGATGAACTTCTGAAAGTTACCCTCTATCCTTACCAAAAGGAAGGCATCCGCTTTGCAGCCAAGGCTGGCAAGGCTATCATTGCCGACGAGATGGGTCTCGGAAAGACCATCCAAGCCATTGGCACTGCCGAACTATTGCGTAAGGAAGGGCTCATCGGCTCTGTTCTCATCCTCTGCCCTACCTCCTTGAAATACCAATGGCGCAGTGAAATCAAGAAGTTTGCCAATGCCGAGGTCTATGTCATCGAAGGAAACCATCTCAAGAGAAAGGAGGCTTACAATCGTCCTGAGCCTTACAAGATTATCTCATACAACAGTGCCGCCAACGACATCAAGATACTCGGCGGTCTGCAAACCGACATGCTCATCATGGACGAGGTGCAACGCCTCAAGAACTGGAACACCCAGATTTCTCGTGCAGCAAGAAAGATAGAGTCAGACTATTCCGTGATTCTTTCAGGTACACCTTTGGAGAACAAGCTCGACGAACTTTACTCCATCGTAGAGTTTGTGGATAACTTCCGTCTTGCCCCTTACTACCTCTTCAAGGAGAACCATATCATCACCGATGAAACAGGAAAAGTGCTTGGATATAAGAATCTCAACGAGATAGGACAGAAACTCAGCGACATACTGATTCGCCGTCGCAAGAAAGATGTGAAGCTTCAGATGCCCAAACGAATGGACAAAAACCTCTTTGTGCCTATGACAGATGAGCAAATGGGGATGCATCAGGAATGGCAAAACAGTGTACGCATATTAGTCTTGAAATGGAAAAGAATGCATTTCTTGTCAGATAAGGACCGCAAGCGCCTCATGCTCTTCCTCTCTCAGATGCGAATGGTATGCGACAGCAGTTATATCCTCGACCAAAAGACGAGATACGACACCAAGGTGGAGGAGTGCGTGAATATCATCAGCGACATCATCAGCGAGGAAGGCGAAAAGGTAGTGGTATTCAGCCAATGGGAACGCATGACCCGACTCATCGCCAAGGAACTGGAGAAGAAAGAGATAGGTTTCGAGTATCTACATGGCGGCGTGCCTTCCGAGAAGCGTAAGAACTTGGTGGACAACTTCATGAACGAGCCTTCGAGTCGAGTATTTCTTTCCACAGATGCCGGTAGCACAGGCTTGAACCTGCAAGCAGCCGCCACCATCATCAACATCGACTTACCTTGGAATCCTGCCGTGCTCGAACAGCGCATTGGCCGCATCTATCGCCTTGGTCAGCAGAACAACATCCAGGTCATCAACCTCGTGGCTCCACACTCAATAGAAGAAGGAATGTTGGGAAAACTCCGCTTCAAGACTTCCATGTTTGAGGGAGTATTGGACGATGGCGAGGACTCTGTATTCATCAGTGATGACAAGTTTACCAAGATAATGGAGACGGTGAGCGGCATCGTGGAAGAAGTGGAGGATTCTTCAAACTCTTCCGAAACAGAAGAAACTATCAAAACTTCTGCCTCAACAATATCTGTCGATGAAGAAGAAAAGCCAAAGGCCTCATCCAATGAACAGAACAAGGAAGTAAAGGACGACCATGTGGCATCTTCAGAGGATATTTCTAACGATACAACCGAAGCAGATGTACTAAAGCCTACTGTTGACTTTGGAGATTTGGAACCAACAGAAAACAATACTCCGAAAAGAAACGAGAATCAAATCAACAACTCTCAACAAGTACAAGGTACCAGTACTTCTCGACACCCGTCACAGCCAAAGGATTTGGTAGCGCAAGGCGTTTCCTTCCTATCTGGTTTGGCAGAGACCTTGAAGTCGCCAGAGGCAACTGCGCAATTGGTTGACTCCATCGTTGAGAAAGATGAAGAGACAGGAGAGACCTCCATCAAGATTCCTGTGGAGAGCAAGGAAACAGTAGCTAACCTCTTTAGCCTCATCGGAAAACTGTTTGCGAAATGATGTCAAAACAGGAACAGATGACCAGAGAAGAAGCTATTGCCATGCACCTCTGCAACCAGAGGCTTCACTCTATCTGTAAAGTATGGGGCATCTACCAACGACCCGAACTTAAAAGGACTTTCCATAATCGAAATTTTTCGTAACGAAATTTTTGCAAGGATAAGGAAAATTATCAAAAATCGCAAGAAAATACTTCCTTTTAACATCATTTGTCTAAAAATACTTGGAGCGTATTGAAATAAAATGTATCTTTGCAACAAATTAGTAATAATTACAAAAATATGTATTATTCACTAATAAATAACGAGTTAGTTAACAGTATTAACGCAAATAAAAGAAAGGAAAACATTATGAAGAAGTATATATGTGACGTATGTGGATGGGTATATGACCCTGCAGTAGGCGACCCTGACGGTGGCATCGCCCCAGGTACAGCATTCGAGGACATCCCAGACGATTGGGTTTGCCCACTTTGCGGTGTAGGCAAAGATGAATTCAGTCCTGTGGAGGAATAAAATAAGAAAGGAGGAACAATTATGACTAAGAACAGAGAAATCTACCGTTGCACAGTTTGTGGCAACGTAGTAGAAGTAGTGAACCCAGGTGCCGTGCTAAGTTGTTGCGGTCAACCGATGAAACTTATGAAGGAGAACACCACAGATGGCGCCAAGGAGAAGCATGTGCCTGTCATCGAGAAGATAGAAGGTGGATACAAAGTAAGCATCGGGAGCGTGGAGCATCCGATGCAGCCCGAGCACTATATTCAATGGATAGAACTGCTCACTCCTACCGATGTGCTTCGCCATGAGTTGAAACCTGGCGAAAAACCTGAGGCTATCTTCTTGACAGAAGCAGATGCCAAGGATGTGACGGCTCGTGAATACTGCAACCTGCATGGATTGTGGAAAGGAGAAGCAGAAGTATAAAAAACAATCCATTGTATGCTCAGACAAAGCTAAATATACATAGAAGTGTCGCAATCTCTCTTTTTGGGGGAGATTACGACACTTTTATTATAAATATCTTGGATTATCCAAAGAAAAAATATAACTTTGCCGCATCATCCCATGTAGTATCATAAAGATCCTGCAAACATGAAGAAAAAGAAATAAAAATCTAAGAAATGATAAGAATCACAAGGCATATTATAAGAGCATATCTCCTACTGCTAGCAATAAGCCTCGTCACTTGTTTCGTCTCTTGCAAAGGAGAAAAGACATTACCAACAATGCGCTCCGCTTATTATTGGAGCACTACTTGGCTGATGGACAGCAGTAAGACGAACTTCATCCGAGAGCATCGTATCAAGCGACTCTACGTGAGATACTTTGATGTGGTGGAAGATGAGGAAGGAGAAGCCATGCCCAACGCTACCATTCTATTTCAAAGCCCCATACCTAAAGGAATCGAAATCATCCCCGTCATCTATATCATAAACGACTGTTTGAAGTCTAAGGGTTTTCATGAGGAAAAGGGAAATGATTCTGAAAATGGGAATAACGAAGAGCATAGTATAAACGAAGGAAATGGGAATAACGAAAAGTTTATCCAACTGCTCACCGAAAAGATTCTCAAGAGAATCATTCAGATGAACGAGGCTAACGACATCAAGAACGTAAAGGAGATTCAGATAGATTGCGACTGGACTGCCTCTACCCAAGATACCTACTTTGATTTTCTCAAGATACTAAGAGAGAAGGCACAAGCCCAGCAAATGAAGCTATCCGCCACCATTCGCCTGCACCAACTCTCGATGACTCCGCCACCTGTGGATAGAGGCATCTTGATGATGTACAACACAGGCGATGCCAAACAGTTGAAATGCCAGAAGCCCATACTCGACATGAAGGACGTTGCTCCTTACATCCAGCACTTGGGCAGCTATCCACTCCCACTCTCCGCCGCCTATCCCCTCTTCAGTTGGCGCATTCTCTTCAGGGGAGATAAGTTCGTGGGAATCATGCACACAGACGATGAACTCCCCATCTTGCCTGGCGACAGCATCGTGGTAAGAAAGCCCGAGATGACTGACATCACGGAAGCCGTCAAGAGCATCAACCGCCAAAACAGAGACATCAATAACGAGGTCATCCTCTTCGACCTCAGCTCGCAAAATATCAAACGATTTAACTCAAAAGATTATGAAAGGATTTATCAGCACTAGCATCAACCTTGTCAAAAGGTTCACCGAGCACAACAAGCGCAGTTTGGCTCTTTTGATGGTTTCCGTATGCTTCGGCATCCATGCCCAAGCTTGCATTTTTGAGAAACCTGACCACAATTACTATATGTTCAGCGTGTTCAATCGCGATGAAACGTCACCTGCCTATCTCGACAACATCGCCGAATATTGGAAGAAATATGTCGGAGACCATTCAGAGGACATATATTATTATAGTTATATCTGGAACAAGGAAAGCATTCTCAAAGCTGCCCAACGCAAGAAAGACATGGAGATGCAGACCTATCTGAAACGCTTGAATGCTTATCTCGATGCGTGCGATAAGTTAAACACCGACTCTTGGGATTACGCCTCCAAGCAGGAACGCCAAAAAGCTCTCTTATCACTGAATCAACTCGCCAATGCGGCAAAGCTCTACAAGGGAAGCAGACTAAAAAGCCAATATGCCCTGCTCCGCATGCGCATCAACATGCTAAGGAATCTCAACCAGCAGAACATCATTGCCTCCAAACTTCCACAATCCATGTGGCGAGAGGCGATGTACAACATCTATGCCCGTGCCCTTTGGAAGACTGGCAAGCGACAGCAAGCACTCGACATCTATGCCGAACAAGGCGACATCGAGAGCATCAAGTTCATCGCCTCCAATTATCGCAATCTCGCAGGCATCCAGAGCATCTACCTCAAGAACCCGAACTCACAGATGCTTGCCTACTTGGTGCAAGACTTCGTCAACAATAGCCAACAGACGATAGACAGCCAAGCCAAGGGAAAACTCGACAAAGATTGGATAGCTGAAATCGGAGCCAAAGTCATCTATCAGAAAGAAGCCATGAACTTCATCACCTTCGCCAATAAGGTCATCGCCGAAGGCAAGACCCAAAGTCCATGCCTCTGGCGTTCTGCTACTGCCATGCTCCACTATCTCTACAGAGAGCCAAGGGTTGCGTGGAAGGAAATCAATGAAGCCATGACCCTCGATGGCACTCCGAGAATGAAAGACAACGCACGTGCCATCCGCATATTGGTCTCCACCCAAAACACGCAAGTAAAACAAGCGATAAGCGATTACTCTACTTATCTGGTTAGCGAATTCAAATGGCTCGACGAGAAAGCAAAAGAAGAAGCCCATGGAAACGGATATGACAATCACTATACCGAGGTGTTGGAACGTGTTGCCTACCGAGGTTTATACCGTCACTTCCGTAATCTTGCTATGATAATGGGACACACCGAGAAAATCAAAGAATATGAGAGCATGGCTACTGCGATGTATGGCATGATGGATGCCTATGAGCGTACATTCTGCCAAGATGAACAAGACGAGCAATACATCAGCAAGTATCTCTATTCCTCTGAATACGCAGAGCTGCTCGACTCGCTCACTGCCCAACAACTCGCCGACTACTATTCGTTCATCACCACACTGCATGAGGATGCTTTCGAGCAATACGTCTGCCAGTCGCTTTATCACAATGCCGACTTCTTCAAGGACATGATAGGCACCAAGTACCTAGCCGAAGGCAACTTTGGTGAGGCGGCACGATGGCTCAAGGATGTATCTCTGCCGTTCATCAACCAGCAAGCCATCAGCTACTATGCTTCCAAGCGTAGTTTCGACGTACCTTTTTGGTTTAATCATCAGAAAGTGGATGACGAAAACATTTGGTGCATAGAAGGCGATTATGCGAACATGAAGGAGAACCCCAAACTGAAGTTCTGTCAAGAGATGAACCAACTCATCGGCGAATACAACGTGAGCCGGGAGGGCGAGGCAAAGGATGAACTCGCCTACCAGTTAGCCGTGCGCTATTACCAAGCCTCCTGCTATGGCGATTGTTGGTATCTCACCCATTACGGCAAGAGCATCAATGATAGTGCCCGCTCTGGAGAAGCCGACTTTGCCGCTATCGCACAGAAATACCTGAAGGTTAGCAAGCAGAGCAGCAATCTCCAGTTGCGTTATCATTCCCTCATCGCCTTGGCATCCATCGACATCGACCCTTGGCGCAAAGAAGTGTATGATGAGAATTGGAACT
>ERZ808277.418-NODE-418-length-13402-cov-5.798232_pt1 | contig 13402 bp, 15 predicted proteins | sample MGYA00521240_ERZ808277 | MGnify/ENA primary metagenome ERZ808277 (study PRJEB31516, sample SAMN03275599) | gut metagenome | biome: mammalia-associated habitat; material: feces | host: Papio cynocephalus | place: Kenya | collected 2012-07-17 ... | reverse complement strand
AAGTTAAATACAAGACTCTCTGTAGCAATGTCTTAAAAAGGTGTTATATAGAAGAAGTTATTAGATTTATCGCTGATAAATTAGCGCACCGTACAATCCTGATGGCAAGCGGACATATTCAAGCAAGCATATTCATTAGAAATTGTGGGAAGCGTTTCGTACGATATTCTTTGATTTCGTACATTTGTCGGGGAGATTGGGGGCATTATTTGGAAATTATCTGTACATTCGTGGGCGAAACATCTGGAATTGATGGGGAAATATCTTGTCATAGAGACTACGGCCAACCTACTGCGGATTCCTCTGGAGAGCCTTGTGTATGTCAGGGCGGAGGGGAACTACAGCAGGATATTCACTGTTCTTGATGTGGTTAAAGGCAGCAAGGGCACATTGGTGACGTACAAGCTGGGGTGGATTCACAACAGCTTGTCCGATGTGATAGGTGATGTCGCGGACAAGAATATCGTGAGGGCCGGGAAAAGCCACATCATCAATCTGGATTTTGTCTCTGAGATCAACATCTCGCAACAGATTTTGGTCTTATCAGACTGCGACAGATTCAACGTGGTGCTTTCCGACGGACTGTCAAGGGAAGTTCTGAAATCCTTGAAGTCCACTCTAGGTAATGATGGCAACGACTAAACGAAGACTCAAATGAACAGACAGGACTACGATAATGTACGGGACGACGAGGTCATCTTCATAGGAGGTGACAAAGGTCGGGACATCAACGGGAACAAACCGCCCAAGCGACCAAGGTGGATATTTATTGCCATCGCACTGCTTGCTTTGTCAGCAGTGGCTCTGGCGGTTCTTTGCAGGAAAGACAACAAGGCGGAGGACAATGGGGAGACAGGTCTGTTCGAGGAAAGCATCGAGACTAAGGCCGATTCCCTGACGACCGTCGCGGCGGAAGACCCGGATTCCTGCGGGGTGGCATATTCAGAGAAGATCGACACGCTCGCGGCCGATGTTCCGCTGACGCTGTACATCCCGCACTGCGCTGTCCCTGAACTCTCCGTCGGAGCTCCGGAGGAAGACAAGAGTGAATATGTCCTTGCGGCACAGGCGGCGGACATCCGGGCGGACAACCGTGAGATTCTCGGCTCGTTTGTGCTCAAAGGAGATGTTCTGGCGCAGGGAATATCCAAGAAAGGCTTCTGCGCCATCATAGACGGGCGGATCACAATCGGAGTCGCTGAAGACACGGACCTTTTCGACAAGGCCATCGAGACAGAAGGCTATTTCTTCAGGCAGTATCCTCTCGTGGACAACGGCACTCCGGTCGATAACAATCTAAAGAGCGCCACGGTCCGAAAAGCTCTCTGCTCGAAGGGTGGCGAAATATTCATTGCTGTCTCTCAAGAAGATATGACCATGCAGGACTTCGCCGCCACGCTCGCCGCCTTCGGAGTTGACAACGCCATTTACCTTGTCGGTAGCGCGTCATCGTACGGTTGGTATATTCCGGAAGAAGGGAAAGTAATCGAGTTCGGCCTTAACGTTCATCGCCGCTCCTACCGCAACGAATCCTACATCCGCTGGCGGAAGGCGGAGTAGGTTTGGAATTTCACTGATAATCATTATCTTTGCAAAAAACTTAACTAAATTTATGAATATGGTTTACAAAGCAATTGACATTGCGCATAAGCTGATAGCGATGGCGCAAAGAGATGAAGCGAATGGTGGGGAATTGCTTACCAACCTTAAACTTCAAAAACTGCTGTACTATCAGCAGGGATTTCACCTTGGCAGTTTCGGGACACCGCTTTTCAAAGAGGAAATCGAGGCGTGGATGTATGGGCCGGTCGTTTCCTGCATCTACGATCATTTTCGGAAATATGGAGCAGAAGGGTTGCAGTTTGATGGTGAAATCATCTCGCTGACAGATCCTGAAGAGGAACTCTTCGCACAGGTGTATGATTCGTTCAGGGATTTTTCAGCGATTGGGTTAATGAATCGCACCCACAAGGAAAAACCTTGGCTGGATTCTTGTCCGCACGACCGTGGTACAGTAATCGATCAAAGCCTGATGAAGGAATATTTCAAAAACCAATTCGAATAGGCTTATGAGCAAGCGATTAAAGATCGCGGCTCCTGAAATTAAAATTCAGGAGCCGGTGAAAGTTGTATTCGGATTCTCCGAACTGAGACAATGCAGTTACATCAATGCCACAAACGATGGGAAATTCTTCATAAGATTCATCGAGCGTCTGAAGAATCTTTGTACGCTGACTTGGAATCAGGTTTACACATCATCAAGGCATTCTTTTGGAACATAGACCATTATGAAAGAGAACCTAAATTCCTCCACACAACAGTTATGTCCTTCAGGCGTGGACAAATTACTTATCCTGCGTGCCACTGAAGACAATCACTCATTTCTCGGCTACCGCTCCGATGATGTCTTTCAGATACTGTTCATAGAGTACCGATTCGGAGATATTTACCAGCATTAACGACATATTCAAGCATACACAAAGGATATGACAAAAATATTTTTAAGGGATAAACAGGCAGGAACCACCAACTAAAGGCAACTTGTATGAAGCCGATCAAAGCTGCACTTCGGTCACTGAGCCTGTCGAAGTGACAATGCGGGTTTGGGGGCATCCTCGGTCGCTTCGACAAGTTCAGCGACCGGTGAAAACACGCAAGGGGTTGACATTTTAAAGGGAATCAAAAGATTCCCTTTGGGTTTGCAATGAATATTGGGAAAATATTCATAAATTTATAGCCACATATTAAAAACACATAACCATTATGGCAAAGATTATAGAATGCGTGCCCAACTTCAGCGAGGGGCGGGACAGGAATGTGATAGACAAGATCGTGAAGGCGATCGCTTCGACTAAGGTGAATGTCGATGGCAACGAGGAAAGCGTCAAGGTGCTTGACGTGGATCCGGGAGAGGCGACCAACAGAACCGTCGTGACCTTCGTGGGAAGCCCTGAGGCGGTGCTAGAGGCGGCTTTCCAAGGGGTCAAGTGCTCCGGAGAGGTGATCGACATGAGACATCACCACGGGGCGCATCCTCGGTCGGGAGCGTGCGATGTGCTGCCGCTCGTGCCGGTGGCCGGAATCACGCTGGAAGAGTGCGCAGAACTGGCGCGCGGGCTTGCGAAGAGAATCTATGACGAGCTCGGAATCCCTTGCTACTGCTACGAGGCGGCAGCGTTCAAGCCTGAGAGGAAGAACCTTGCGGTGTGCAGGGCCGGGGAATATGAAGCCCTGCCGGAGAAGATCGCGGATCCTGCCAAGGCACCGGACTTCGGGCCTAAGGAATATAACGAAACCGTGGCGAAGAGCGGAGCCATCAACGTGGGAGCCAGGGACTTCCTCGTGGCAGTGAACTATAATCTCAACACTACCTCTACCCGCCGCGCGATGGCGATCGCGTTCGACGTGCGCGAGAAGGGACGCAAGATGCGCGAGGGCGGAAGCCTGACAGGAAAGGTGCTCAAGGACGAGAACGGCAAGGAACGCTGGCAGCCGGGCACCCTCAAGGGATGCAAGGCAATCGGCTGGTACATTGATGAATATGGCATCGCGCAGGTTTCGATGAACATCACGAACATCCAGGCCACGCCTCTGCACATCGCCTACGAGGAAGTCTCCAGAGCTGCCGCGGCCAGAGGACTGAAAGTCACAGGAGCAGAGATCGTCGGACTGGTTCCGAAACGAGTTCTGATGGAGGCCGGAAAGTTCTACCTTGAGAAGCAGGAACGCTCTCTGGGAATCTCGGAGGACGAGATAATGAAGATAGCCGTCAAATCGATGAGCCTTGACGACCTCAAGCCGTTCAACCCGCACGAGAAAGTCATTGAATATCTTATGGAAGATCCTGAGCAGATGGCCGTCAAGGAAAGGCTCATCAGAATGACGCTCAAGGGATTCGCCGAGGAGACAGCGTCAGAGTCCCCTGCCCCTGGCGGTGGCTCGATCTCCGCTTACATGGGCGCTCTCGGAGCGGCTCTCGGCACGATGGTCGCCAATCTTTCCGCCCACAAGAGAGGCTGGGATGACCGCTGGAAGGAATTCTCAGACTGGGCCGAGAAGGGACACGCTGTGATGCAGGAGCTTGTAGGCCTCGTGGATGAGGACACAGCGGCGTTCGACAAGATCATGGCGGCGTTCGGACTTCCTAAAGGCACGGAAGAAGAGAAGGCTGCCCGCGCGGAAGCCATCGAGAAGGCCACACTTTATGCCACACAGGTACCTCTGCGCACGATGAAGGCTGCATTCAGGGCCTTCGAGATCACAAGGGCGATGGCCGAAATCGGCAATCCGAATTCCGTCTCAGACGCTGGAGTCGGTGCGTTGGCCGCACGAAGCGCGGTTCTCGGAGCGCAGCTCAACGTGAAGATCAACGCGGCTTCCCTGAACGACAAGGCAAAGGCCGCCGAACTGGTCGCCGAAGCCGACGAAATAGCCGCCAAAGCCGTGAAAGAAGAAAAGGAGATTCTGGACATCGTAAACTCGAAGATCAATGGATAAGTTTCAGGAAGAGATACTTGCGGGCATTCCGCAGGACAGGCTCCCGGAGCCTAAGCCTTACGACAAGACCATAAACCACGCTCCCAAGCGCAAGGACATCCTCACGGCTGAGGAGAAGGTGCTGGCGCTGAAGAACGCACTGAGATATTTCCCGGCCAAGTTCCATGCTGAACTGGCACCGGAGTTCGCACAGGAGCTGAAGGACTACGGACGAATCTACATGTACCGCTTCCGCCCGTCCTACGACATCTACGCCAGACCTATTGATGAATATCCTTGCCGGAGCCGTCAGGCAGCGGCCATCATGGCGATGATCCAGAACAATCTGGACCCAAGGGTGGCGCAGCATCCGCACGAGCTGATCATCTACGGAGGCAACGGGGCGATATTCCAGAACTGGGCGCAGTATAGGCTGACAATGAAGTATTTGGCCGAGATGACCGACGAGCAGACGCTCTCAATGTACTCCGGCCATCCGATGGGACTTTTCCCAAGTCACAAGGACGCGCCGAGGGTCGTGGTGACAAACGGAATGGTCATCCCGAACTATTCAAAGCAGGATGATTGGGAAAGATTCAATGCACTCGGAGTGTCGCAGTACGGCCAGATGACAGCCGGATCGTACATGTACATCGGCCCTCAGGGAATCGTGCACGGAACGACGATCACGGTGATGAACGCTGCTCGCAAGCAGCTGAAGGCCAGAGGCATCGCTGGAACAAGGGAGAACATGAAGGGAATGCTCTTCGTGACCGCTGGACTCGGTGGAATGTCCGGAGCGCAGCCTAAGGCCGGCAACATCGCTGGAGTCGTGAGCGTCACTGCCGAAATCAATCCGCTGGCGGCCCGCAAACGCTACGACCAAGGTTGGGTCGATGAACTTCACGAGAATCTGGACGAACTCATTCCTCGCATCCGCAAGGCAATGGAAAATAAGGAGACCGTCTCTCTGGCCTACGTGGGCAACGTAGTGGACCTATGGGAGAGGCTCGCAGTCGAGAATATTCCTGTGGATCTTGGCTCGGACCAGACTTCGCTCCACAATCCGTGGGCGGGTGGCTACTACCCTGTCGGGCTGTCATTCGAGGAGTCCGTCAGGATGATGGCAGAGGAACCGGAGAAGTTCCGCGAGGCTGTGAAGGCATCGCTAAGAAGGCACGTCGCCGCCATCAACGAATTGTCAGCCCAAGGGATGTACTTTTTCGACTACGGCAACGCCTTCCTGCTGGAATCCTCCAGAGCGGGGGCTGACATACTCAAGGCCGACGGCACGTTCCGCTATCCGTCCTACGTCCAGGACATTATGGGGCCGCTCTATTTCGACTACGGTTTCGGACCGTTCCGCTGGGTGTGCATGAGCGAGAGGCCGGAGGACCTCGCAAAGTCCGATGAGATAGCCGTGAATATTCTTAAAAAGGAACTTGAGACGGCGCCCGAGGAGATCCAGGGGCAGCTGAACGATAATATTCATTGGATAGAGGAAGCCGGCAGGAACAACCTCGTGGTTGGGTCACAGGCCCGCATCCTCTACGCTGACTGCGAGGGCAGGACCAAGATCGCCCTCGCCTTCAACGAGGCCATCCGCAAAGGTGAGATTTCCGCTCCGATCGTGCTTGGCCGCGACCATCACGATGTGTCCGGAACCGATTCACCGTTCCGTGAGACATCCAACATCTACGACGGATCACGGTTCACCGCAGACATGGCAATCCAGAACGTCATCGGTGACGGTTTCCGAGGAGCCACCTGGGTTTCAATCCATAACGGAGGCGGAGTCGGCTGGGGCGAGGTCATCAACGGAGGCTTCGGAATGGTGATCGACGGATCGGCCGATTCGGACAGGCACATTACCCAGATGCTGTTCTGGGACGTGAACAACGGAATAGCCCGCCGCAGCTGGGCTCGCAACGAGGGAGCTGAACACGCCATCCTTAGGGAAATGGACCGCACGCCCGAACTCAAGGTGACGGTACCGAACATTGCGGACGAAAACATTGTCAGAAAAGCGATTGAAGAACTATGACACACATCATCTCACATGAACATCTCAGCCTCGAAAGGCTGAAAGCGATACTTGAGAACCATGAAAGGGTCGAGCTCGGCCCGGAGGCTGTGGCTGCCATCGAAAAATGCCGTAAGTACCTGGACAGCAAGATGGAGGACATAGGCCGTCCGGTTTATGGAGTGACCACTGGATTCGGATCGCTGTGCAACGTCACTATCCCGGCTGACCAGCTCTCGCAGCTCCAGCACAATCTGGTGATGTCCCACGCCTGCGGAACCGGCGAGACGGTACGTCCGCAGATCGTGAGGCTGATGCTTTTGCTTAAGGCACAGTCCCTGTCCTACGGGCATTCCGGAGCGCAATTGATTACAGTCCAGAGGCTTCTGGACATGTTCAACAACGACATTCTTCCGGTTGTCTATCAGCAGGGCTCTCTGGGCGCTTCCGGAGACCTCGCTCCCCTCGCCCACCTCAGCCTTCCGCTGATCGGACTCGGAGAGGTTCTCTACAAGGGCAAGGTAAGGCCGAGCAAGGAGGTCTGGGACGAGATGGGCTGGAAGCCGATCAGCCTTCAGTCCAAGGAGGGTCTCGCGCTTCTTAACGGAACGCAGTTCATGAGCGCGCACGCCATCTGGTCTCTGATACAGTGCCACAGGCTTTCGGAGTGGGCAGACAGGATCGGGGCGATGTCTTTGGAGGCCTACGACGGACGCATCGAACCGTTCCTGCCGCTTACGCACCAACTTCGTCCGCACAAGGGACAGATCGACACGGCTGCCCGCTTCATGACTCTGCTTGAGGGCAGCGAGCTGATCAAGAACCACAAGGAGCACGTTCAGGATCCATATTCATTCCGCTGCATTCCGCAAGTTCACGGTGCGGTCAAGGACAACATCCGCTACGTCGAGTCGGTGATTGAAAACGAAATCAACAGCGCGACGGACAACCCGAACGTCTTCCCGGACGAGGACATGATCATCTCCGCCGGCAACTTCCACGGGGAGCCTATCGCCATCCCGATGGACACGTTGGCGATCGCGATGTCCGAACTCGCAAACATCTCGGAGAGAAGAATATACCGCCTGATTTCCGGTCAGCGCGGTCTGCCGAAATTCTTGGTGGCGACTCCTGGTCTAAACAGCGGCTTCATGATACCGCAGTACACGGCGGCCTCGATCGTGAGTCAGAACAAGGGCCTCTGCTGGCCTGCGTCCGTGGATTCCATCCCGTCCTCGCAAGGTCAGGAAGATCACGTTAGCATGGGTTCCAACGCCGCCACGAAACTTGTGCGTGTGGTTGACAATTGCGAGGAAGTGCTTGCCATAGAATTGTTCAACGCGGCTCAGGCTCTCGATTTCAGACACCAGCTAGCCGGCAACAAATCCTCCGAGACCATCGAGGGGATATTCAATGATTACCGCAAGGTCGTGCCATTCATCAGCGATGATGTCTACATGCACCCGCTCATCCAGAAATCCATCGAGTTCATAAGATGACCATAATCACCAACATCGGCGAACTGGTCGGAATCGTTCCCGAAGGTGTCCTGCGCAAGCTGGGCACCGAGATGGACGAGGTCGGCTCGCTGAAGGATGCCTATCTCACAATCGAAGGCGAAAGGATCTCAGGATTCGGGAATATGTCCGATTGTCCAGCGTCAGGTCCTCAGGACGAAGTGATTGACGCTGAAGGCGGTATGGTGATGCCAACCTTCTGCGACTCCCACACCCACATCTGCTACGCCGGGACCCGTGAGCAGGAGTTCATCGACAAGATCAACGGCCTGAGCTACGAGGAGATAGCCGCCCGTGGAGGCGGAATCCTCAACTCCGCTGACCTGCTCCACCGCACGAGCGAGGAGGAATTATATTCACAGACAATGACCCGCGTCCGGGAAATGATCGCCAAGGGAACCGGTGCGATTGAGATCAAGAGCGGCTACGGCCTCACGACAGAGGATGAGCTGAAGATGCTCCGGGTGATCCGCCGCATCAAAAGCGAGTCTCCTGCAACCATCAAGGCGACCTTCCTCGGTGCGCACGCCGTCGGCAGAGCCTTCAAAGGCCGGCAGAATGAATATGTCAACCTCGTCTGCAAGGAGATGATCCCAGCCGTCGCCGCCGAAGGGCTTACTGAATATGTCGATGTGTTCTGCGACGAGGGTTTCTTCACGGTTTCCGAGACGGATCGCATCCTTTCAGTAGGAGAGAGTTACGGCCTCATCCCGAAAATCCACGCCAACGAGCTGGCATGCTCAGGCGGCGTGCAGGTGGCCGTGAAGCACAACGCCCTTTCGGTCGATCACCTTGAGCGCACCACAGACGCGGAGATCGAGTCGTTAAGGGACTCACGCACAATGCCTACGATGCTTCCCGGCTCGTCTTTCTTCCTCGGAATCCCTTACGGCATGGCCAAGGAATATGTCAGCGAGGGCCTCGGCATAGCCCTGGCCTCGGACTACAACCCTGGCTCCTCTCCATCAGGTGACATGCGTTTCGTGATGGCCTTAGGCTGCATCAGAATGCGCCTCACCCCGGCCCAGTCCTTCAACGCCTGCACCCTGAACTCCGCCTACGCGATGGGTGTCGCCGAGGATTTGGGCTCAATTACCGTCGGCAAACTCGCCAACCTCATCGTCACGACCCCCGTCCCGTCCCTCGCCTTCATCCCGTACTGCCACCAGACACCGTTCATCAGCAAGGTGATTCTCCGCGGCAAGCATATTTGTGGATAGTCGAACCTTCTTGCGCAAACCAACACATTGTATTATATTTGCCAATACAAACATAGCACAATGTATTATGGCACAGTCAACACTATCTATGAGGGTAGATGATACCTTAAAAAAGAATTTCGATAGCATCTGCGATGATTTCGGATTCACAAGCACGGCAGCGATCACAGTTTTCATGAAAACTGTGGTGCGTGAAAGAAGAATCCCTTTTGAAATCAAAGCATCGACAAAAGAGCAAATCAACAATGATGCGTGGAACGCATTTCTGGAAATGCGCAAGCAAGCGGCTTCGGCCGGAGCGCAGGATCTTTCCTTAGACGAGATAAACGCAGAGATAAAAGAAGCCCGTGATGAGAAGTAAAATCTATGCGGTCATAGACACGAATGTCCTCGTTTCCGCGTTGATCTCAAAATCCATCGAGTCCAATCCTGTGAAGGTTTTCCGTGCCATCATTCAAGGCAAGATTATCCCTTTGTACAATGATGAAATCCTTTCCGAGTACAATTCTGTTCTTTCAAGGGATAAATTTCATTTGGATAAATCCTTGATAAAGACTGTTCTTAAAGCCATTGTCACTGATGGTCTAAGTCTTGACAAAACTCCTGCTACAGACATTGATTTTCCAGATCGCAAAGACATCGTGTTTTACGAAATCGCATTATCAAAGAGCGAGTCATATCTGGTGACAGGCAATTTAAAGCATTTTCCGGCAAAACCATTCGTAGTATCCCCAAGTGAAATGATCAGCATATTAGAATCAGATAATAACACAGAACTTGAATAACATCTCTGAATAGATGCAAGTCCGTCCCGTCCCTCGCCTTCATCCATTACTGCCACCAGCCCCCGTTCATCAGCCGGGTGACTCTCCGAGGCAAGCATTTCTGCTGATTGCAGGACCTACGATAGACCTCAACGAAGGCAGCATTTTCGAGAGATAATGCTGCCTTCGTATGCTATTTGGTCTTCGACAGGAGCAAGTTTCCCCATTATTGCTCCTCTGGTCGTACGATTAGGCGACTTCTCCTCAAAGCTTCACTTAACAAAATCCGGACACTTGCCGCCACCATCACTACTTACAGACTAAAACGAATATCCCAGACTGAAGTACGGATAGAAAATAGATTTGGAAAGGCCATACTTTCCGAAACCGTACGATGGGTTTAAACCGCAACGGAACACAAAGCCCTTTTCCGTACGAAGGCGGTAACCGACATTCGCATAGAGTAAATATCCCCACTGGGTCTTCCTCACCTCCTCCGGAATAACACCAGTAAGGCCATCCGCGTCAATGCTCTTATATTCAGTGACCTTGTTAAAATACACCCCGTTGGACATTCCGGCACCGACCTCGAAATGGTGCTTTCGGCCTCCGGTCAAATAGTTTGTCTCAACTGGCACGCCGACACCATCGATCTTAAACCAGTTACCGATGCCGAAGCCGTATCCGATCCCAGCGGCGAATCCCCATCCGGAATCCCCCTTGAACCGGGCGTCATAAGACACTCCAACCGCATTGGCCGCCCCAAGGAAATCCAGCCGGACATTCCGGTCCTGCGCCCCAGCCTTGAAACATAACATAATCGCCAAAGCCCATAGTGCAATTCTGTTCATAACAACATTTAACTTAAAGATATTAATAATTAGGTGTCTAAGAGAATATTCTGATTATCATTCATAATCTTCAGCACTCGTGAAGAATACAGCATAGTAATTATGGCCATTTTCAGTCACAATGTCCATTCGGTATGCAGAACCTGATCCGACAGGAATCAACATCCTTCCAGAAGTGCTGTTTCCAACATACTCTTGGATTTCACCTGTCGTTTGATTTTCAAGAGACACTGCCACTGCTCCAAGATTGGATAGGAATGACAACTCAAGACTATTCGAGAATGAATAATAAAAGCACTCAACCTGAATTTTCGCTGGAGCATGATTACCTTTTGGAGCCGGTTTCTTTATTTCCATTACCGAAATAGGTTTGATGTCTTCATTTTGCGAATGCACCGTAGGGCCGACAGTCAGCAGTGCCAATAATAATAGTATAACCTTTCTCATAATAAAACGTATTATTTCCGACTGCAAAGTTCGGGAGAAAGGTTGATAACTCAATTAAAAAAAGTTTTACTTTCGATAAATGTAATTAGTCTATTACTAATCAGTTACGGGCCAGCAAAATATCATTTTCTTACTTTTGCCCGTCAAGTTATTAATTATCAATATATTAATCAACAGCCAACATTTACAACAAAATAGCAACACGCTAATTATCAAACCAATAGCCTTATCAAGATATAAATTCCGAGAAAAGAGTCTGATGTTTGCTCTCTAATTTCGCAATTCTATCTTTGATATTGTGCCGCTTTGTGTAAACAGAGCTAACATTATAGCCCATCATTCGGGCTATGGTCTTGGTGTCGAAACCGAGGATTAAGAAGGTAATAAAACGAAAATCTTTCTCGGCCGTATTCGGCATTTCGGTGCGTAGTTTTGTCATTATACCATCGAGATTGTCGTCAAGCATAGACTCAAGCTCCCTTTGGTTCGGCTCATCCAATATCGCAAGGATCTTTTTAACTTCAGCATAAATCTTATCATTTCCTCCTTTGGAAGAATTGGAAGATTCCAAATACTGTCAGCATAAAACATTCAATTGGGCATACTGCCGTTTATTCGCTTCGACATATTTAGCCCTCAACCCCATCAACACATGTTCCTTTTCAGCGGCACTGGAAAGTTCTTCAGACAAGATTTGTATATTCTTTTCAGCCAATTTATTAGCCGACCTCAGCGAGTCTATGGAGTGCTGGTGCTCAGCCTCACAAATGAGTGATTCATTAAGCCTTTGGTCCACTTCATCTTTAAGAGAGGACATTTCCTCCAGTTGACGTTGCAACTCATTTCTAAGTTTTGAATGAATGCCCAGAACAAATGTAATTATCATCAAACCAAGAAGAATGATTATCCATTTCATCTGACGTTGAATCTTTCTATCCCTATCAAGCAATAAAGACTTATCCTCATAATAATCAGACTGTGCCAGTGCCACTGATTGGCCAACTGTTTTCCAAATCTCAGAATCCCTATCGTCTATTGAATGTTCGAAACACACTAATGCATCCTTATAATTTCCACGATGCTTGAATATCCGATACTTCCAGATCTTTAAGATAGTCGAGCTGCTGTCCGCTTTCTCCAACTGCTGGATCATATCATTTGCAGTATCGTGGTCTCCTATGATTTCAGAAGCATAGGCATAGACACAATAATCGCTTATAGAAGGCGTTATGCCAAATTCTCTAGTAGCTTTTCTGAATAGTTCAATGGATTCGTTAGGATTGGAATTGGGTTTGAAGATGTTGTTCCACGCAAGATTCAATAATTGTTCCGCATAAATTGAGGTGTCACGGATCGGTTGCGAGAAGAATATAGAGTAAAGACTATCCGCCTTAATCCAGTCCTGAATATTCGAATAAAGGCTCGCCAAAGACCCGGTAGTATTCCACAAACGGAAAGAATCCTTAGCTTGGGCAAAATAATCACAAGCCTCCTTACAATATGAAATGCCCTCCGAATTATTATTGTTCCATAAATAGACATCGGAAATGGAGGAGCTGATGATCCCCTTGAACACAAGCTTGTCCGAACGGGATGAATATTCCTTCGCACGTATATAACTAGCTATTGCGGATTCCGGATCTCCAGTGTCATACTGCGCTGTTCCAAGATAAAAATACATCTTCATCTTGTCATCACTGGAACCGTGACGTTCATAATAGCTCGCAGCCGGCTTGATGACACGCAAAGCCGGGATTGTAATGTGATTCCGATCCAACGCCATAGTGTACAGTAGAGAGTACCTCGCACGCTGCGCCTTGGTTTTAAGACTCAGCGTGTCTATTGATTCCAACGCTGATAGCGCACTGTCAGGGCTTGTCCACATAACGTTCTCGGCAGAATCCATAATCCGCCCAACCTCTTTGTTACCGCAGGACATCACCAATGCTGACATCAATAAAAACAAGGCTCTGTACAATTGTTTCATCGCATTCATAGATTTGGTTCTGCAAACTTACATTTTTGCCGGATTATTTACAAAAGAAATGAGGCCCACCTGCAAACTTCCGTGTTTGACATGATGTGAATTTTCTGCCATGAAGGT
>ERZ808277.416-NODE-416-length-13411-cov-3.298143_pt1 | contig 13411 bp, 14 predicted proteins | sample MGYA00521240_ERZ808277 | MGnify/ENA primary metagenome ERZ808277 (study PRJEB31516, sample SAMN03275599) | gut metagenome | biome: mammalia-associated habitat; material: feces | host: Papio cynocephalus | place: Kenya | collected 2012-07-17 ... | reverse complement strand
AATACTTAAACCATATATTGCTGGGAAACCTTTTGTTATTATCATTACTTCTTCTTGTGTATAGCCTAATCCTTGTATGTCTAGAATTTGCTGTTTCATGCTTTCTATGCTATAACAAAATATTGCAGGTGCTTCTTTCGTCATTTTTATTGTCTCTTTTCGAGTATAATCTAATTTCTGCATATCTTTTATCTTTTGTTGCATGTTTTCTATTCCATAACTAAATATTGCTGGTAGTTTTCTTGTCATCTTTATTGTTTCATCTCGAGTATACCCAAACTCTTGCATATCCGTTATTTTTTTCTTTATATTTTCAATGCCATACCCATATATGTTTGGTAAATTCTTGGTCATCTTAATCACTTCTTCTTTTGTATAGCCTAATTCATGCATATCTTCTATTTTCTGTGTAATATTTTCAATACTATAACCATATATATTTGGATTGCCTTTCGTTAATTTTATTATGTCTTCTTGAGTATAACCAATTTTTTTCATATCTTCTATTTTTTGTTGCATATTTTCTATATTTAAACCATATATTCCTGCAAAAATCTTTGACATTCTTATAATCTCTTGCCTTGTATAGCCTAATTTTTGCATATCTACTATTTTTTGTTGCATATTTTCTATACTATATCCATATATTGCCGGCATGCTTTTTGTCATTTTTAGTATTTCTTCTTGGATATAGCCTAATTGTTTCAAGTCTTCTATTTTCTGCCTGATATTTTCCATACTATAGCCATATATTTCTGGCTTTTTCTTCGTCATATTAATAATGTCTTCTCTGGTATAACCAATTTTTTTCATATCTTCTATTTTTTGTTGCATGTTTTCTATGCTATGACCAAATATTGTAGAAAAACTTGCTGTCATCTTAATCACTTCTTCTCGAGTATAGCCCAAATCTTGCATATCTTCTATCTTCTGTTGCATATTTTCGGTACTATAACCATATATTGCTGGTAAATTTTTTGACATTTTTATTATTTCTTCCTGTGTATAACCTAAAGATATAAAAAAGTTATAATTTTCTTTTACTCTTTTTATTAATGTTTCTGTTTTGAATGTTTTTAAACTATATGTATTTATTATTTCGTCAAATTCATTTTCAGTATAGCCTAATTTTTTAAACAATTCTTTTAATTCTTCCATTTTTCCCCCTTTTTTCTTTTGTAATAATATATTTTTCGTTCCTTGTTTCAATCTGTAATTATATTATCATAACCCACACAATAATTCAATTATTTTTTACTTTAAAACTACAATTCAACACACTCCAAACAATAGAGTAGCCAAACAATTTAAATCATAAATGCTAATAAAATATATTTTTTTAAATTTGATAAAACTATAACGATTTGTTAGAAATTTGTTAGAAAAATTTAATAATTAAAAAGCCCAAATATCTTGAAATTATATAAAAAATTTAGTATACTATTATAAATTTATACAGGTTATTTATATCCATTTTTTTCATAAATAACTTTCTATATTCTTATTTTCTATATATTTCGGAGGTGCTTTTATGCAATTAGATTTTTATCAAAACTTATTTCAAAAAGAAAACAGTAAATTGTCCAGTTTTATCAAAGATTTAACAAACTATATTAATAATTACAGTAAAGTAAAAAGCGAAACATATTGTGTTATGTCAGATGTTGATACTAACAACTCTGTATATATTGTAATTCAAAATGGAAGTGGTGCAGGAAAACATTTTAATATAGCTGATTTACCAGTGGGTACAACTAGAGGAACAATATTACGAATTAAAAATGGAAAGTTCATTATTGATGAAGATTTAACTAACAAATCCATTGAAAATCTTAATTTTGCCAAACAGAAAACAAACGAACTAAAAGCTGAATATAAAACAGAAGGTGTTGATTACTTAGTAAAAGAATTTGCAGATGACTATGTAGTACTGCAAAATCTAAAAACAGGCTTAGAATTTGATGTCTCAGATTTTAAAATAGATGTTTTCAATCGTCTTTATGAAGGACTAATTTTGACTTGTAAAAATGGAGAATATATTATAAAAATGGAGAATATATTATAAAAGACAATTGATTTATATAAAAATATACTATATAATTAGAAAAAAATAGGAGAATTTTTAATGAATAAGAAAAAAATATCAAATAAAATTATATTGTTTTTAATACTATTGATACTTCTAATTTTTATTGGAGTATTAGCTTCTATAATAAAACCAAATCAGCCTGCAACTACTTCTACTGATGATACTTTAAAAATATATTATTTTGATGTTGGTCAAGCTGATTGTTCTTTAATTATTAGTAACGGTGAAGCCATGTTAATTGATGGTGGAAATGAAGCCGACAGCTATAATATAATAAATTATTTAAAGGGCTTAGGTATAAAAATTTAAATTATGTTATAGCAACACATGCTGATGATGACCATATTGGAGGTCTTGATAAGATTATTCAAGCATTTCCAACAAAAGTTGTTTATATGCCATATACCAATAAAAACTCTAAAGAGCTAACAGAGATGAAAAATGTTGCTCAAGATATAATAAGTACACCAAATCAAAATGATGTTTTTTATGTTGGTGGTGCTAAATGCACAATAGTTCACATTGGAGATGCAAGAATAGTCTCAGAGAACAATTCTTCAATTGTTATTGAAGTTGATTATGGTGAAACAAGTTGTCTTTTTATGGGTGATAGTGAAAAAGAAGTTGAAAAAGATAAGGAAATTAACTGGAATGATATAGATATCCTAAAAGTTGCTCATCATGGTTCAAATTCTAGTTCAACTTTAGAATTTTTAGAAACAACAAAGCCCGAATATGCTATTATTTCAGCAGATTCAAGCAAGAGCTATGAACATCCTCATACAGAAGTTTTAAATAATTTAACTACAATACAAGCAACAATATATAGAACAGATCAAGAAGGAACTATTATTTTAAATAGTGATGGAAGAAAATATTATTTTACATTTGATAAAACTTCTTTAGATGGCAATCGTTAATTTTAAAATTCAAATTTTGCATATTTAAAAATCATGGTCAGGTGGTATTTAAGACCAATGTCATCAGTTTATAAATATCCCCCAGTATAACTGGGAAATTTTCATATCTGCCTATAAGGCCTTGATACTAGCTGACGCTAAAGCGTCTCAGTTTGACAGCTTACGCCACTTTCGCTTGCGTTTTTATTACTTACAACCCTTTAAAAGGGTCTTTATATTCTTTGATTGTCAATTGATCTGACATCATATCTTCTTTCAATTGATTCTCTACATATCTGTATACGGCTTCCTTGTTATTTCCTACCGTACTTACATAATATCCTCTACACCAAAATGATCTGTTGCCATATTTATATTTCAAATTTGCATGCCTTTCAAATATTATTAGTGTACTTTTTCCTTTCAAATATCCCATGAATGATGAAATACTCATTTTCGGTGGAATACTTACATACATATGTACATGGTCTGGACATGCTTCTGCATTTATTATCTCTACTTCCTTCCTTCTACATAATTCCCTCAATATTACACCTATATCTTTCTTTAATTTTCCATATATTTCTTTTCTTCTGAATTTTGGTGCAAACACAATATGGTACTTGCATTCCCATGTTGTATGTGCTAAACTATCTGTGTATGGACTTTTCATACGTCCCACTCCTTTCATGATTAATATTTTAAGCCGCCAAACTTTAAATATTATATCATATTTGAGTGGGAATTTTTGTTACTTTGCGCAAAACTATAAGTTTTCTATTTCCCCCAGCATAGCTGGGGGTTTTCTCTAAAGTTAAGCAAAAAGAATTAAAGCAAATTTGAAATGCTTTAATTCTTTATTGTCTGTTATTTATTTTTCTTGACTTAAATTTACATCTCTCCTATTTGTTTCTCTAACAATCTCATTTCTGTGTCTGTTATAACTAGGTATTCCTGTTGTCCTTTCAAGTCTTAACTCATTAACAATTCCAGAATCTGTTCTTTTTGTATATACTCCGTTTTGTAATACAAAACCACCTGCATAACGTTCTTTCTCTCCCAAAATCCTATCAATTCTCTCCCTGCTAAACATTTTATTTACTAAAAAACTTTGTAATGTATGTCTAGTTGCATCTATATCTGTAAACATATCATCTCTATAGAACATATCTGGTGTTATCCAGCTTTCTAGATATATTTGTTGTTTATCTTCGTCTAAATACCCTGCTTCCATATAACCTTGTGGTTTATAATCCACTTCCCATACTCTTAAATTTTGCATAGTTCTGGTTCTTGGATTAAATACTTGTCTATATACTGGATTTCCAGCTGCATCTATTGCTGGTGCAATATCTAAAAACGTTCTATCTTCTCTTTCAATATATATACCTCTTTCACCGAAAATAGATGGATTTTTCTTTTCAATAATAGGTGTTCTTTGTGTTTCCGGCTGTTTACTTTTTTTAAATCTATCAAACAATCCCATAAATACTCTCCTTACTTGAATAGCAATCACTTGCCACACCTTAATTATAACATTTTTCAAGAGATAAATCAAATTCTGTAAACTGCTTTCATTTATTTTTATACACTTTAACTAACTCCATAACAATTATTATCCCGCATATAATTTGCGTTAGTGTAATATTTGTTAACATTTCATATCTTTCGTTTCTATAAAAATCTACTATAAATCTACTAATGCATAGGCAAATTAAACACAAGTTAGAAACTGCTCTATATTTTATATATTTTTTATACAACACAACAAATACAACAAAAATAACAAAATAAATTATACTTTCTATAATTTGAATTGGTATATTATTAATTCCTCCACAACAGCCTACTTTAAAACAAGCAATTTTTGATATGCTATATACTAATGGAATTGCTAACAATTCAAGATTGTTTATTTTTGATGGCATACTTTTATAAATTAAATTATACACTTTGTTAAATATAATAAATCCTAAAACGCTACCCATATAACTAAACCCACTAAACATCGTGATGTATTCATTTTTATTAAATATTATAACTTCTGCTATACTTATAACCTTTGCTCCTATTATCATTCCAAACATTGAAAACACGTAACAACTTAATAAATACAGTCTTTCTATTTTAGTTAATTTTTCTATAAAATTAATTGATATGTATGAAATAATTATCGCTAGCACTATTATAATATAGTATATTTGAAACATGTTTTCTAAAATAAATTCTAACATTTTACTTACCTATTCGTTTCTGAATCAATAACATTAAAACTAGCTTCCAATCGTCCACTATACACACTACAACTTAAATATACATCATTGAATTTTATGTGACATAAGCAAATAGTGTATTTAGTAGATGAGCTTATATTTCCGTATTTTTTTAGTTCTTCCTCTAGTTCAATCAACTTATTATGATACTCTTCATTAAAATTATCATTTACTACTATGCAATATTCTATAGCAACTCTCGGGGTATCATATGTATAACTATATTCTTTCTCTACTTTGCAATTTCCAAGCTTTTTACAAATATCATTTATTATTTTATTGCTATTTACTGTTTGTTCTAAATTATCCTCAACATAATCTTGTTTTCTTTCAGAAAATCCACTTATAGGTAATTGATTTGCAAATGCAACTACATATTCTGTGTCATATTTTTTAGAATAAGCTGAATAGTAAAAATTAAATTCATTGTACAACATAGTTTCTTTTCTTATATTCGCACATCCATTATGTAAAGGACGTTTTTTAGTTGCTCCTTTTTGAATTAGTTTTACATTTTCGAAGTCTCCTGCATATTTTTCTTGTAAGTATTCTAAAACCTTTTCAGTTGGAATCTCGCTTTTAAAATTCTGTCTATATTGGTATATACGATACCCTATAATGCTAACTATTATCAACACTGGTATTAGTATTATTGGTAATATAATTTTTAGTTTTGAATCTTTCATTTGTATTCCCCTCTCATATAAAATTCAACATTTTATTTATCTACATAATTCCAAAAATCTTCATCTTCTATGCTTATTTCAAACTTCATTTCTTCCTTGCCAATATTACTACTATATCCCATTATACCCAATAAAAAGTCATTTGGTTTATATGATGATATAGTTGGACTGTATTCAAAAATGCAATTATTAAATTTTATATAATATCTATAATAAACAGAGCTAGAATCTCCATTCCTTTTGCTACTTTTTCCATAAAGCAATTTTTTAAGTTCTATTAATTTCTGATAATAAGATTCATCAAAATCATCATTAATAACAACTTCGTAACTTACTTTCAAATTATTAACTCTATTTACTTCATATATTGTTTCTACATTATTAAACCTATTCTTTAAAACTTTCAATATCTCATCTTGCTTTTCATCATTAATTGAAACAACTTTTAGACTTTCCGTATTAGTTGTGCAACTGCAATCTGCTCCAAATATTTTCTTTTCAAATTTTACAATATAATCTTTATCATCTTTCGTAGAATGTGCTGAATAATAATATATAAATGTATTATTGTGTAAAGTACTAAATTGAGATCCATCGCAGCTGGCACCTTCTATGCCGGAATCAGTAGCTTTTCCTACTAATTTTATATTCGCAAATGTATTATCATTATATTTATTTTCTAAATACTCCGTAATCTTTTTTTCTGAAATACTTCCTTGAAAATCATTTTTGTATTGATTCACAAAGTATATACTATATCCTAAAATCAGTAATATTAATATTACAGGAATTACAATAATAGGAATCATAATTTTCTTTTTAGAATTTTCCATCTATACCCCTCCTAAAAATCTTATTTCCAGTTTAATGATTTATTTTTCTTATAAAATACCATACATGCCATTATTGAAACAATAACTACACCTGTTAAAATGAATGAATTTCCTGTTTGAGAAAGTGGTTTGTTAGCTGTAGTTTTATCTGTTTTTTCATTTTTGTATTCTTGTTTTGCATTACCTTCTATTTTTGTATTATTTTTATCATCATTTTGGATTTGTTCATCTTTTATAGTATTATCTTTTGTTTCTTCCTTATTTTGATTGTTTTCATTATTAGTTTCAGCTATAATCACATTAATCGTATCAGTTGCTATATTGTCCAATTTATCTCTAACATATATTGTGTATTCTCCACCTTTTTCTATTTTAATTTCATTATTTGCAAACCAGTTTTTATTATCTAATGAATATGCTTTATTTGAAAGTCCTACTCCTGTATTATCAGTTGCTATAATTTTTATATATTCATTATTCTGAGTTGCACTTGTTATTACTGGTGCAGTATCATCTGTTACAAATAATATATTGTTCTCCTCTGCATATTGTTTTATTGTACTATTAGAACGGCAATATATTGTTCCCGAAAAATTATTGAATATAGTACGTGTACTTGTAACACTACTTGGTATAATAATTTTTGTTATTCCTGTACAATTGGAAAATGCAAAACTTCCTATACTTGTAACATTATTTGGAATTTCTACAATCGTTAGTCCTATACAATCATCAAATGCACTATCTCCTATACTTGTTACACTATCTGGAATTTCTATACCAGTTAATTCTTTACAACCTTTGAATGCTTCATTTTCTATTTTAGTGACATTGCTTAAAATTTTATAGTTTCCTTTTCTTCCACTAGGATAGCAAACTATTGTTGTCTTATTCTTATCATAAACAATACCATCTAAACTACAATATTTATCGTTATTATCATCTACTTCTATGCTTGTTATTTTCTCACAATATAAAAAAGCAGAAGATTCTAAATTTGTTACATTGTTTGGAATTTTTACGTTCACTAATTCTTTGCATCCATAAAATGCATTTTTACCTATACTCGTAACACTGTTAGGAATTTCGATGCTTGTTAGTCCTGTACACATAACAAAAGCATAATCTCCTATACTCGTTATACTATTGGGGATTTTTATACTAGTTAACCCTGTGCATTCTTGAAATGTAGCACCTTTTATACTTGTTACTCCATTAGGAATTTCTATACCTGTTAGTCCTTTACATTTAGCAAATGCAGAACTCCCTATACTAGTTACACTACTTGGAATTTCTATGCTTGTTAGCTTTTCGCATCCAGAAAAGGCTACATTTCCTATATTGGTAACACTATTTGGGATTTCTATAGTTGTTAGCTGCGTGCAATTATTAAATGCATGTTCTTCAATACTTGTTGTACCATTCTCAATTATAACTTTCCTTACTCTTTCTTTTGTTATGTTTACTTTCCAACTATCTGTTATCTTGCCATTTCCCGAAAAAGTCAATGTTTCAGTTCCACTATCATAATTCCAATTAACACCTTCACTACTACCATTAATTGTTTCTGCATTTACATTTAATGTTAAAATGCTACATTGTAGTAATATAAAGATTATTACTACTCCAATTACTAATATTTTTTTACCCTTCATTTTCTTTTGTTCCTTTCCTTTTTATTTTTCTTCTTTAGGTTAATGTTATATAAATGTTATTCTAATCATATTCTACCATAAAAAATTATAATTTCAATATAAAAAAATAAGTCCAACTCAATTCAATTGACACTGTAGCCTATATTAGATACAATCAACAACCTGCATATTATAAAAAAATCTGCATAAAATATTTATAACATTTGTTGACAAATGTTCAAAAAAACTGTATAATTTAATTACAGATCACAAATGTAAGCGATGAAGCACCGACAAACGCAAATGGTGTGTTGGATTAGATTTCTAATCCCGTCGCTTACTTTTTTTATTTTAATATAGTTTTATTCCTGCACCATAAATATTCCCTCTATATTTTCTTATTGCCGGTTTTATTTTTTCAAAAAATCTTTCATATTTTCTATGTATAGCTCCTGCACAAAAGTCTGCTAACTGTACTCCTAAATAGTAATCTGAATCTACAAACACAATTGCCTCACAAAAATTAGGAAATTCCACAAAATGTGTTCCCATATTTTTAGCTCTTAAATATGCTGTCTGTAGCTCTTTATCTAATTTATTATTTGTACTATTCTTTCTACTATCTGCTATAATCATTGCTGGAATTTTAGTTTTTCTACCCTTTCTTCCAGTAATTTCCATACAACATCTTTCCATTAGCAAGTGTAATGCAACAGCATATAAATCATTATGATTGTTTATAAATGATTTTTCTTTATAACATTTCTCTTTATCCATAACAATTCCAAAAGTGGAATTTTTGTAATTACTTATAATACCTAACATCTCATTCTTCAGTTCAATATTTTGTTCATATGTTAATCCTACCTTTGAATATGTTGTATGCCACTTTATTTCATGATGTGGATCAAGCCCATATTTCATTTTTACATCTTTTACTTTTTTCTCTATTTCTATAATTTTATCTGCATCTATCATAAAGCCACCTATAGTAAAATATTTACTTGTGTTAGCTACTAATTGATTTTTTTCTATATCAAATCCACCTGGTTGTCCAGATTCATCTGTAAATATAATGTACATTGTAAATCCTCTTTTCTTTTTATTTTGACATATAGACTCGCATTTCTTCAATTATAAAAAATATTCTGTCTAAAATTCCTTATTTTCTATTCTTAGCTCTATTCTTATACACATTAGCCACATTCCTGCAACTAGCAGTATCATATTCTGCATTCAAGTTTTTAGCTATAAATGGCTTTCCACAATGTTTACAAATCTTAACTTCTTTCCTGTCATTACTTTCATTAAACGCAAATATTAACTCTATCGCTTGTTTTAATGAATTGAAGTCCCAGTCTAAATATATTTTTCCATTATCGCTGTTATCAAAAAATAATGATGCAGTAATATTATTTGAAGCAAAATCCCTTGCATGCATTTGGTATATAGCCTTTTTATCCTCATTTTCAGTCCACAAACTTTGTTCTGCAGATGAGAAAACTGAATACAACAATTTTGCATATAACAAAATTCTTGCAATTTTTTCTGAATACTCTCTTGAAAATACTAAATCATAATCTTTATTTCTGTCTATCTGAGTATATGGTTGACCATTTGGATTATCATTATAGATGTACTCTGATATTTCTTCATTTACACCTTTTGCAAAGTCTATGTTTTGAATATCTTTATTATCCGCAAAAAATGGCTTAACATATTCATTTACATCATATTTAATCATCTTATGATTTTGTTCTACAAAAACCTCTCCAGAATTAACAATATCTGAATTTACTAATGGATAAGTTAAATCTCCTAACAAACCATATTTCTTTACAAAGTTTAACACTAGGTTTTGGTATTTCTCCTCTGTACTCATTAAATCACATTGAATATCACTATTTCCAAACTCATAGTTATTAACTTCTCTACCAATGTACAAGAAGTCAACTAAGATTTCCTTCTCATAATCAAATACATCATAAGAAGAATACTCTGCCTTTTTAGTTGGTTTAATATAGAATTCATTATTAACTTTTACAATTTCATAATCTGAATATTTTACCCAAAGTCCTTTAAAATTAGGATTTTTCTCTTTAATCATAATCCACCTCAAAAATTTTTTCTAAAAATATTGTAAAATGTATTGCAATTTTACACTAAATATTATATACTGTTAATATGTAAGTTATTATTACTAATAACAATTAAGTTTCATACTTAATTTAAGTTATTAGTATTATATAACAGAAGAAAGACTTAGTCAATACTAAGGAAAAGGCTGGAAAATCAGCTAAAGTCCTTAGGAGAAGTGGGTTTTAAAATATGCAAATGAAAAACATTCCAAAAATAAATAAATTTTTGAAGAAAGGAGGAACACAAATGAGTAGATTATCTGGAGAAATAAAAGATAAAATAAAAGAAGCTTATTTAAACCAAGGAAAAAGTCAAAAACAAATAGCTGAAGAATTTGAAGTTAAACAAGGTACTATTTCAAAGATAGTAAATGCAGATTCAAGAATTAATGAATTCAAAAAGAAGAAACACGAACAATCTTTGGAAAATACAAAAGCATATCAAAAAGAGTACTGGGAAACTTATAATAGGCCAAAGAAATCAAATGTTGATAAAGAAGAATATGAGAAGTTACAAGCACAACTTGCAAAGGATGCCTATAAGTTATCTGCACAACCTGGTAATATATCAGATTATGAATTTGCAAAACGGAATTTAGGTGCTTATCATACTAATAAGAACGGAAATTTAGTATTAAATAAAGAACTAAAAGTTGGATATGATGTTCCAAAATCAATTAATATGAATGTCAAAGTTCCAACTCAAAAATATAAGAAAATATGTAGTTATAGTCGTTGATTGGGATTTTATTATGGTTAATAAAGTCTTTTTTTATTGCAAATTTTACAAGAGAGGAGGATTATTAATATGGGAGATATTAAAGAAAATTATGAAATAATGTTTACAACATATCCAGATATAGTAAATGTTATTCAATTAAGAGAAATGCTTGGAATTGGCATTAATCTTGCTTATAGATTAGTAAGAAATAAAACTATTCCATCACTTAAAGTTGGTAGAGAATATAAAATACCAAAAAGAAATGTAATTTGTTATTTAACAAATCAAAACTAGGCTGTTATCAATTCGATAATAGCTTTTATTTATTTAAAAATAATTGGAATAAACTTAGCTTATGTGTTATGATACACAGGTCGAAAGTAAGCTAATTTAAACTGTTATTTAGAAAGGAGTTTAAAAATGATAACAGGTAGCATACAAATTAACAAAGGTTACTATTTTCTAGTATTCAATATGTATAATGAATATGTAAAAAGAAAACCTGAATGGCATTCTACTGGCATAAAAGTAGATAATAACGAAAGAAAAAATAATCATAATAAGAAACAAGCAGAAAAACTTTTAAAAGAAGAATTAGTGAGAATAAATGCTGAAAACAGTTTTAGTAACAAAATGAACCCTATTGCTAGAAACTCAAAATATTCAAATATGTTATTTTGTGATTATATGTTAGAGTGGTTAAAAAATGTAAAACCTAAAGTAGTACAATCTACTTATATTGGTTATGAACAAGTTATTAAAGGAAGATTGAATCCGTATTTTAGAGAAAGAAAAATCAAATTAATTGATTTAAGACCAAGAGATATACAGGATTTTATAAATTATTTATATCAACAGAGCTTAAAAGGCTCTACAATAGCTCATTATACTACTAATATGAATACTGCTCTTAAAGAGGCAGTTATTGCTGAAATTATACCATTTAATCCTATGGATAGGATTGAGAGTGTTAAGAAAGAGGTTTTTATTCCTAATTTCTATACTGATGATGAGCTTATAGATTTGATTGAAATTATAAAAACTGAGAAACTAGAATTAGCACTTACTTTAGGTGTTATTTATGGTTTAAGAAGAGAGGAAATTTTAGGGTTGACTTGGAGTGCAATAGATTTTAAGAATAAGAGTATTGCTATTAGAAAAACTGTTGGTAGAGGAAAATATGATGGGGTTACTCAATTTCTTATTAAAGATATTCCTAAGAACAAATCTAGTTATAGAACTTTACCACTATTTGACTTTATTGCTGATTTATTAAGGAAATACAAGGAAAAATATAAAGAATATGAGAAGATATTGGGAAACACTTATATAACAAAGTATAAAGATTATATTTGCTTAATGGAGAATGGTGAATTAGTTAAGCCTGATTATGTTGATAGAATTTTTAGCAGAATATTAAAAACAAATGGATTTAGACATATTAGGCTACATGATTTAAGACACTCTTGTGCAACATTGCTATTAAGAAATGGTGTTCCTCTCCCTGAGATTCAAAAATGGTTAGGACACTCTAATATTATTACTACACAAAGGTATTCTCATTTAGATCAGAATGATAAAACAATACCTGCAAATATGATTGAAACCAAATTCAATATGTCTTTTTTATCAGAAGGCAATAAAAAAGAACAGTTACCTATTGAGACTAGATAATTGTTCAAGAGCAATTCATTTCATAACTTTTCCTTCACTTGCACAATCATTTATAAAGTGTTAGGAACTTCGTTAGGAAAATCTGCATTTTTAAATATTAAAACCTCAAGCTTAATCTTCCGAAACACTTGAGGTTCTAATGGTGCAGATGGCCGGAATCGAACCGGCACGGTTTATTCAACCGCAGGATTTTAAGTCCTGTGCGTCTGCCAGTTCCGCCACATCTGCATTTAATATAAACTGGCATATGTCTTACGACAATAGCTATTATATATGGTTAAAAATAATTTGTCAATACCTTTTATAAAAAAACTCAAAAAAAAGATATAGATTTCTCTATATCTTTCATATGAATTCATACTTTTATATAAATTTCATTAATTATTTTTTATTTACTAAATCTTTTAAAGCTTTACCAGCTTTGAATACTGGAGCTTTTGATGCTGGTATTTTTATTTCTTCTT
>ERZ808277.415-NODE-415-length-13414-cov-3.237817_pt1 | contig 13414 bp, 9 predicted proteins | sample MGYA00521240_ERZ808277 | MGnify/ENA primary metagenome ERZ808277 (study PRJEB31516, sample SAMN03275599) | gut metagenome | biome: mammalia-associated habitat; material: feces | host: Papio cynocephalus | place: Kenya | collected 2012-07-17 ... | reverse complement strand
ATTCTAAAACATTCCGAAAACTTGGTATATTGTTTTGCCGTTTGGCTTACTATTGGCAACCTCAGTATGTTGTGATGGGGGATTATGATTTCGCTTCATATGTTTATGCTGGTCATCCTTCGACTCTTGTTAGAATGATTGATGACTATTACTTTGCGGATGAACCATCTAGTGCTTTGGTCATCCTTGACATTGATTGGCTTGATGATGACAACCTATTAAACGAGTTGCTTGATTCTGCCAGAGAAAATCTCCTCCTTGTTGTCATGGGGATATACAAGAATAAACATAATCGTAAATTATGGCATGATATACTAGCCGATGAGCGATGTGGAGTAACTTACGATTTATATTCCTGTGCTATCATTTTCTTCGACAAGTCAAAGTATAAGCAAATTTATAAAATCAATTTCTAGTATGTAATGTGTGTATCTTACCATATTTTTCGTAGCTTACTAACTTTTTAAGATAAATTTTAAGTTTCGTCTAAAAATAGTTGACTAAAAAGTACGTAAATACAAATAAAAGTATTACTTTTGCACGCAAATTCATAAACCGTTAAATAATTAAGCTATGTATTGGACACTTGAATTAGCTTCAAAGCTGGAAGATGCACCATGGCCTGCAACTAAAGAGGAGTTGATTGACTATGCAACTCGCTCAGGTGCTCCTCTAGAAGTACTAGAGAATTTGCAGGAGATAGAAGATGAGGGTGATGTTTACGAGAGTATCGAGGACATCTGGCCTGATTATCCATCAAAGGATGACTTCTTATGGAATGATGACGAGTACTAATCGTCTATCTAAAGAGTAAATCAGTACAAGATACTGTTAATGTGCCATATAGGTGATTTCTTTTGGAAACTCCTATATGGCTTTTCTTAAATGACTATTTTCTTGTGTGTAATAGTTATAATTTATCATTCTTTTTCTTGTGATACAATATTTCTTAAGAATATACGTTCTATTCTTGTGTTTAAGAGAATTCAGATATTGACCATGTTTGTGTTATTGGGCATAACCGCTTGTTATGCTCAGTATGATCCTTCTTTTAGCCATTATTTTGATATGGAACCGTCTTTTAATCCGGGTTCTGTAGGAAAACAAGCTAAAGTCAATGTCAATGTGGCCTATGCGCTCGATATGGCAGGGTTCGAGCATAATCCTCGTACGATGTATGCTGCGGCGGACATGCCGTTCTATGCCCTCAAAAATTACCATGGCGTAGGTGTGCAGTTCATGAATGACCAAATCGGTCTGTTTACTCATCAAAAGTTAGCCGTGCAATATGCTTTCAAAAAACGATTGTTTAAAGGAATGCTGAGTGCTGGTATTCAAGCTGGATTCCTAAGTGAAAGTTTCGATGGTAGCAAAGTCGATTTAGGAGAGTCCAACGACCCTGCTTTTTCCACATCCAAGATAGATGGAAGTGGTCTTGACTTAGGTTTTGGACTTTACTATATCCATGGCTCATGGTATGTAGGTCTTTCTGGTCAGCATCTCAATTCACCGAAGATAGAATTAGGTGAAACCAATGAAATGCAGATAGATGCAACTTATTATTTGACGGGTGGATACAATATTAAGTTGAGAAATCCGTTTTTGACTATAAAGCCTTCAACGCTTGTCAGATATGATGGTACGACTTGGAGAGGTGATGTCTCTTGCCGCTTGATGTATCATCACGAGAAAAAGCTGATGTATGGGGGCGTGTCTTATAGCCCGACAAATTCTGTTACATTCTTGCTTGGAGGTATGTTTCATGGGGTGGTGCTTGGGTATAGTTATGAACTATATACTTCCGCCATTAATCCTGGCAATGGAAGCCATGAAATCTTCGTTGGATATCAAACAGACATCAATCTCGTGAAAAAGGGAAGGAATAAACATAAAAGTGTAAGAATCCTATAAACAGGATATAACTTATAATATAAAATATAATATAACTTATCATAAGTTTAAAGGTAAAAATACGAAAGGACATAGAATAGATATGAAGATGAAAAGGAATATCATATTGGTTTGCTCGGCTTTCGTGCTCGTTACATTGACAGGATGTTTTGGCGCGAAATCTACCTCCATGGCTGGAAGAGGCGGTGAGGGGGTCGGGGTAAGCAGCAAAGGGTTTACAGAGCCATCTCCTTACGGCATGGTTAAGGTGAACCGTGGCTTTTTGAAGATGGGCTTGGAAAAACAAGATTCATTATGGGGTGAAAAAACTCCTGTCAAGGAAATCTCTGTCGATGGCTTCTGGATGGATGATACCGAAATCACCAACTCGGAGTACAAGCAGTTTGTGGCTTATGTGAGGGATTCCATCCTCCGTACTCGCTTGGCTGACCCCGCTTATGGCGGTGATGAGACTTATATGATTACAGAAGATAAAAATGGCGATCCGGTGACTCCTCATGTCAATTGGAAGAAAAGCCTTCCAAGAAAACCCAATGAAGATGAGCAACGAGCCATAGAAAGTCTTTATACTAGAAATCCTGTGACTGGTGAAAAGCTCATTGATTGGAAACAACTTAATTATAAGTATGAGATTTACGACTATACAACCGCAGCCCTTCGCCGCAATCGCCTGAACGCATCGGAGCGTAATCTTAATACTGATGTTGTCGTTGATCCTAATGAGGTGGTCATGATTTCCAAAGATACTGCCTACGTCGATGACGAGGGAAGAATCGTTTCGGAGACGATTAACCGTCCTTTGAGTGGACCATGGGATTTCTTGAATACTTATATTGTCAATGTATATCCAGACACAACTTGTTGGGTCAATGATTTTAAAAACTCAGACAACGAGACTTACTTGAGAAGTTACTTTAGCAATCCTGCTTACAATGACTATCCAGTGGTAGGTGTTACCTGGGAGCAAGCGAATGCTTTCTGTGCTTGGCGTACAGATTATCTTTTGAAAGGTCTTGGCCCTGAGGCTCGTTTCGTGCAACGTTATCGTTTGCCGACCGAGGCTGAGTGGGAGTATGCTGCTCGTGGAAAGGAACAGAATGAGTTCCCTTGGGAAAACAAGGATGTGAAGAATGGGGATGGATGCTTTTATGCCAACTTCAAGCCTGACAGAGGTAACTATACGAAGGATGGCAACTTGATAACCAGTCGTGTGGGCATTTATTCTCCTAACTCGAATGGGCTCTACGATATGGCGGGCAATGTGGCGGAGTGGACAAGTACGATTTACACAGAGGCGGGTGTCGATGCCATGAACGACTTGAACCCTACTTTGACTTATAATGCTGCCAAGGAAGACCCTTATCGCTTGAAGAAAAAGAGTGTGAGAGGTGGCTCTTGGAAAGACCCAGAGTCTTTTATCCGCTCGGCATGGCGCTCTTGGGAATATCAAAACCAACCTCGTTCGTATATAGGATTCCGTTGTGTGCGTAGCTTGGCTACTACATCTAGCACTAAACAGAAACCAACTAAATATAAGGGAAGAAAATAACAGTAAGATTAATAAGAAGATAATTATCATGGGCGAATATAGTAAGTTTAATATCGTTTATCGTCTGCAAAAGTGGATGGATAGCGTGCCTGGCCAGACATTCCTTAACTATGCTTATAGTTGGGGTGCCTCTATCGTAATCTTGGGTACCCTCTTTAAGTTGACTCACTTGCCTGGTGCCAACTTGATGTTGTTCTTGGGTATGGGAACGGAGGTCTTTGTGTTTTTCTTGTCAGCCTTCGACCGTCCATTCGACAAGACTGCTGATGGACGTGATATTCCTACGCATGTGACTGAGGAATACTTGGAGACTGGAAAAGTTACATACAATGAGAGGGGTGAAGCCATTCCTGTTCAACAACCAGTGTCTGGTCAATCTGTCGGTGTAGAAAGTCCCGTTGCTGGAAGTCAATCTGTCGGTGCAGAAAGTCCCGTTGCTGGAGGTCAATCTGTTGTTGTCGCTCAACCGATTTCTTTTGACGGAACTTCCGTAGCTTCAACTGTAACTTCAGCGAATGTGAGTCCAGAAATGGCAGAGGCGCAGAGTAACTATGTTGATGAATTGAAAAAACTTGTTGAGACCTTGGAGAAGGTAAATGAACAGAGTGCTCGATTGACTCGTGACAGCGAGGAAATGGAGAACTTGAATCGTACTTTGACAGGTATCAGCAAGGTCTATGAGATGCAGTTGAAGGGAGCTAGCCAACAGATTGGTACCATCGACCAAATCAATGAACAGAGTCGTAAGATGGCTCAGCAAATCGAGCAACTCAACAAGATCTATACTCGTATGATTGAGGCGATGACCGTCAACATGAGAGCAGCTGCGCCTCATGTAAGTGAAGAGTGAAGAACGAAGAGTGAAGAATTCAAAAGAATTAAGTAATATTAAATAAATGGCAATCAAGAAAAGACCCGTATCTCCACGCCAAAAGATGATCAATTTGATGTATGTCGTCTTGATGGCAATGTTGGCATTGAACATTTCAACCGAAGTGCTCAACGGATTCTCTATTGTCGAAGAAAGCCTGAATCGTACAACGGCAAATTCTTCAGCGGAGAATGCCTCGCTTTATGGGGATTTTTCCAATCAGATGAAACAGAATCCCGCCAAGGTGAAAGAATGGTTTGAGAAGGCTACATCCGTGAAGAACATGAGCGATTCGCTCTATAATTTTGCACAACAGCTCAAGGAAGCTATCGTAAGAGAAGCGGATGGCAAGAACGGTGATGTCAAAAATGTGGAAAATAAGGATAACTTGGAAGCTGCTGGCATAGTCATGTTGGCTCCAGGTTCTGGCAAAGGAAAGAAACTTTATGATGCCATCAATAGCTATCGGGAGCGAATCCTGACCATGGTGACAGACGAACATCAGAAGAAAATCATTGCTAGCAACCTTTCTACATCCGTGCCAAAAAATACCAAGACGTTAGGAAAGAATTGGCAGGAATATATGTTTGAGAATATGCCTGTTGCTGCGGCAATCACCTTGTTGTCAAAGCTTCAAAGTGATGTTCGATATGCGGAGGGGGAGGTGCTTCATACCTTGGTTTCCAACATAGACATGAAAGATATTCGTGTTAACAAATTGGACGCTTTTGTGATTCCTGAGAAAACAACGCTTTATCCAGGTGAGCGATTCAGTGCTAACATTGTGATGGCTGCAGTGGATACTACCCAGCAACCAGAAATTTATGTCAATGGAATGAGAGTGAACTCACCTCATGGACAATATTCGTTTACGGCTGGTGGTGTCGGCGAGCATCAATTCGGCGGATACATCTTGATGCGCAATACAAAGGGTGATGTCTTGCGCCGTAATTTCATTCAGAAATACAGTGTGATTCCTGCTCCTAACACCGCAACGGTTGCTGCGGATATGATGAACGTGCTCTATGCGGGTTATCAGAATCCTATCAGCATCAGTGTGCCTGGAGTACCTGCCAATGCGGTGTCAGCCTCTATGACGGGTGGCTCTTTTGTGGCTAAGGGAAATGGTCACTTTGTGGCGGTTCCTTCTGCGGTGGGAAAGGATGTGACCATCCATGTGACCGCCCGAGACAAGGGACAGACACGCACGATGCCTCCATTTGTGTTCCATGTGAGAAAACTTCCTGATCCTACGGCTTATTTGGCTCTTGGCACGAATCGTTATCGTGGAGGGGCTTTGCCAAAGGCATCGCTCATGAGTGCGACAGGAATCCATGCGGCTATAGATGATGGTCTCCTTGACATACCTTTCAGGGTCTTGGGCTTCGAGACGGTCTTCTTCGACAATATGGGAAATGCGGTTCCTTTGGCTTCGGCTGGGGCAAACTTCTCGGAACGTCAGCGTGAGGAATTCCGCCGTTTGTCGAGAAATCGACGTTTCTACATTTCTCATATCAAAGCCGTGGGACCTGACGGTATCACTCGAAATCTATCTGCGGCCATGGAGGTCATCGTAAGATAATTTTAAGTGAAGAGTGAAGAACGAAGAGTGAAGAATTCTAATGCTTGGTAATTCCTTGCATATATATAGATTTTAATTAGATTGGAATGAAGATGAAAAAGATATTATTGGCTATTGCGCTCTTGGGTGTTACGGTAGGGCTTTCTGCTCAACCGGAGGCACGTCGCCAAGCTCAACAGCAGGCTCGGCAAAAGTCGAATGCCAACAACGTTACGACTCGCGCACAAATCATGTTTCCTACGTCGGCTTCTATGGATGAGGATGTGGTGTGGCGACGTGACATCTATCGTGAGTTGGACCTTAATGAGGATGCCAATTCTCCATTGTATTATCCTGTGGAACCTTTGGGTAGTCAGGTGAATCTTTTCACTTATATGTTTAAGTTGATGTTGTCTGGGCGTATCAAGGCATATCAATATAAGTTGGATGGCAATGAGAGCTTCAATGAGGAGGATGTCGTGAAGCCCAAGGCTTTCTTGGACAACTATCATATCTATTATGAAAAGGATGCAAATGGTAGGATGCGTCTTGATAATAGCGATATTCCTTCCAAGGAAGTGAAGTCCTATTACATCAAGGAGTCTTCCTATTTCGACCAGCATACTTCGACCTTCCATACCAAGGTGTTGGCGGTTTGTCCTATCATGACTCGTGATGATGACTTTGGCGACGGTGGAAACAAATATCCACTCTTCTGGGTGAAGTATGATGACTTGGCTCCTTTTTTGGCCAAGCAACAGATTATGACCAGCAATCTGAACAATGCTGCTGTGATGAGCGTGGATGACTATTTCGTAAGAAACCAATACAAGGGTAAGATTTATAAGACCAACAATATGTTGGGCAAGACCTTGGCTCAATATTGTCCTTCTGACTCAGCCATGAGCAAGGAGCAGAAGAAGATTGAGGCAGAGTTGGCTGCTTTCGAGAAAAATATTTGGGGAGATCAAGCTAAGAAGGACTCTCTCGATAGTATAGCCAATGCTGATAAGAAGGGTGGCAAGGCGGTGAAGAAGAATCGAAGAGGTTCTTCGAACACCAAATCTTCTAGCTCGTCCGTGAAGAACCGTCGCCAGCGTTCTACAAGTTCTTCTGGTTCAAGTGCGGCAAGAGTTTCTGTTCGCCGTGAGCGTCACTAAAGGTATGCCTTATCCGAACCGATGTAAATAGAATCCATTATATGTATGAGGCATTAGACAGATTATTAACATTACAATAAACGAGGTATGAAAAAAATATGGATAATTTTACCTTTGCTCGCATCTCTCTTGTTTGCGACCAATGCTCATGCACAGGTAAAACTTGGTGTAAAAGGTGGCTTGAATATCAGTAGTTTGAAACTGAATGATGATATGTGGGCAGCAGACAATAAGGCAGGTTTCTTCTTTGGACCCATGGTGAAAGTGACGGTTCCTCTCATTGGTTTAAGCTTTGATGCGGCTGCTCTTTATGACCAAAAGGAAGCTAAGATGCGTTGGAGTGACGATGTGATTACTGAGGATTTGGGGCGAACAACCACTATCAAACAGCAATATATAGATATTCCTATTAATATCAGATATGGTGTTGGGTTAGGTAGCTTGGCAAATGTTTTTGTCTTTGCTGGTCCTCAGTGGGGCATCAATGTAGGTGACAAGGACTTTAAATGGAATGCTGGTAGTAGTTATTCTCTGAAAAAGGCAACTTTCAGTGTAAATGTTGGTGCTGGTGTTACTCTCCTTAAGCATTTGCAAGGTTCTGTGAATTATAACATAGAATGTGGTAAGTCGGGTAAGATGGATACAGGCAGGAACTATTCCGATGATGCAAAATGGGTGAAAGGTCGGAATAATACTTGGCAAGTATCCCTCGGCTATTGGTTTTAAAGAAAATCGATAGTCTCCAGCTATTAAAATATATAAAAGCAGGTGTCCTTTGTTGGGTATCTGCTTTTTTATTGTTATCTTTGCAGAACCAAGTATCTCAATAGTGTTGATTACTTGATAATGAAAAGTATGAAGTATGTTGATGTGATATTGCCTTTGCCTCTTCCAGGCCTTTTTACTTATTCTGTCCCTGATGGGATGGAAGGGAAGGTCGTGTTTGGAAAGCGACTCCTGGTTCCTCTTGGGAGGAGCAAGAAATATATCGCCATGGTGGTGAAGATACATGAGGTGAAACCTGACTTTGACGTGAAGCCTATAGAGCAAGTACTCGATGACGAACCGCTGTTGCTTGACAAACAGTATTGTCTTTGGTCGTGGATTAGTGAGTATTATATGTCGTCCTTGGGGGATGTGTATAATGCCGCCTTTCCTGCGGGTTTGAAATCCACGGATAAGTTCAAGCCAAAGATGGAACTTTATGTAGGACTTTCTAGTGCCTATCGCAATCCTCAGGCTCTTCGAGTTGCCCTCCAGCTGATGAACAGGGCGGTCAAGCAGGCAAAGGCCTTTTCTACGTTCCTCCAACTTTCTCATTGGAAAGTCCTCTTGGAAGATGAAGTGGATGAGCAGGGATTGCTTCGTGAAGAGTTTAGCGAATTAAATAATACGGATTCTATTCCTTCCTTTGTTGAAAAGGTGACGAAGGAAGAACTCATGAATGAGGCGCATTGCACCTCTGCCATTGTCAAATCTCTTGTCGATAAAGGCTTCCTGTTTACATACGAGATGGAGGTGGGGCGTCTGAATACATCGGGCGAAGCTCATTTCGATATGATAAAGCCTCTCTCGATGCCCCAGCAAGATGCCTACAACCAGATTTTGATGCAGATGATAAAGAAGAATGTGGTGCTTCTTCATGGTGTTACCTCAAGTGGCAAGACCGAGATTTACATCCATCTCATCAAAAAGGCGTTGGATGAGCATAAGCAGGTGTTGTACCTCTTGCCCGAAATCGCCCTCACCGTGCAAATCATGGAGCGTTTGCACAAGGTGTTTGGTGATCGTTTGGGTATTTATCATTCTAAATATAGTGATGCCGAGCGAGTGGAGATTTGGCAAAGGCAAATGTCGGGACATCCTTACGATGTCATCCTTGGGGCGAGAAGCGCCGTGTTCCTTCCTTTTCAAGCCCTGGGCTTGGTAATTGTTGACGAGGAGCATGAGGCAAGCTTTAAGCAACAAGACCCCGCGCCACGTTATCATGCTCGGAGTGCTGCCATTGTGCTTGCTAGTATGTATCCTGATGCCAAGGTATTGCTGGGTTCGGCGACTCCTTCGATGGAGAGCTATTACAATGCGCAACAGGGGAAGTATGGGCTTGTGGAATTGAAGACCCGCTATAAGAACATTCAATTGCCAGAGATTCTGGTGGTGGATGTCAAGGACTTGCGCCATCGCAAAATCATGAAAGGGGCTTATTCTCCTCAGCTCCTTGCCGCTGTACGAGAGGCTTTGCAGAATGGCGAACAAGCGATTCTCTTCCAAAACCGTCGTGGGTTTGCACCGATGATAGAATGCAAGGTATGTGGATGGGTTCCAAAATGTAAGAATTGCGATGTGTCCTTGACTTTGCATAAGAACATCAACCTCCTCACCTGCCATTACTGTGGCTATACCTATCCTGTGCCTTCCGAATGTCCTAACTGTGGAAGCACGGAATTGATGGGGCGTGGCATTGGTACGGAGAAGATTGAAGACCAACTGTCTGAGATATTCCCGGAGGCTCGCATCGCTCGCATGGACCTCGATACCACACGTACTCGAAATGCCTACGAACGCCTGATTGCCGATTTCTCTTCTGGCAAGACCAACCTTCTGATAGGTACGCAGATGATTTCCAAGGGCTTGGATTTCGACAAGGTTCGTGTGGTGGGCATCTTGAATGCCGACTCGATGCTCAACTATCCTGATTTCCGTGCCTACGAACATGCTTTCATGATGATGTCGCAGGTGAGTGGGCGAGCGGGTCGTAAGGGCAAACGTGGTTTGGTGATTCTCCAAACGAAATCGCCAGAGCTTCCTGTCATCTCGCAGGTGGTGCATCATGATTATGCCGGGTTCTATCATGACCTCTTGGAGGAACGTCGTGCTTTTCATTATCCACCATTTTTTCATCTCATCAATGTGTATCTCAAGCATAAGCATGAGAAGGTTTGCCAACAGGCAAGTATGGAGTTGGGGAATACCTTGCGAGGATGGTTTGGGGAACGTATCTTGGGTCCCGACAAACCTGCCGTGGCTCGTGTGAAGACGATGAATATACGAAAGATAGTCATCAAGTTGGAGAATGGAATAGACCAAAAGAAAGTGCGCCAATATCTGGCTTATGCTCAAGAGGTCATGCTCAAGGACCCGAGATATGGTGCTTTGCAAATATATTATGATGTCGATCCGATGTAGGTTTTAAGTGAAGAATGAAGAGTGAAAAATTCAAATGCTAAAATAAAAAGAAAGAGGGTGTGACTTATGGCACACCCTCTTTCTTATATTGTAGTTATGTTTAATTATTGTAAGAGCTAAAACTATAGAGTTCTTCACTCTTCATTCCTCGTTCTTCATTTCCTTTAGAAGTTGATGTCGAGACCTACGGCAAACACGTTGTTGTTGCGTGTGTAGTCTGAGCTGTAGTTGATACTCTTCTGAGCAGAAAGCTGAACGCTCTCGTTAGTCTTCTTATGCTGATAGAAGGTGTGGAAGTATGCCACGTTCAAGTCCATCTTCTTGTTGATGTGATAGACACCACCCACAGCTACAGAGTTGGAACTTGTCACGAATGACTTGTCGTCCATATATCTCTTGGATGCGTCTGTATCAGCGTTCTCCTCAGGCAAGCCATAGTTGGTGCTTTGCCAACCCGTACTTACCGTGAACTTCTTGTTAATATCGTATTCGATACCCGCATTGTATTCCAATGTGCCGTGGTCGAGCTTCTTGTGGCGATTGTTGTAAGAAGTGGCGTGGGTATCATCAAACCAATGGAAACCTACGTTGATGCGGAGGGCATCGATAGGGCTGTAACCTGCGCCGAGAGTCAAGTAAGCTGGGATGTCGCCGGCAATCTTCTTGCCATCCTCGTATTCGCCGATAGCCTCTTCAAGTTTGGTGTCGAACTGAGTCTTCAACTGTCCCATGGCACCTTGCACCATTTGGTTACCCAAGATAGCGTCTGCGGCTTGCTCTGGCACTCCACCTGCGATGTAAGCATTGCGCAGGTTGTCGGCGAGGTTACCGATACTTGGAGCTTGGTTTACTGACTTGTTCTTCAAGCGCATACGTGTCTTGAACTCATATTTTGCGGAGAAGTTCCATCTGCCTGTCTTATAGTCAATGCCTATGATAGGAGTGAAGCCGAGTCCTGTCTGGTCACAACTCAACTCTATGTTGGCGGCATCTTCCTTGGTAGGGTCGAGCACCTGGTAGAGCGGCATGTTGCCCACCTTGATGTTCTCTACATATCCATAATAGTTGCATGAGGCATAAACGGTGCGCAAGCCAACGAAAGCACTAAAGTTCTTGCTTACCTTGTAAGCGGCACCGATGGAGAGACCATAGTAATATTGGCGACCGTGCATATAGCTCTCATAGCTATACTTGCCCTCTGTGCCGAAGCGTTTGTCTGATGAGAATACGGCTGGCACTCCATATTGGTTAGCCACTCCATCTACAACACCTGCCAATTGGCATGCGCCCAATGCTGTCTCAGCCACGATTTTCTCGAAAGAACCAAGTCCGTTGTCGAAGGTACACTTGCCGCCGCCACCAGTGAGGGCGAAGTTGGCTTGGAAAGACCATTTGTTTTTGTTGTAGGCATATTGGAGAGAAGGGATGACTGGTGCGAAAGCCTTTCCCTTGAAGTCACGAGGAGTGATAGGGTTGTTTACGTTGTTGGTAAACAATGCGTAATCATTCTCGATAGTACGAGTCTGATAAGCCAACTGCCAGTTGATGGACAGATGGTGACCGTCACCCATGAATACAACACCAGCAGGGTTGTAATATACACCGTCAATACCGATGGAAGCCTCACGGCTCATCATTCTGTTGAAAGCTACATTCTGGTTTGTGTTAGTGAGCAGACCACCTGCGAAAGCTGGTGCCACACTTGCCATCGCAATGGCAGCACAAACGATTCTAAATTTCTTCATTTTTAATAATATTAAATAAAAAACGTCCGCAAAGGTAAGAAGAATGTTCTATTTCTCTATTCTTTTCTGCTTGCATTTAATGTATATTAACGCTAAAAGCCGAAATTGTTGCACAGATTTTGAAATGTGTGCAATATTTTGTGAATATTATTATTCTTTTTACGTTTAATGTAACCATCATTATTCACTTTCCGTTCACAACTATTCATTGCACGTTCATTTTTGTGAAGAAAACAGGCATGAAAAAGACTGGCAGAAAAGTATCGAATGTCATGTCGTACAACTATGTGACTTCATGTCGTACAACTATAGGTTGTCATGTTGTACGTTCATATCACCTCATGTCGTACAACATGACAACCTCATAAAAATAGTATTCCCAAAGGGGATAAAATGTTATTTATTTAAGTGCGGATAAGATATTCTCGTATGGTATATCGACTTCAACCTGTCGATGAGCACCACCTTGGCGAGGGCGATGTCGCGGAAGGTGATAGGGCATTCCTTGAAGAAACCGTCAGCCACCTGTGAGTCGATGAGTTTGTTGACCAAGTTTGTGATGCTCTCCTCGGTGTATTCCTTCAGCGAGCGAGAGGCTGCTTCCACCGTGTCTGCCATCATCAAGATGGCTTGTTCGCGAGTGAAAGGATTAGGACCTGGGTATTGGAAGAGTGACTTATCTACCTCCTCGTCAGGATGGGCGTTGCAATAATTGATGTAGAAAAACTTGGTGATGCCCGTGCCATGGTGGGTAGAGATGAAGTCCTTGATGATGCCAGGAAGGTTCGCTTTCTCTGCAAGTTTCAGTCCCTCAGACACATGACTGATGATAATCTGTGCGCTCTCCAGGTCTGTGAGCTGGTCGTGAGGATTGATACCTGCTTGATTCTCTGTGAAGAACACGGGGTTCATCATCTTGCCGATGTCATGGTATAAGCCACCGGTACGAACCAGGAGGCTGTTGGCGTGTATGCGATTGGCTATCTCGGAGGCAAGGTTTCCTACCGTGATGGAGTGCTGGAATGTGCCGGGGGCTATCTCGCTCAGATTGCGCAGGATGCCCTTGTTGGTGTTCGACAGCTCGAAGAGGGTGACATTGGATATGAATCCGAAAAGTTTCTCTATCAGGTACATCAATGGGTAGGACAACAAGAGGAAAATGCCGTTGATGGAGAAGTATGTGTACATGCTTGGGTCGATGTTGAAAACCTCGGTGTCTTGCATCAGTTGAAGGGCAAAATATACCACACCACTTGCTAGGCCCACAAGAATGGCGGTGATAAATATCTGCGAGCGTTTTGACAATTCGCGAAGGGAGTATATTGCCACCAATCCCGAGGTCAGTTGGACGATGATGAACTCATATTGGTATTTCACGGCTGCCGCACAGATGAGAATCATCGTGACGTGAGTGATAAAGGCAGTTCGTGA
>ERZ808277.412-NODE-412-length-13488-cov-4.905382_pt1 | contig 13488 bp, 12 predicted proteins | sample MGYA00521240_ERZ808277 | MGnify/ENA primary metagenome ERZ808277 (study PRJEB31516, sample SAMN03275599) | gut metagenome | biome: mammalia-associated habitat; material: feces | host: Papio cynocephalus | place: Kenya | collected 2012-07-17 ... | reverse complement strand
CTCCCAACGCTGGAGTTTGTTTGCGTCATCGAACCAGTACTCGCTGAGCATTGGCAGAATATCAAAATCAACAACATCTTTCAGCCATTCTTCTGTGACCACCTTTCCATTCTGCGCAAAAAGGCAGATGGAATAGAACAACACAATGATAGTGGTGACAATCTTCCGCATATTCGTTAAATTATATAAAATGTCCAGTAAAGCTTTCTTTTGAGTCACTGATTTGCCTCGGAGTGCCGGTCGCGACGATCCGTCCTCCTTCCGAGCCACCGCCAGGCCCCATGTCGATGACGTAGTCAGCGTTGCGGATGACATCGAGATCGTGTTCAATGACGATGACCGTGGCTCCGTGATCGATGAGGCTCTGGAAAACCTTCAAGAGTGTCATGACATCGGAGGAGTGAAGGCCGATGGTCGGCTCGTCGAACACGAAGACTGAGTCGCCCTGTCCCCTGCCCATCTCGCTGGCCAGTTTAAGCCTCTGGGCCTCACCGCCAGACAGGCTTGGAGTCTCCTCACCTAACGTCAGATAACCAAGGCCGAGATCCCGCAGGACCCGGAGCCGCTGGCTGATCAGCTTGAGATCCGCGCAGGCGTCAAGGGCGGAATTGATGTCCATGTCCATAAGCTCCGGCAGCGAATGGAACTCTCCGGCGGCATTCTCCCTCCGGATGCTTCCGGCGACTTTTGAATATCTCGACCCACGGCAGTCAGGACACGGGATGTCAACATCCGGAAGGAACTGTACGTCAAGGCTTATCACACCGGTTCCGTCACAAGTAGGACAGCGTAGCTTGCCAGTGTTGTAGGAGAAATCCCCGTCCTTGTAGCCGTGCTTCTTTGCGTCCGGAGTCTTGGCGAAAACTTTTCTCAGCTCATCGTGGACGTTGGCGTAGGTGGCGACGGTCGAGCGCACGTTGATGCCTATCGGTGAGGCATCTATGAGTTTGACCTGACGTATTCCTTCAGCATCTATCAACTTCACATGCGCTGGCAAATCATGACCAGTGATCTTCGCTTGAAGGGCCGGAATAAGGCTTTCAAGCACCATAGTTGTCTTTCCGGATCCGGAGACCCCTGTGACTACTGTCAGACGCCCTTTAGGAATCTCTACCTTAAGAGGCTTGACGGTGTGAATGGCATCTGTCTCCATTACTATCTTCCCCTCAATGAATATGTCAGCATCATTTATCTGTGGTCGGACTTTAACAGAAGCCACACCTGAAAGGAAAGGACCTATCCTTGAATATTCATTGGCCTCAATGTCTTTGATCGTGCCTTGCGCTATCACCTCGCCGCCGTTCGAGCCGGCTCCCGGTCCCATTTCGACCATCCAGTCGGATTTGGTCAGAATCTGTGTGTCGTGATCGACAAGGATAACCGAATTTCCATCCGCTATCAAGTCTTCCATCACGCCGCAAAGGCCGATGATGTTCGATGGATGAAGGCCGATCGATGGCTCATCCAAAACGTACAGAACTCCGGTCGTGCGGTTTCTCACGGCTCTCGCCAGCTGCATTCTCTGCCGCTCCCCGGTCGATAGAGTCGCTGCCGAGCGGTCAAGAGACAGATAGCCTATTCCCAAGTCCATCAACCGCTTGGCCGTGTCCAGAAACGACTCGCAGATGCTTTCGGCCATAGGCATCATCTCCTCAGGAAGTGAGGCAGGAACGCCTTTGACCCATTCCACAATCTCCGTAAGGGTCATCGTGCATGCCTCGGCCAGTGATATTCCCCTAAGCCTCGGCGCCCTTGCCGCATCGGAAAGTCTTGTTCCTCCGCAGTCCGGGCAGACATCAAGCCTCAGGAACTTCTCGACCCGCTTCATCCCCTTCTCATCCTTGACCTTGGCCAGAGCGTTCTCGACAGTGTAGGTGGCATTGAAGAAAGTGAAATCCAACTCCCCTGCCTCGTTTGTGGTCTTGGATCTGTAGAAAATGTGTTTTTTCTCGGCCGGTCCGTGGAGGACAATGTCTTTTTCTTTGTCCGTCAGATCCTTGTATGGCACGTCCGTGCGAACACCCATGGCCCGGCAGACATCTTTCATCAGCGACCACATCAGCGTGTTCCAAGGAGCGACGGCCCCTTCGTCTATCGTAAGGTTCTCATCAGGAATGAGTGTGGATTCGTCAACTGTCCTTACCGTACCTGTTCCGTCGCATTTACGACACGCTCCCTGACTGTTGAACGACAATTCCTCGGCGGACGGAGCGTAGAAATACTCTCCGCACACAGGGCAGACAAGCTCCTTCCCCGCCGCCACCAGCAAAGACGGCTCGACATAGTGACCGTTAGGGCAGCGGTGACTTGCCAACCTTGAGAACATAAGCCTAAGGCTGTTAAGAAGTTCCGTACCCGTACCGAAAGTGCTTCTTATGCCCGGGATTCCCGGCCTTTGATGAAGCGCCAGGGCCGCCGGGACGTACAGAACCTCATCCACGTCAGCCCTCGCCGCCTGAGTCATCCTCCTTCTGGTGTAAGTGGAAAGTGACTCAAGGTACCGCCTTGAGCCTTCTGAATACAGCACCCCAAGCGCAAGCGATGACTTTCCGGAACCCGACACTCCAGCGACCCCAACTATCTTTCCGAGCGGAATATCCACATCCACATTCTTCAGATTGTGAACCTTCGCTCCGCGCACCAAAATCTTGTCAGGTTGCTTCCTATTCATTGTCAATGAATATCTTTCTTAGTTGATCAAAAGAATCAAGGCGGGTGATGTTCGGATGTTCGAACTCTTCTGTCACCTCATGCTGCCACATGGTGCGGAAAGGAATATAAATGCCGTAGCCTCCAATCTCGATGACTGGTTGAATGTCAGACTTGAATGAGTTCCCGACCATCGCTATTTCTTCAGGAGAGACGCCTTCGCTTTGACAGAGGTCAAGATATTCCTTTTTGCCTTTATTGGAGACCACTTCAATTCTGTCGAAATAATCACTTAACCCTGAGCGCCTTAGCTTGTTTTCCTGATCGAGCATATCACCCTTTGTCAAGACAACCAACCTGTAGCGCCCACAATCTTTCAAAGCCTTCAAAGTGTCCTCAACTCCGGGAAGCGGCGTGGCCGGAAGGCTGAGAAGCGACTTCGCGCTCGATAATATTCGTGAAAGATTCTCGCCCGGAACCTTGCTGTCAGACACCCTCAAGGCGGTCTCCATCATTGAGATGCAGACGGCTTTCGCCCCATAGCCCAAAATCGGCATATTCTTAGACTCTGTCTCGAACAACGTCTCCGACAACTCCTCCGCAGTGCCATATTCCTTCAATTCCTCCGTGAACACATCCTCAGCCTTGTCGAAGTACGACTGATTGTCCCACAGCGTGTCATCCGCATCGAAAATTATCACCTTCACATCCTTCATCATGTCCATAAATTTTTAGATTTCAAAAATAACAAAAAGGGGCAAATATAGACACACTATTTGACACAAAATTCACCCATTCCATTCGTAGGTCGATAACCAAGAGAGGAATCCTCATCCAAGTTTGGTAATAATCTCAAAAATGGCTACATTTGTAGAGTGACGTTATAAAGTCACTATTTGCGTTATGATTACTTTGTACCACGGTTCGGCAAACATAATCGAAGTCCCTGTTTTCGGTCATGGGAACAGGCACAATGACTATGGACTTGGCTTCTACTGCACGGAGCGGCTGGATTTGGCCAAGGAATGGGCATGCACTGAGAATAATGATGGATTCGCCAATGAATATATCTTTCGGGACGAAGGACTGAAAGTGATTGACTTGTCATGCGGAGATTATCATATTCTCAATTGGTTGGCTATCCTGCTGGAAAACAGAACGTTTACCATAGGACAAGGGTTGCCGGAAACAGCAAGGAAGTATATTCACGACTCATTTTTGCCTCGGTACGAGGATTACGATGTCATCCGAGGCTATAGGGCAGACGATTCGTATTTTTCTTTCGCGGGGGCTTTCTTGAACAACACCATCTCTTTTGAGCAATTGGAACGGGCAATGAAGTTGGGCAAACTTGGAGAACAAGTAGTCTTGAAATCAGAAAGAGCATTCGGTCGATTGAGTTTTGTGAAGGCGGAAGTGGCTAACAATGAGATATTCTACCCTCGAAAAGCGACCAGAGACCGCTTGGCAAGAGAAGCTTTCCGCAAAGATAAACAAAACTCACCTCTTGACGGATTGTACATTATAGACATAATCAGAAATAAAATCAGCAACGATGATCCGCGCTTACGATGAAATCTACCTTGAGGATGCTATGATGAATTTTGCCGTGTCGCTTGACTATGGGGCGGTCGCCTGCAAAGGAGGAGTTGATGAATATTACGACAGACTTCTCGTTGGTGAGCCCGTGCGCCAGTTCGAAAGCGGCAACCCACGTTATTTGGTCGGAATGTCGGGAATTGAGTTCGCCGACAAGGTCATTGAAACGACCGGAGGAGTTGTTGATAACATTGACTATGTGCTGGCTGACCGGTCAGACATATTCTGGGCCGGATGGGTCATTTCCTATCTTCAATGGTTTACTGGACATACATTTGAAAGGTTCCGGCTTGATGGTCTGACAATCCAGTCCGTAATCGCTTTGTACCCGACACTTCACGAAGCGGATCTGAGCAAGTTCATTGAAGTCGCACTATGTATGATGAAGGCAAAGGAGCATGAGAGCCCACTAAAAGTACAAAGAATGCTGTGTGGCTTGACCCAACAGGAATTGGCTGACCGGTCAGGCACGTCCATAAGGATGATTCGCGCCTACGAGCAAGGCAAACAGTCCATTGCCAAGGCCGAAGCCGGCACGGTTTTCCGCCTGGCAACAGTGCTTGGTTGCGACGCAAGATCGCTTGTTAGGTGATATGTATAGACTTGCCCTGAACACATCCTCCAGGAGCCCAACCCGTCTCCAATGCCTACAACATCACCGGACGACGCGCTCACAGAGTGAATCTTAATGTCAGGATCAGCTCGCGGCCACGGAGACGGTAGTCGTAGGTGAAGGTGTTGACGGTGCTGTAGATTGAGTAAGAGTAGGATTTCTGGTTCAGGAGGTTGCGCAGATCCAAGGAGAGCTGCAACGAGCGGTTGCGGAACGACAGACCGCAGTCAAGCAGGGCCATTGTCTTTGTGAGGCCATCTGTGAGTTGGTGGCGGGATATTTCCGCTCCGGCTTTGAACTGGAAGGTGTCACCGGGGAGGAGTTTAAGGGCGATGTCGTGGCTTTGGGAGAGGTAGTGTTTGCGGACGGAACCGTAATTTGACGAAGTCTTGGCGAACTCTCCCGAATAGTCAAGTTCCAACCAATCAAGAGGATGGGAATACAGCGACGGAGATATCGCTGTGCTTTGCCAAAAGACATCGACGAGGTTGCCGCTCTGCATTATTGACTGATTGCTGAAAAGCGCGCTCCCCGTCAAGGATATCTTCGTTCTGATTGAGGTGATCTGTTTTGTGACGCCAAACTGTGCAACGATATTGTCGGAGACATTCGGTTGCGCCAAAGAACCAATCAGGACATCACCGTCAGCGACACTCTGCGAGGCGATCAAGTTGTTCCAGTTACGGACAAATGCCAGGTCGGCGTTGACGAACCATTGCTCAAGAGGAATCTTAAAGTCGTAATGCAGGTTGGCGGAGAGGGTTTTGGTGTCGGACAGGATGCCGGAGGAGACTCGCACAGTCGTTTCATCAAGGCGAACCGGTGCAGTCAATAAATCCAAAGCGTCTCCGAATGTTCTTGAATATGAAGCCGTCGCCCTCAGCACGGAACGAGGACTCACATTCCAGTTGAAAAATATGTCAGGGCACACCGAGAAATACAAGTCACTTCGCAGCCTCGACGCTTCTGCAAGTTCAGCGCACATCAAACCCTGTGACCGGTCACTGAGCCTGTCGAAGTGACCACAAATAGAAGATACTACACGACAATGCTCGTTGGGGGCGGTCGGGGAAAGACTATTTTCAAAATTTTGCACGTTACCAAAATTTTGAAAATAGTCTTTTCCCTCTTGCCGTGAGGAGATTTTGTCCAACCTTATGGGGAGCTCTGCGCGGAAGACGTATTTGCGGTGAGTATGGGTATATTCATACTGGGGAGCGACTGCAAGTCTTAATTGTGAATACGTTACGTCATTTTGGCCTGCTGAAAGCTTGTCGTCAAGTGACGTGGTGATGTTGTCAGATGAATAGTTCAGCATCAAGGGAACATAAAGTCTGTTTGAGCCGCTTTCAAAGACGGCGGAAAGGCTGTTTTCGGTGCGGATGCCTTTGCTTTTGGCGTTTTGGAATATTCCTTTATCTTCATCATCTGTAATCTCCAGACAGGCGGTCGGGGCTTCTGAATATTCAAGGACAGAGGAAGCGTTCCAGCGAAGTTTGGAGGTCCGCCATCGGGCGGTGAAGTTGTTCTTTAAGTCGACATCTCTTAAGGTCTGGCTCTGAACGAGCATATTCCCGTTTTGGCCAGTCGGCACGGTGGATTCGCGGGAGGCCGCTTTCAGCGAAAAATCTTCGTTGATGTAGCATTTTGGTGAGTTGTTCTGGAATGTCATTGAGAGCCAAGGCTTCCGGAGTGTCGATTCGGGAGAGACCGATCGGTTCACCTGCATATTCCCGGAACCATCGTAGTAGAGGCTGGTTTGGGAATATTCATATCCGCTATTTGAGGTGGAGTAACCGGCGTTGGCTTTTATGGTGGAGTTGCGGCCGGTCTTGCGTATAGCGTTCATTGTGAGAAGAATGTCGGACGGAGACAGGAAACGTTCCGGTTTGAGAGGCGTCTGCGAGGTGGAGAGATTACCGAGCAGTTCCGAGGCTTTGGATTCAGAGACGGAGGATTCAGTCAGGGTTTTACCGCCGTCGGTCGCGAACGAAGTGATGTTGCCGGTTTTGACCGTGGCAATCGCTTGGGTTTTAGGTGCGAACAGCATTCCAGCACCGCTCAGCGAGTACAGCCAATCGTCTCCATAGCCGGCCGCTGCCTCATAGGTACCTGTCGGTTTGAGTTTCGCCTTGTCGCTGAGTTTGATGTTGATGGCGACATCATCGGAAAAGACATCCTTGTCCACCTTCGCCTCTTGATGGTTGCTGAGTACCTGGACCTGATTGACGTATGACGCGGGAATATTCGTGGTCGCGATGTTGTATTTGCCGCCGAGAAGGTCCAAGCCTTCGATGTAGAACTTGGAAATGTCTTTGCCAAGATACTTTATCGCGCCCGCTTCCGTGACATCTAATCCCGGCAGTTTCTTGATGGCGTCCTTGAGGGTGTAGTCGCTTCTCGTAGCATAGGCGGAAAGGGAATATGAAAGGGTGTCGCCTCGCTGGTGGATCGCCGGGGCCCTGACCACAACTTCCTTTAACGCCGTGGCTTTTTCTTTCATCGTAAGGTTGTACCCGGCGATAGAGGAGCACGGCAGCGTTACGGTTGCAGATTCATAACCAAGGCATTCCACAGAGACAGTCACCTGCTGTACGTCCGTCTTGAAATGAATCTCGTAATGTCCTGACTCATCCACCATTGAATATCCAAGGACGGCTTCCTGTACGGCGACTTTCACTATGGCTCCGCTGACCGCTACCCCTGATTCGTCCTTCACCGTGCCTTTAACTGACAGTTGCCTTGGGATTTTCGCCCCGTTTTCGGCAGTGTTTTGGGCACAAGTGGCTATTCCCGCCATCAGAACGGCAAGGCAAAGGAACAATCTTCTCATTGCTAAATTATCTTATCTCCAGAGGAATATACCCGTTCGGGCGAAGCCGTAACTGCATTACGTTGATCAGAACGGCCTTCCCGCCATCGTCATATTTCTGGATGCTCATCTCGCTGATGGCCTCGACAGGCAGGTTCTGCATCGGGTTCTCCTCGAAATGATTCTTGGATTTGATGAACTTCTCCCTTGTCGTTGAGATGACGTTCGTGGCATTGCTTTCAGTTATCGGTGTCGTGCCATTTCTTATGACAATCGCATCGAAATGATGGATTCCTTCATCATCCGCGGCCGATAAGACAAGCCCCGGAAGGCCACACAGTTTCCAAGGACCGAAAGTGACCGGAATATCCGGTGTGTACCAGACCGTCCATGTTCTGCCACCATATTCCCCACTCGCCTTCTTGCAGGGATAGCCGCAGACGGTGTCGGATTCTTCGGCCAGTGTCCAATCTATGTTCGGAAAACTTTCAGTGTAGGTGTAGTTGTCTGGGGTTATTGTACTGTAAATTGTGAGATTACCTTTCGGCTCATTTTGAAGAACTGTCTGGTCGAAAAAGTAATCGTTCCTCATTTCCTTGATCCGGTACGCATCAATCTGCTCCTTAGTGGCACCTTTGCTCTGGCTGACCGAATCCAGTTGGAAAGCCGAATAGTCATAGAACTTTGCAGATCGCCTGTCAAACTGAAGGATTGTCGAGTAAGTGTCCGTAACGCCTTTCGGGTTCGTCACTTTATATTCGTAGATGCACTCGATTTCGGAGTTCTTCCGGTCTTGGGTCTGCGCGGAGACCACGATTCCTGATGGCAAAGCCACGGCGACAATCATCGCCATAGTCACATTCTTTAGCATAATATTTCGATTTATGGTTCGTGCGTATAAAGTGCTGTTCTACGCAGCCGCTTCCACACATCACGTGCGTATAAACACCATTCCACGCACGGACTATTTTGTCGTGACGATGATCACCGAAGCACCGGAGCCCGAGTTGTACTTGCGGGCCTCAGGAGAATCCGGATTCTTTATGACCCGCATCTCTTTGATGTTGTCCGGCTTAATGACATTCAACTCTTTCTCAGTCACTACCTTTCCGTTCACAACATAGATCATTTTCGGCTTCGGAGCTGTCGATGCCGCGTCCTTGCTCCCTTGCAAGGTTGTAATATTATGGGTCCTTATTCCTTCACTCAAGGTTATTGTGTAGCTCAAAATGGTTTTATCCTTCAACTGCGAGCCATCGAATTTCTCAACTATAGTCTTATCAATCACATAGACATCCACAGTGTCCGCCACTGGACTCCCTACTCCCATGTTTAGAGTGCAAATCATTGAAACCAAAGTCGTAAGCATATTCAAAAACATTTATTGGTTGAACAAAACAGCATTCGCGATAAAGAAACCATTGCAATGTTCTTTTAATAAATACCGTCAATCATTCATAGCCAGAAGCTGGATCTCCCCTGACGCCCCGTCACGCATCATCCTGAAGCCGCAGCGAGTTCCGTCTTTCAGTATCACCGTGACAATCACGCTGCCATCAATAGGCTTTGCCGCCACACTCTCGACATCCTCAGAGTTGAGTTCAGCCAAAGCACTGATACTCTGAGCGATCTCCAGTGGAGTGAAATCCGTTGACGCAGCCTTTGGTCGAAGAATCAAAAACAAAGCGACAGCAGCAGCGCAAGCAGCAAAGGTTGAAATGCTTTTGAATATGATGTCACGCTTCTTGGCCTGCCTTGAATCTGGCTCACGCAACTTAAATTCAGCAGCCTCGTCACCTCCGAACAGCCGATTATATTCATTCACATTGTTTTGTGAATATGCCTCCGCAGACGGAGCCGAGATATTTATAAGCAGCGCGACAGCTTTTTCATCGGCATCGACTGCCGAAACTTCAGTGTAGTAAGCCCTCAAGCAGCGTTCCTCTTCAGGAGTCGTGTCCGCATTCAAGTAGCGCTCGATCAACGCTTTCCTATATTCCTTATCCTCTATTTTCATCGCTCAGATCATTTTCTTAAGTTCCTCCAGCATCAGCCTGCGTGCCGCTGAGATGTTGGTTTTGACGCTGGTTTTCGGCTTTCCCGTCCGAGCCGCGATTTCGTCCAACGAAAGTTCATCCTCGTTGCGAAGGATCACGCATTCCCGCTGACTATCAGTCAGATGACTCAGCAAATCACGTCTCAGAATCGCAACATCATTCCTGTCAGTCGCCGCCGAAGCCAATGAGCCACCAGGGTAGTCCCTCTCCCCTATCGGTTGAGTCCGAAACCTTAGCCTCCGATAATGATCCACGCAGATGTTCTTCGCGATCCGCACCGCCAACGCCTCCACATTCCTCGGCTCCATCCCTTTGCTGACGAATCCCCACAAAGCCATAAGCGCCTCCTGGACGATATCCTCCGCATCCTCGGACGCGTCCGCAACCCGGAGGTACTTCCGCACCACCGCCAGCAACTTCTGCCTCACCTTTTCGGAGATATATTCAAAATCGTCCATTCTCTACTGGATTTATCAACGGCTCATTTTCCTACGCCTACTTATCAGTCGCAGAAAACGCCCGAAAGTAAAAATTAGAGAATTATATACGAATTGACTACTCTTTCACATAGCTTCAGCGCACATTGAATTCCGCACCATGACAAATAAGCCGGTAGGGTTGCCTTTTCAAAGGACGCACGCGTTGCCATTTTGCGAGATGGCGGCATACGATCATGCCTCCACGCCATTGTGAGGCGCAGTTGTATGCCGGCTATGCCTCCGGAAACCATAGTCGGCATATCCACAGGCTTCTCGCCGTACTCAGGGCTGGTTTGCGTGCCGCCATATTCACAAAATGCGGGTGTCCCAACTCGAAAATCGTTCTGCAACTGCTTATGTGCCATGTTAGTCAACTGCGGTATAGTTACCTAATATAAATTGAAGGAAATGCAACACTCAGAAGCTGTTTTGAAATGAATCAAAAATTTCGTTATGATGCTCATAAATAATTGGTTATTAGTTATTTAATTAACAATATTTCATAACTTTATAATTATAAAGCAGTTAAGTTATGAAGATGTATTCAACCAATCTCACTGATAATCAGTGGCAAGTTATAGAATAAATCATAAACGCGCAAGAAAGGAAGAGGAAATATGTTCTCGCGTTAACTCAATCTACTTTGTTAACATCTCTACCTACTGCACACTTACCATCAACAAACACCAAGGCTGTCTTTTCCGGCCTCCACCAGACCAGATTGCCCAGACATGCCCCGTCATTACGCCCGAACATCTTACCGGTGACTGTTCTTTGGCGGAATGACTCTTTCATGTTGTCGGAATAGTACATATTCCCCTGAACAGCCCCCCTATCATTTCCTTTGTCCGAGATATCGGCTTTCTCCCGGACAAGAATCCACAGTCACTATTTGTCCGGGCAATCAGCCTTTCTCCGGACAAGTCCATTGATGTGTCACTTCGACAGGCTCAGAGACCGGAAGCGCATACTCTCTATGGATGGTAGCCTCTTTTCTGCACGGCATCTTGATTACGTGATGAAAAAATCGCCAGCGGTCAAAAATGCGTAAATACGCATTTTCACCCCTCATGATGCACAATCGTGATAATCTTTCAACAAGCACTGACAGGTCAAACAAACTTTCATGATATTTGCCGGGACACTCGATCGCCAAACCGAAAAAACAGTCGTCATTCAGTTGGCGGAAAGGCTTCCAATATATTCCGAGAGCATCCAAATCCAAAAATCCATTCATCAAACTGTAATTCCGTCAGATAGGATATTCAAAAAAATTCTATCTTTGCAGAGATTTGAACATTTTGTAGGACAGATTTGAACATTTTGTAATGGAGAATCGAGGATTATATGTACGTCTGCAATTCTGGGAAGCCCTTTCTCGAATCAATGAGAGACGGGATAAGATTCAGTTGATTGTCGGGGCACGTCAGGTAGGAAAATCGACATTGATGGATCAGGTGCTTGAAAAAGTGACAATACCGTACACCCTGTCCAAGGCTGACGGTGTGGATCCAAAAGACTTCGACTGGATACACCGCACTTGGGAATCCGCGAGGAGTCTGATGCGGATCAACAACGAGGAAGAACACCTGCTGGTAATCGATGAGATTCAGAAAATCGAAGGCTGGAGCGAGGGTGTGAAGACGGAGTGGGATTGGGACACGCACAACAAAGTTAACATAAAGCTTGTCCTGCTGGGATCTTCAAGGCTTATGCTTCAATCCGGTCTGAAGGAAAGCATGGCAGGAAGGTTCGAACTCATCCGGATGGGTCATTGGTCATATTCGGAGATGTCCGAGGCGTTCGGTTTCTCTTTGGATGAATATATCTACTTTGGAGGTTATCCAGGTTCGGCGAGTCTCGTAACCAATGAAAGCCGTTGGAAGATGTACATAAAGGACAGTATCGCATCGCCCGCGATTGAGAAAGATGTTCTTCAGACAAGCAAAATATTCAAGCCTGTCCTGATGAAGCGGCTCTTTGAACTCGGATGCCGGTATTCGACCGAGGAACTTTCCTTAACGAAAGCGCTCGGACAGTTGCAGGACGCCGGCAATGTCACGACCCTGGCGTCATATCTCGACCTGCTTGATCAGTGCCAGTTGATTTGCGGATTGCAGAAATATGCCAATGATGACGCAAGGAAATACAACTCTGTCCCTAAATTTCTCGTTTACAACAACGCGCTTCTTTCTGCCTTTCAACGGAAGTCATTCAACACGGCAAGGGTGAATCCTGAGATTTGGGGGAGATGGGTTGAAAGCGCTGTCGGAGCGCATCTGCTGTCGCAGGCGGAAGAAGATGACTTCAGCGTCTATTATTGGCGGGAGCGCGATGACGAGGTTGACTTCATCGTTCAGGCAGACGATGAATGCATCGCCCTTGAAGTCAAGAGCGGAAGAAGGAGCATGAATAATGGATTGTCCCGGTTCGCCGGGAAGTTCAAACCGGCGCACAGTTATATTATCGGAACCGGTGGAATCCCACTGGAAACTTTCCTGAATAGTTCGATAATGGATATGCTGTAAAGCGGAACTTTCAGTAGCACATCATCAAGCGTTTATAATAAATGACACAGGCTAATATATTCAAGGAATTGGGCGGCCTGTGTCATTTTAAGATTTTATGCCGGAACGCCGCTGACGGGGATTGCCGTTTCGGGCTGTTCAAATATTAAAGCGGCGCGGTGGGAGAAACGGCGCGGCAGGACAAAGGTGAGTTGACATTATAATCAAACATAGCGAACATAAGCATTTATGAATATTCACTTTTTCCTGGATTCTGATGCTCGAATGGAAGAATTTATGTACATTTGGGATTGATATAGCAAGAATTGTGTTTTCCAATTAATTCATAGATTTGTCAATATACGGTTATGGCCAAGAAGCAAAACTTCTCACATATTAAGGCGCAGGAGGCACTCGAACAGGCTGGTTCGACGCTGGATGCCGAAAACCTGCCATATGTGCTGCTCAGCACTTTCTGTGGTTACGGTGATGCCTCGCTTGATCGTGTTCGTGATGGTCGGGACAATAAGTCACGTGATCCCGGGACAATCCTTGTCAAGGATAAATTCGTCTATCGGCCGTTCACGCCTGGCACTGAGCCTATGGACACCATCATAAGCCTCAAAGACAGTGCGGCGATTACCCGGCATAATCCACGGCTTTACATTACTTGCGACGGATCAAGTGTCGTCGCCTACGATCCCAAGGACGATGATTTACCTAAATTCCGCAGACTTGTAACCTGCAAAAAGTCAAAAGCCCTGATAAAGAA
>ERZ808277.410-NODE-410-length-13502-cov-5.356213_pt1 | contig 13502 bp, 15 predicted proteins | sample MGYA00521240_ERZ808277 | MGnify/ENA primary metagenome ERZ808277 (study PRJEB31516, sample SAMN03275599) | gut metagenome | biome: mammalia-associated habitat; material: feces | host: Papio cynocephalus | place: Kenya | collected 2012-07-17 ... | reverse complement strand
TGGCAGTGGCTGGGACAGTGACAGTGGCAGTGGCAGTGGCTGTGGCAGTGACAGTGGCTTTAAGCTAAATGCAATTCTTGGTGAAATTGTTTTTTTAATTGATAATGTCCCTACCGTGATTTATAAAATAAGAGATAATATTGCACGAGTTGGTATCGTTAACTCAAGTGATTTTTCAATTACAGATGGCTATCTTATTAAAGGTTATAATAATTTATTTGCTCATGGTGAAACACTTCACGAGGCTAAACAGGCCCTTGATGATAAATTTTTTAACCGTCTTGACATTGATGTTAAAATAAAAGAATTTGTTAAGGCTTTTGATAAAAATAAAAAATATAAAGGTTTTTTATTTTTCGATTGGCATCATAAACTCACTGGGAGTTGCAAAATTGGAAGAGAAAATTTTATAAAATCAGGCAATTATTCTTTAGATAAAGAATACTCAGTTAAAGAATTTATAAAAATATGTGAAAATAGTTTCGGCGGGGAGATTATAAAAAAGTTAAGGAGTTATTATTATGATTAGTTTATTTATTATTTTATTATGTTGGGTGGTGCAAATGCCACTTTGGTGCAGTATTGTAGGCACAGTTCTATGTAGCTTGCATTTGATTTTAAGTGTTGTTAGTGATGTTGTTAATATCACGGGGAGGGACTAATGGATACTTGGTGCATATTATTTTGGGTTCAATTTTTAGCTTTTATTGTTATCACAACTACATTTGGCTATCAATGTTTTAAAGAGATTGAAACTAAAGACAATGAGATACGAGTTAATAAGTTACACAACGCATTTGACTCAACATATAAAGATATGATAATTAAAAGGCATGAAGAAGATTTAGATTTAGCATATAAAAGAATTAAAGAACTTGAAGATGAAATCAAGAAACTCAAGAAAAGGAAGAAGAGTAAGTAGAAATACTTGCTCTTTATTTTTTTACCATCTCATATAAGCTCAATACAAGCCCAAGGTTAAACGAAATACTCTTTTAGGGATAATTTATCAAGTAAATACCTTTCGCCTCGCTATGAGCCTAAAACAGCCTTAAAATCGATGTTTGAGGGGTATATGAAATAAAATAAAGACAAGGACTATTTATCCTTGCCTTTTTTATTATAATGTATTAACGGAATTGCTATACAAAGAATCAACCAAGCCCAACAAACTCCAAGAGTTATATATTGCCATAGCTCCATATTAGGTGCGAAACAAAGCATATTATTTCATCCCTATTGCCATCCAATTACAACCGCTTTCTGCACCTTCTGCACTATTACATTTAATACTAAAACCTGTGTTATTCTCATATCGAATGTTCCACTCTTTTGTATTATCATTTGAATAGTTATAATATGTTGCAACTACAGTATACAATGTTGAATAGGCGAGAGGGAAGGTCACTTTGTGCTCACGAGTGTTCGAACTCCTCACTTCTCCCCATTGGAGTGTTAAACCATTTGTTAATCTTATATAACCATTTTTTTTAAGGTTAAATATTGGATTTGCTAATTTTCCATTAAGACTATTTAATATCCCTGCACTTGTAACGGGGTTATTACTATTAGCCGTAGGTGTTGTATCAAAAGTTAATTTGCTTTGAGGTGTAAACGTATAGAGTATCCAGCCTTTAGTGCTTAATGTTATTGTGATTGCTTTAAGCATAAACGTGTGAGTGTTATCTTGACCTTCGTGTGAATAGACCATATAGCCTTTTGAGATTTGTGGGTCATTGCAATAATAGATTTCATTGTTTAATAGGATATAGTTTAGGACATTGCTTTGAAGTTTAGTCAATTGCTCATCAGTTAACGTTCCTTGTGTTGCACTTGCTGGTGTTAGCTCTATTGCTTCTGCAGTTACGCCAGCAGGACCTTGTGGACCTCGCTCACCTTGTATCCCTTGTATTCCTTGGACTCCTTGCTCGCCTTTGTCGCCCTTTTCGCCTTGTATTCCTTGTTCGCCTTGCGGACCCTCTGGACCTTGAATTCCTTGTGGACCTTGTTCACCTTGTATCCCTTGAAAAGCACCACCATCAGTCCATATTAAAGTACTCTCGCCAGTTATCACCCAAATATGATTAACCCCATCTTCATCAGGTATCAAATAGGCATTGCTTCTAATAGCTTCTGTTGGTGTAGGCAATTGATTTGTATTGCTTAGTTTCCCAATAATCTTAAACGGGTCGCCTGGGTCACCCTTATCACCTTTTGGACCCGTAGCCCCAGTTTCACCAGTTGCACCCTTTGGACCAGTTGCACCTTGTCGACCAGGGACGCCTTGTATTCCTTGTACTCCTTGAATACCTTGAGGACCACGAGGACCAGTGTTCCCAGTTGCACCAGTTTCACCTTTATCGCCTTTTGGTCCTGGCATTGGAAATTCACCAATCTCAAACCAATAGTCATCTGGGTGTGTTCCACTTGCTCTTGTCAAGATATATAGACTAAAAGGTGCTATTGTCCCTATTGCTATTGTATCTCCATAATCGGCATTTGGGTTTTCCTGTTTATATTCGTCAACTGTAGGCAAATCATTTAAAGTGTCATATTGTTCAACGACTTTTAGCCCAAATTGGTTTAAAGTTCCTTGTTCGTTGATGATTGCGATGATGTCATTTTTATTCTTTTCGACTTGTTCTTGCAAGTTTCTAAGTTCGTATCCATTGATTTCAAGCATTTTTCTTCTTTCTCCTTTTTTATACTCTCAGCCCACGATAAGAAATCTGTACTCAAATATAGCTCTGTGTCTTTCATACTAATGACCCCAAATACAATAGCAAATAAAATTGTTACTGCTGTTGCGATTAAAAGTAGATAGTTATAGTTGATTATAGCATCACCTATCGCTATTAAACTTGCTAATGTCGTTATAGCTAAGGTTATTCCCTTGCGGGCATAGAGTTTTGAATAATATTGTGCTGGACTTATTGGTTTATATTCTTTGGGCTTAAATGACGCCAGTATTTCATTTGCCTTTTTAAAATTCTCGTTCTCTTTAACATTAACCCTTGCTTGCTTAACAAATAAAGTCAATATGAGTAAGTTCATTACGACTATTAAAGTTCTTTCAATTGCCCATATTACCCATCCTGTTGAAGTGCTCGGGAAAGCATCTTTAAATGTTAATGAGCTTGCGTCTAACATAGGGAATACTATGAGCGCTGTGATACTTAACAACGCCACTAAAATATAATAAACCCCTTGCTTTAGCTTAAGTTTTATATCTGTTAATTCTTTATCTTCCATAATACCCCTTTATTAGGCTCTGTGGGCTCATTTCGAGCCCGTAGTGCCACGTTTGTCTATCTCATTGTTAATTGTGTATGAGTTCTCGTATTTGTTCGCTAATGGGCTTAAAACAAGCTCATCGAGTGCTGTTGTTATAGCCATTACTAAAAGCAATGTTACTATAGAGTTACAAGCATAAGCCAGCCCTGTCAAAACAATCCATAATCCACATCTTGGAATGTGCCTAAATAGTAAGTTCAAGACCACTAAAATTATTGTTGTTAATAAGCATACTCCAAGAGTTATCTTCTGCCCAATCGTACCTTCCATAAAACCGAGTACGATGTATATTAAGATTGGGACTATAGTTACAAAGAAAGATAAGAATTTATAAAATCTTGCTTTCTTTTTATATTTATCTGTCATATTACTCACCTCTGTCTACATGGTCAATTTTGGTAAGTAATTCATTGAGTTGTTTCTTCAAGTTATAATTTTGATTAACCACTTCTTGCAACTCGCCTTTTATTGATGTTATTTGCTCATTGTTCTCTTTCTTGTTCGCTTTAAGTACTGAAATCATTTTAATAAATGAAGTAATAATTCCTATAATTGTCACAAGCAAAGGAGCATAAGCAATTATCAATGTTTCAATATCGCTAAATGTCATCGTTATCTTCTCCTATTTCTGTTATATACCATAATGGCTCTCTTGGTTCAAGGATAGTTATAAAGAGTTTACCGAATTTCTTAATAAAATCTTCAGTCACATCTGTGTCTAAAAGTGCCAAAAGGTTTGCGTAAGCGTCCATTTTGCTCTTTTTATATCCTGTTGTATTTTGGCTGTTGATATATTGTAGTTCCTCAAGACTTCCAGTTGAAGGGTCAGTGCCTGGGTTGTTAGCTGTATTGTATATTGCTTTAGTCCCACGCATTAACTCATCTTCTGTTAGGTTTCTCAATTTGGACTGTATATCAAGTCTTTTTTCCCAAGTAGGACCATATTGAAATATTATACTAAATAATTTATATTTGAATTGATTTTCATCGCTGTTTATAATATGACTGTTTCCATACCTTGCGTACAATAAATAGAATAATGTTGTAGCACTATTATCTGTTATTGTCGCTGGTATTCCACAAAGATGATAATCGTTAACAAAGTCTTGCGCGCTTGGGTAAAAATCTGTAAACTTTTCTGTTCTATAATTTCCGTACTCACTCATCTTCGCTCACCTCCATTGGTTGTGCTGGTTGTTGATTTGGCATTCCTTGTTGGTCTTGTTCATCGTAAAGATTTCCATCGCCATTATTATCAACTCCTGTCATTGTTTGGGCAGGTTCGCACCATATCCCAAGTCCCCATACTGCATTAACTAAATCGCAGAAGTGTTGCCTTAAAGCCAAGCCATCTTGATAAATAAAAGCGTCATTATTGGCATTTCTATCTTGTTCAGTTTCAAGCATATGAGCTGATTTTGTTTGCACGCCATTGGTCGAAAGACCATAAGCTGAAAGCCTGATATTGTCGAGGGTTTGCATATAGGCTGTGTACTCATTAGTCGCCATATGACCATTGCTTGTAAGGTCTTGAAACTCTTGCACTCCTCTAATTGGTATCCAAGGTTTACCTGTTAATGCAGCTCTTGTCACTGCTTTGCTTGCTTGTTCAACATCTGCTTGAGAGTCATCATCTGGTACTCTCATACCTTTAACGCCACTGTTAGAGATAAGGTTTGTTCTTGCAAAAGGTAGTGCTTCAGCTTCAGCTTCTATAATGCCTTGTTGCAAAAATGCTCTTGGTGTTGCTGTTTGACTTGATACGCCTAAAGGTGTGTAATCCCTTAATATAACCGCACCCTCTTCAAAAGAGTTTTCATCTATATCATCATAACTATATATAGGTTTTAAGATTAGCCCTTGTAAGAAAGGTTTTAACTTGCCATCTTCGGTACTTCCAATGCATACTGGAGTAATACCTAAATACTTTCCATAGCAGTCAATTTGACCGTTTAAAGCATAAGGTAAGATATAACACTTTTCGTTAATTGGAGAGTAGAAGAAAGATACTTGCGATTTATAATAAAGCATTCTCTCCAAATCTTCTCCTGTAAGTCCATTTGGTAGGTTGTACCAAACATATCTTCTAACTGCTGTTTGGAGGTCTTTAACTGATAATAAGTCAATCATTTTAGCCTTTAAGTCGCATATATCTTGTTCTCTTAAAGGTCTGCCCGTTGCTGGGTCTATCCCTGCTTGTTTGTATAGGTTGATTAGGTCTTGATTAATAAATATTGGGACATTTTTATTACTGTTTATCATCTTTGACCTCCACTGCCTTTTCGATTATTTCAGTTGGCAAATAACCGATTGATGTATACATATTTCTCGGTTTAATTTCTTTGGATATGTTCATTTGCTCTAAAGTCCTATCTATCGCCAGCCCTTGCTTTTCTTTATCGTATTGTTTTATAATGTTCTCATATTTTTCTCTCACATTTTTTAAATGAGTTTGAGCACCCTTTTTATATTTATCATATTGCTTTTGAGTTTTTTTTAATTTTTCTTGAGTTGTTTCTTCTTTTTTTATTTGCGTGTATAACGCAGTCCCAACTGCCAACCCTTTATTTATACTACTTTGTATTGCTCCCATTAAAAGTATACTCCTTTATATATTTCGTTTGCAAGTTCATTGATGTAGTGTGTATCTTCATCAATTTCGACTCTTATTAAACTGCCTTTGATATAGCCCTTGCTCGCTATATCTCCATAACTCCACTTATTGTCCTTGAAGTCCTTTATCTTACCAATACGACCGACTGACATTGAGTTATAAGCTATTTTATTTGCTACAGCTTGTTTTTCTTCTTCAGTACAAGTGTAATATTCGACTATAGGCCATAAAGCAAATACATTGTTAAACGCGTCTATTTTTGAAATTGTATCTGGCAATGCCTTGATATTTCCAAGTTGATAATTAAACATATCTTGCTTGTAGTCTAAAGCTTCACTCTGTAGTGCTTTTTGCATACCATAGTCCGCTACTCCTGCAAGTCCTGATAGTCCTCCAGCAACAATACCTAAGCCTGCATTACCTGATATAGCACCTACTCCTAGACCAGTCCCTAAAGCCCCTAAGGCTCCAGTAATAAGGCTTTGAGTGTTTTGTATCTTATTAGTAATTTCCATATTTTGGATTTGTCTATCAAAGATATTAAGATAATTGACATTTTGTCTTTTATATTGTATCCAAGCATCAGTTCCCTGTGTCATAGAAAAGTCACCTGAAAACAATAGTCCTCTTTCATCTTTATATAGGTCATTAGGTCCATATAGTCTATCAAATTGTGGCTTAATATGGATACTTGGTTGATAAGGTTTATAGGTACATTCTATATCGACAATTAACTCATTTGCCTTAATTCCATTCCTTGCTGGACTAAACTCAAACATTGACTGATGGTTTGGTGCTACAAGTCTAATCATATCGCATTCATTTGATAGTTTCACATTGTCTGTATAGTACCAAGGTTTTGGAGTACTTCCATCCGGGTTAATTTTGAAAGGTTTATCTATCTCTCTTGTCATATTAAATTGATTTTGATTACACCATATTATACAAGTGATTTTATTTCCTTTACTATCTTTTACCCAATCAATGTAAGTATCATCAGGCAAATTTATTCTTCCAGATTTTATAAGACTACCACTACCATAATCATCAACTATTGAAGGCATAGGGAAGTAAGGTAAGATTTGTATGTCTTTAAGTTTTCCATTAGTACTATTTTTCTTAATTAAGTCATTAGCGACTGCAAGTCCAGCAATTGCTCCATCGTTCGCTAATCTTATGGCTAATTCATTGCCAACTTTAACTTGAGGTATGTTAATATATCCTTGAGTATAATAAGGAATAACGAACATATCATATATTTGGTCATTTAGTGTTTGATGGTTTACATCTATAGCATACTCATAACTATCTACCGATACTACTGTTTTAGTATAAGTATATTTAGTCCCTTGTACTTCTATAACAAAGGCTTTATCATTAGGGTCTTTAGTCGTAACCGATTTAGTTATTTCTTTAAGTGCATTATAACTTGTTCCACTTGCTGGTACATTATAGGTAAATTTATCTGTTGTACTTGTTATACTAATCTTATAGTAAGTTGAGTTTTCTGTGTCTAAAACCAATTTACCATTATAAGACAGTAAGTCAGTAATGTTTTTTATAGCTTGAGGACTATCTTGACTTAAAGCATTTATCAATACAGTCTTATCGGCACTTCCTATTGCTGACTTTAATGTGTCATATTTACTATATTCAATTAAAATATTTGTGTCATAATCAGGACTTGTTGCTACTGATATATTATTGTTTTTATCAAATTTAACATTTTGTGTATAATAGTTGGACAGACCTGTTACAAAACCTTTAGTGTTTATTTGCCAAGTAGGGTTAATTGTTGCTTTGTCATAAATACTATCACTACTACCCCAATCGGACTTAAAGCCTGCTAAAGTGTTAACAGTTGCTAAAGCTGATTTAGGTACTACTTGTTTTTCTTGACTAAAGCCTTTATCAACATAACCGACTATATAGCTTACATATGTTGCGTCTTTTATTATCGCTACTTCCGACTTAATTTGGTTAACAGTCATATTTTCTTTATTGAATATCATAGGGTCATTGTCTGGCAATATGGCTTTCTCTATAAAGCAATCAGCGTTTAATACTGTGTCAAAATTATCAACCACTAAATCTCTTCTTAAAGTTAGTCCAAATTGTCCTTTACAATTCCTATTTGCTTCAATAATAAACCATCTGCTAACGATTGTATTCCCATCAGCATATATCGCATAGTCGCCATAGTTTTCATTGTTTAATACTTGTCGGATGTTTACTCCATCGCCTGGAGCATAATTGACATTATATTGTGTATGAATTAATGTCCCTTTGGTAAGATAAGAAGACAAATCGACTTCTCTTTTAACTATTCTGTTATAATAATTGTTATATTTTAGGATATATAAATCCATTTTTTGTCTCCTTTAATAAAATAAATAGGGGGAATTTCACCCCCTAAAAAATTATTCAGTCTTTCCTCTTAAAGTGATAAGTGGATAGTTGTGAAGGTGCTCAAGTTCATTATGACCGAAAGTTGTGAATCTTGTTTCAGTAAGTGCTCTTGGGTTGAAAAAGTTTGTTTGAGCCTCAAACGCACTCATATAAGGCAAGTCTTGTTTGTGAATGATTTTACAAATTACGCTTGCATCTTCTTTATAGAAAGGCACTACAATTGCACTTGTTGTTGCGATTGATACCTTGGCTGGGATAATATCTCCTGCGAATAAGAATATTTTATCGCCTGCTTTCTTTGATTTTCCCTTGATTGTTGTTGCTTCGGCAAGTGTCACAAATCCTGGTTTTAACATACGAATTGTGAGTCCGTCAGCTGTTTGTGCTTTACTTGAATCAACTGTACCAATTTTTCCAAAATATTTAGCTGGCAAAGTTTTATCAAAGTTAAACAAACCATCTTTATGATAGATTGTTGGTAAGTCAAGGTTTGTGATTTTGTTAGCATAGTCTGCGTTCCAGATTATATCAAAATCCCCTTTCTCATAACTTCTCATATTCCCATAGTCGTTGTAATCTCTTCCTTCATCGTTCAATGCTGTAAAGATATTTGCTACCTTTGTTGCGATTGTTTGAGCTTGAAGTCTGTTTTCAGCTTCTTCATCTCCTGTAACTGTTGGAAGTGTGATTTCAATTTCTTGTGAGCCTTCGCTTGTTTCAATTGTTCCTCTTGCTACTTTGTTAAGACTTCTATCATATATTTTCTTTGTATCTCCCATCCAAGATAACATTTGAGAGTTGAAACTTGAGAAGACTCCTTCGTTCATCCACGCTCTCTTTGACAAATATTGGTCGAGTGTAAGTCTTATTTGTTTAAATACATCGAGTGTAATTGATTGTACTTGAGGGTCTTCTGGTCTATTGAGTTCGAGCAATTTTGTTGCTTCAGCATCAGCACCCCAGTCGAATAGTTCTAAAGCGTCAGTTGATACATAAAGCTTTGTATCGCCATATAGTCCACCATCAACTCTGTTAATAAAATCTTCATTAAATTTGAGATTGTCGGCAAATACTTGTTGAGATATAATCATATTATATAAGCTTGCGTAAATCTCGTTTGGCTTTAATGAGCCATTGTAATTAGTTGGATAAGCCATTTATTTTCTTTTCTCCTTAAATTAATCTTCTTTGAAACTCGTTATTAAACACATCTGCGTTTCCATCTGCTACATCAACACATTCTTGCAAAACTGACGCCACTCTTTCTGCTTTCTTAAAGTCATCTGGCTCTGGACTTGAACGAGGCCCTGCTTTCATAACAAATGGGTCTTGTTCCCCCCTTTCCATTAACTCTTTCCTGAGTTGGAGTGCTTTGTCGACAAAATCTAAATTTGTTAAATCTTTTCTTGATTTTCCAAAAAGTTCTTGTCTTAAAGCATCTACATCAACTGCTTCTTTTACTTCTGTTTGTTCCAAACTTTGGCCGTTGACAATAGTGTCTAATAGCTTTTTGTTGTCCGCCCTGAGTTTATCATAAGCTTCTTTTGACACCGTATTTTGTTTCATTTCATTTAAGGCTGAAATGTAGTCTTGATTGGTATCGATTTGACTTTCTGTACCTGACACAGCATTTTGACTTTCCTCTATCATTTTCTATTCTCCTTTACTTTTATTTTATCTCTCTTTTAGGCTGATGATTTTCCATAATAACAAATTTAGTTGCAGGAAGGGTCTCTGTTTAGGTAACCTGGTTTTATCACTACCGTTAAGACAGAAGCTCTTCGCCTGATACCTGTTTTCGACTCAACTTGAATTAGAATATTAAACAGTGCCACAACCCACTAACCACTTATATTAACATTGCCTGTTGTTTAAGGATGTTAATACCAAAATTATTTCGCCTTCAATTCTCTCATTCTGGCTTGAAAGCTTGCCATGCTTATTATGTCACAATAATTATAACACATACTATCATACAAATCAAATATATTTTGCACCAATTCAGGATTAAACACCTTGTCATTGTGTCTTCTCATTGTGACTATCCTATTTTTATTTACTGTTTCTCCATTATATTTACGGATATATTTCCCATCATACACACAAAACCAATCCGATTTTTGTTTAGTAAACATTATCAATTGAGTTACCTTGTGAATTTGAGTTTTCTTCGGTTTAATCATTGACAAGTCCCTTTCTACTTTTGCATAGTTTGGGTCATCATTATAGTCCATCATATTTGCATTGTATGATTTTGCTCTTTTTTCCTTGTATGCATTTGTAACCTCAACATTCCAAAAGACTGTTCTTTTCCTTGTTAATTTCACACGCCTATAATTATTTGGGTTTGGGATATAATTATATAATTGCCCTGTCACATTTGCACACTCACTCACATTGTTTGCAAGCAATATGTTATAGACCGCATTGTAGTCCAATACTTCTTGGTCTCTCAATAAGGCTTCTTTGTAAATACGATACTGTTTAACAGGGTCACCAACTGACTTTCTTCCAACACCATCGTCTTGCATAAACTCATCCCAAATTGTTACTATAAATTTCTTTTTTCCACCTTGGTGGCAACCGTTAAAATAATTACAGTCATAAAGATTAACACCTTTACCAATAGAAGCTGCACTAACGAGCGGATATGCTTCATAGAGTGGTTGACCGTGATTAAACACCTTATTGCCCTTAATGGTGATGTCCATATCGTATTTATCCATTAAATATGGGTCTACAGCCTTATCAGGTTTCAATAGGGCTTTAATTGAGTTATCATTGATGCGAAAATAATAAGCTTTTACATTTTCATCTCCATACTTTCTTTTGAGTTGGATAACAAGCTCCATACCGATTACAGTTTTACCTATGCCACGTACCGATGTTAAAACAAAGTCGGTAAAGCCATTGTAACTAAACATCCAATTAGTATTAAGATAAAGCCCAAGAATTGCCTTTTTTCTTTCTTTTCTCTCACTTTTTCTAATTGCTTGTTTCATTATTTCTTTCATATTAGCCATATATCACCCCTTCCGCATATTCTCTGAATGAATAATCAATTCCAGCCAGTATATGAAATAATTCTTTTTTTGAATATTTTAAAATTTCTTTTTTTGCAGTTATTAATTCTTTTTTTGATATTTTATACGATATATCAAATTTTCCATCTCTTTTTTTATCTTCTTTATTCAATCTATCAACAATTTTCTTTATTTCACTTTTTCGCCAAGACCTCGCATTCGATGCGGCTTCTCTTGCAATATTTTTGAGCCCAAATTTTAGACCCCTGTCGTAAACATCATGTCTATATTCTTTATATGAAAGCTTTCTCTCCATATGATATCCTTTTTGTTTCCATTCATTATAGTGCTTTTCATATGCTTTGTATGATGAAACAGCTCTTGACATTCCTTTATAACTCACTCTCATATTCTTCTCCATTCTTCGATATCTTCAAGTTTATCAGTTTTTATATTATCATTAAAACCACTGTGACATTCATTTGTGCATTTTCCATTTTTAAAAAATATGTATTGATTTATCCCACGCATCCTAAATTCTTGCCCAATTATTTCCTGATGTAAAGCTCCGAGATATTTTTCATCGACACCGATTTTATTATTGCCTTTATAAATTATTCCATCAACGATTATTTGTAATACTTTTTCGCCAAGAACTGTATAAAGGTCTATCATTTGCTGATTTGCTCTACCCAAAACTATTGCAGCTATATGGTCTAATCTTGACCTTTTGCTGTGAATATTACTTAAATGCTTAAATCCGATAGATGCATTTAAAACCATTTTAGCATCCATTCCATCTATTTTCTCGCCTTTTGATTTTTTATCATACAAATATTTTATAACATCATCAAATTTGTATTTGCTTGGCTTACATAAAATAGTTATTTCTTGTTCGTCTTGTATAGGTTCATATCTTTTCCCAAATAATTGAAAAACAAGTTGTGAGTTCAACCAATCATGCATATCAAATCTTTCATATTCGGCACACATTCCTGATTTTACATAAAAGGCAAAAGGATATTCCTTTGTAGGTTTAGCTTTTCCTTTTATCGTCTTTTGCTCTCGCCAATCTGGCATTAAACCTTGCATATTGTCTGGATAATGGCTGGAATAATCAACTTTTGAAATATTTGATAAATTTTTATGTAAATATTTCTCATTAATATAATACAGTTGTTTTGGGATGCATCTATAAATCAATTCTCGATCACAGTATCCAAAGGCAACTCTCTCACTAACTCCGTTAAACTCTTTAAAAAGTTTTTGCTCAATTCTATTGCTTGTGCGACCCTGTCTTGATAATCTAACTTCAATCTTATTTTTTGTATCGTCAATAAAATTACAAGTGTAATGAACATATTTGCCAGGACCTTCATATGTGTAAAGGTGTCTATAATAACCTTTTTGTTCGTACATATATGATTTTTTAGACCATTCATCCCTTAAAGTTTTATATTTTACTAATTGACCATTTTTTTGATAATAGTCTAATTTTTGATTAAATTCGTTTATTTTTAAAATCACATATGTTTCTTCATTTTTCCAATAAATATATTTCAGCATATGTAGAAAATTTTTTTGACTCATTGTTCCCTCCCTGCAACCTATGTGGTACCAATCACAGGGAGGTTGCAATCAATCATTTATCCGCTTTTCCGTTAGACCTATCAGGCGGGGATAATGCCTGTTGGTGAAAAAGGAGGATTTAAAATTAAATAATTGAGGATAGTGATATGACAAAATTTATAAATAAAAAGAAAAAAACAATCCTCCAATTTCAATTACAAAATATCACATTAAAAAAATAATGTCAACTATTATTTAAAATAAATTATACACCCCTGCACCCCGACCCTAGCGGTAATATAGACTAATTACAGATATGCATTGCTAACGGGTATTGCTACGTGATTTGTGGATAACTCTTTGAGTTAGCACACAAATCATGCAATTGTGGATAACTCTTTGAGTTAACACACAATTGCACAATACCTGAATTTGTGGATAACTCTTTGAGTTAACACACAAATTCACAATGCCATACAACAACAATTTAAAGATACCTAAGGTGCAGAGTATTAAGTACAAATACACTACCAAGATAATACACAATACCAATAATACTCGAGGTAAGCCACAAAAAAAATGTGCTATTGGGG
>ERZ808277.408-NODE-408-length-13556-cov-2.692171_pt1 | contig 13556 bp, 17 predicted proteins | sample MGYA00521240_ERZ808277 | MGnify/ENA primary metagenome ERZ808277 (study PRJEB31516, sample SAMN03275599) | gut metagenome | biome: mammalia-associated habitat; material: feces | host: Papio cynocephalus | place: Kenya | collected 2012-07-17 ... | reverse complement strand
CTTCGTAGGAATACACAGTGCCGTTCTTAGCTTTCCACTTCAGTGCAGCGTTGCACATCTTCATTTTACTCTTGCCATAGATTTCGTCATCAAAATCTCTTTCGGTAACTATCCATTTTGCATCCACAAAGTCAACAAGACTACCCATAGCCACATGCTCACCGGGCATACAAATGAGTTCTTTTGTGTAGTAATTATCCGTAGACCGCATAATCACATATTGCTCTTTTCCGCTGACTACAATCTTTTTACAAGCGGCGCTGTCAGGTGCGAGTCTGGATAAATCCCTCTTTACAAGATTTATCTCACGATCCCGCCCCGTAGCACCAATTCTTTTCAGGTGATCTCTATAAGCATCCATATAAGACAAGGGCTACACCCCCTTGCCTGACCGGAATAAGTTCCCGTGAATGAAACTGTACTTATTCATACTTGTTTGAAAATCCATCTGAAAATCTTTTCTCATAGTTTCAACGGTTGATAGCAAGTTTGCAGGACTGAACAACGAGTAATCCTTCGTGCCAAGTGCATTGCGCATTTTATCAGCATCAGCCGCATATGCGGTAATCCAATTCGCCACTACACCCAACGCCAAGATTTCGACGCTCTCTTCCGAAAGCTCATTTACATATTCGTCGTTCTTGTCCTTTTCAAATGACTCCGTGCAGATTCTGGAAAACTCTACTTCGGCGCTTTTCAGAAATGGTTCAAGCATATCAGCGATTTCGTTATCACTTAAATCAACAAAATCATACTCACGCATTTTTGAAAGCGCCTGCGAAATAATTCTATCGCGCGATTCAGACATGCCATCACCCATCCTTCCTTAGATCAGGTTACAGCCAAAGTGCTTTTCAAGCGCACGAATTTTAGAAATGGAGTCAAGAGAACCATCCGTAATAAGATCCCTGATAATAGAAAGAACATTGGACTGCATGCCATCAGACATTTCGCTGATGCGCGCCACAACAGTATTAGCGTCATTGCTGTTAATCATATTCACGATATTGAACAGGTTCACATCATCACTATAATACTGCTTGATACGCAAAAACTCAATAACAGCTGCCTTGTCATCGAACGAATCCGGAATTACGATCCAGTTCTCAGAAAAGAACATAGTGTCCGTAGACTTCATTGCAACAAGTTCACCAAGATCAAGATACTGAACATCTTTAAAGCCATTCCAAATTACAGAATAGCCCATCTGGCGCTTACTCTGGTAAATCAGCTTGCCATTCTTCACCATACTCATACACGGTACAAGCAAATCCATCTTAAGTTCCTTCTTCTTTTCAGAACGTGAAGCCTCCACAACGAGAGCCTCCTTGACTACATTTTCTTTCTTTTCAATTGCAGGAACAGCTCCCGCAGTCTTAGCCGCAGAAGCCGTTCCTTTCTTAGCATATGCCATTATTTAGAACACATCCTTCAAATCTATTTTTTGATTCTTATTAGGCGCTGATAGTATAGCGACCAAACATGCCCTCGCCATCGGGCACACGAGCACCAACGCCAGTCTTTTCAACCAGCATATATTCCTCAGTCAGATCCATGTTATCAATGGAAGGATGACGCAGGATGAGACTCTGACCTTCAGTTACATACATGATAGGCTTAACATCGCTGGCAAACACATCAACCACATTGTCAGAGAGCAGGAACTCATGAGTGCCGGGCTTGTAGGCGTTGGCAACTTCCAGCTTCGGGACGCCATCAAACATACCAGCAAAGCCGTTGTAATACTTGCTCTCAAGCGCAACCTGAGCAGAGTTATCGCCGGAACCGACAACCTTGTTCAGCGCAATCAGAGTGCCCATGATATAAGCATCGCGAGAACCATTTGCAGCCTTAACATGCTGAATCAGGTTGAGCATCTGAGACTCGGTGAAAGAGCCGGTCACAGCATAGGGAGACGCCAGATTGGTAATTGTGCCACTCCAAGCAGTATAAATGTCAGTAATAACCTGACCACGGAAAGAACGCTCCACCAGATCAATCAGCTCATTGAAGTCAATACGACGCGCCAGCAGCAGTTCCAGTTCTTCATAGACCTTAACGCCCTTCGCAGTATCAATAGAGAAAGTTTCACCGCCAACGAGACGCTGGCGACGAAGTGCCTGAGAGCCAGCACCAATCTTGCTCACGATAAAAGGAGCCTTATTCTTGATGACGAACTCATTCTTATCGCCGCGAGCCAGATTGCGGTAATCCACAAACTTCACAAAGAAGGGATCAGTGGTCATGATGTCGTGCTTCACTTCATCAATGATCTGGGTAATGATTTCAAATACTTCGTTGCAGCGACCATAGATTACGTCCTTGTAGTCAATAGAAGTGCGACCGCCGTTAGCTTCAACCAGTTCCTTATAAAGAACATCGTTTACGCTCTCGGCAGAATAATTGCCGCTCACGCGACCCTTGTAATTATCAAAAGCAAGTTTTGCAAACTCAATCTTATTCATAGTAGGTATTTCCTCCTTCCTTTTATGTAAATATCAATTAGCCATTAGCAGTTGCAGTCACAACCGCATGCGCAAACTGAATCGCAGCAAACTTGATGCCACCACGGGTATAAACGTCAATGACCTTGCCGTATACCTTATCACCAGTAGCAACAGCAGCCTTGAGCGTCAGCTTGGTAGCAGCAGTGCCAATAACAGAAGCGCCAACCACCATATCGGTAGACTCGCCAGTGCCAAACGCCAGCGCATCCTTAGAGATTGCGATGGTCATATCAACCGCGCGTTCGCAGCGGAAAGGCTTGCCAGCTTCATTGATATAATCACCAATCTGCTTCTTTTCATCATACATCAGCTCAACACCGGTCACGACCCACAGTTCGTCACCAGCAGCGGGAGTCTCAACCTTCCAAATCTCACGCTCACCAGTAACCAGTTCCTTAAGGGCAACTACCTGACCATTGTCCAGAGCAGCGGTGTGCTGCGCAAAACGATAATTAACTGCATCCTGAGAAGGAATCTCACGAATAATCACGCCATGTGCCATATTCTTTTCACCTTATCCTTTCGTCGTTTTTAGTATCCATACTTAGCCATAAGCCCGCCATACTTTTCATCAGAATTGGCAGACTCAAAGTTGGTTGTCTTTTTAATAATTACAGTTTTCATTTCAGCATGCTCTTCAGCCGCAGGTTCAACCTTAACCATTCTGCCGCGAAGCGCAAAGCACTTATCCTCAAGCACTTCAATCTTGTCGATATTAAGAGCATTTTCTTTCAGTAGCTCAAAATCCTGATTACCTTCAAGATCACTAAACTGCGCCAGAACGGCATCAACCTCGTTCTTATGATCTTCTGCAAGACGATTGGCCTTAAACTCCTTGAGTTCTTCGTATTCCGCATTAGAATAAGAATGCTCGGTCTTATAAACCGCATACTCATCACGCAGAGCATCAACAGCATCCTTTTCAGCCTGAGTCAGCCACTCAATATACATCTTTTCAAATTCGCTGGTTAAATAGGCTTTATCTTCCTGCTCGTTGTAATCATAATAAAAGCGGCCATAGTCAAGCGTATGGCCGTCCTTATCGTAAACATTATGGCCCACCATTACATAATCGTCAGTCATATCTAGATAGGAATACCATTCACTCTTTTCCTCGCCCCAAGTGGCTAGATCATCAAGCACTCTATAAATAGCATCTATCTTTTTACGATAAGTCGCGGCAAACTGCTTTGCTTTATCAATAAGCGTAGGCTGTTCAACATCAGGTTCTTCAATGGGAGTTTCCTCTACAACAGGTTCTTCGATATTGTCGTTTTCTTCAAAACTTTCCTGTTGCTCAATTACCTGATCCTCATTCGATACAATGTTCTCAACGTTTTCCACCGTCGCACCTCCTTCTTTGTTATTTATATTGGCAAAACAACTCATCAAAGCGGATTTAAATTCATCCATAAGCTCAATGAACTGATTGTCCTCAGCATAAGAAAGGAGGGCACAACTCGGAAAACATGGCTCAACATTATAAGATTCATCAGAATCATCTTTGCCAAGTAAACAAAGCGCAGAGGCATTAAACTCTTGAATATCAATGTAACGCTTATCCGCAGAGTACTTCTTTGCTTTCTTCACAGTAATCTCCATGCTCTGGCCAAACTTTTCATCGCCAGAATTCATAGCGTCCACAAGTTCCGGATAACGTTTTTCCCAAAGAATTGCATCGCAACAAAGATATGTAGCTATGCTGCCATCGTCTTCAGTAACATTGACATACTCAAATTCGGTATCCGCGGGAACCACACCATAAGGAACGCACTTGCTCTTATATTCAAGATTGCCGTTTTCTCTAACAACCTCATGCTCATGGCCCTTCATGTGTGTACCATTATCATCCTCATAAATAAATCCGACGATTGGCGCGTTTTTAAAACTAGGAATGGCGGCGTCAACCGCTTTCCTGCTAAAATAACTGCCATTACGATTTTTGCCAAGTGCCATCACGCGGCATCTATATTTTCCAAATTCTTCGTTGATTTGTTCTACCTTTTCAAAATTAGATTGAATTGGTAGTGATAGCCTTTCCATTAGCATCTTCCTCCCTTCTGGTCATAGTAGTAACTTAGAAACTATGTCAAAAACGCAAAACGTTATCCGTCATAAACGGCTCATCTGCGTACTGACCAAGAATTATCTTCGCAAGTTCTTCCGTCTGAACAAAACAATAGAATGTATCTTCGCCCAATTGCTCAACAGTATAAGAAAAGCCCAACGCAGCCAAATTTTTAGCTACACTGGGCGAATTGGTCTTCAGGAACATATTCTTCACTCCCTGATGTTTCCTTCTTTTTCGCGCGTATTTTCACCGCTTTCCGTAAGATCATCAGCAGCCTTTGTTGGTCTACCGCCCTCGTCATCCCCGGTATTGCTGCTCATCGTAGCGCTGGTATATAACGGCTGACTAAATACCTTGTCGCGCATCTCAAGCACGTCATTTTCAAGCACGCCCATAGCAAGCGTCTCAAATGGCGTATAGCCAAGTGCAGCAGCCATTTTATTCTTCAATGGCATGCCAACTTCGCCAGCCTTACGATAGTAGTCAAACTTGTCGTTATCATTAAAATAAGTAACGTCCAAGAATTTGATCTTAAAATGGTTGCCACGCCCCTGAATCATCAACCTACGATTGATCCACCGTTCAATCTGCCAAAGTAATGGATAGATGTTAATCTCGTCCGCGATGATAGACTTTGCAAGCGCATTGGATGAAGATTTACTTGAACCAAATAGCAACTCAGAAACACCACTAGCCGCCCAGAACTGTTGTTCTGCATTTGTGACGGCACTGCTATCTGCAACCGTTCTATCCTTATCAAACGTAATCTTATCAGTTTTCATAGGCGAATACAAAATACCGATGGTATCAGGGATCTCACTCGTAGCTTGATCGATGAACTTTTTGACGTATGCCATGTCCATTAACACCCTACCGTTGGCATCCGTAGGAACCTCAAAATTCAACAATTTATAATTGCCAGTTTCTTCTTTTGCCTTGGCAAGCCGCTTGTAATCATCCAAATCGAACAACGTGTCAACTACGGAAATGTATGGTGGGATAGAATAATCCAGAATTTCTTCCTGATGCTTAATGCAGATTCCATTTTCGCCAATCTCCTGCCACTTGTCTGCACGCCCTTCCTGATAAGCATTATACTTATCAACGAACTCTTGACCGAACGAACTTACAACAGAATCCCTAACAGATTTCTTCACTGCTTTGCTATTAAAATAAGCAAAGTTGAACTGAAAGCGAATGCAACCAGACGCATCTATGAACGCCATCCTGCAATAGTCCGGATCAAGAAGCTGAAAATGAAACATATTACCAACTTCCATCGCATAAGCGTAGGCAATACCATCTCGATTTGCAGTAACCGCCAGCTTGTTGGCTTCCGCGCGAAGATTCATGTTATTAAGCCGGTAGGCCGTCTTAATGTACTGCGCGTTATATGCGTCTTCCGATTTCTCAAGCGTGCTTGCATCATCCGCAGGAACAAGAACATAAGAATACTTCAGCATATTGGGTTGATAATTCACTAGCCGCCTATATCTTCCATCTGACTCATACAGCAAACGTGATACGTCTCTAAGCTGCTTCTCATACTGAGATGGACAGCGTATCCACTTATGAAGTTCTTCTTTTGAGCATTTCAAAATGCCGTAAGGATTGATCTCGCTTTTCAAAATCGTCATCATCTGACGATAGCGCTGCGCAAGCTGATAGTTCACAAGCTCTGCAAAATCAACTTCTGTAATTTTCTTATCCTCAGATGCTTCTTCAACTTGAGTAATGTTTTCTTCCGTCACGAAATCACCTCCTTATATAAAAACTAATATGAAATGAACAACAAAAAACTCGACCAAATAGGCCGAGCCACAGAATACAATTTTATTCAATTATTGTAGAATATAACTCCCGCAACAAATCTAGATTCCCATAAAAAGCAACCACGTCTGCGGACAAAAGGACTTCTGTATTTACACTGTTAAAATTTATATTATAGCCATGCCGCATACAAACTATGCTTAAAAAAGTCCTAATTGTTCGTCCGTTACCTTCCCTAAAAGGGTGTAGTGCATTTAAATCAGACGATAGTTCTGCCAGTCTTTCAACAAATTCGTCTTTGGATAGATTATCGCTTGAAAACGCCTTGTCCGCCTTTTCAAATATCCTTTTCTGTTCAGAGGCTATAAACTGAGCACAACAAAACGCGCTGTTTCCTTTTGCGATGTCAACCGCTCTCACATGTCCGGCCATAAGATATATGTCCGAAAACAAAAATCTATGAACATCACATAGGTACTTAAAATCCAGATCGCCATCCGGAGGATTTTTTAATATCTCTGCGATTCTCAATGGAACTATTTCACTCTCTACCTTAGCTAACTCGTTTGGGTCAGTTATCCCCAAATAGTTTTCAAGAAAACTGTCATGCTCAGTGAAATATCCATTAAAGGTCATTTTAGTCCCACCTTATATCTTGCTACTTTCTTCTTCACCAATTCGTCAGCAGACTGCTTTCCAGAAAGAATAGCAACACATGCGTCACGAGTTGCATCCGTAACAGTGAACCCCTCTGCTTTCATGCTGGCTGTAATACTATTAGCAATTTTCTTTGCATGATGATTGGCGTACTGCATTTCCAACACCTCCAATATCATTATAACACACTTTATGTAAAAGCGCTATACCTTAGACCAAAATTACATTCTGATCTTCGGCGCCCTGAACATAAAGACGTCCTCAAAGTCAGCCGCATTGGTAGTCACAACGTTGTTCTCATATTCCAGTATGTAGTAAATTACATACGCGAGCGCAGAAAATCTATCCTTATCAATTCTGCCAACTTCCTTCTTGACAGACAAATTTTTGCCATTGGTTTCCAGTTTCAAATTTGCAACTTCCTCAACTAGTAAATCCGTCTGGATGTATGGCATAAATTTCCCTTGATATTCTTCATCGCGCTCCGCAGCGAACACATCATACTGTTTCTGCTCAAGAAGCCTCAGTGTACCGCTATCCACCACATCAATAAAATCACCGATGATCTTAGTTTGTGCTGTCTGAGCTTTCATCTCGTAAAGACATCTAATCTCATTCTGGGGATCTTCGCTTTGGTTCGTTGTGTTTAAAGAGCCAAAGCATGGCAAGAAATCACCGGTACGCGGGTCATATGTGTTTTTGAGCAATTCATCAACCAAGCCGATTCCTACAATTATGTTCACACAAGTTCGCTGCTCTTGTGCCGCTACTTAGCTGCTATATGTTGCCATATAGTTCAGACCATATCTTTGCCCGTTCTGGGCACTCTCCGTTTCAAGGCGCTTGCCTTTACTCCCTTTCGGGATGGCCGTTGAACTTTCCTTCGTAAAGGATTAGCTGCTGATTGTCCCATAGGGAGTTTCCAGCAATTAAAAGAGTTATTCAAATTACATTCCTGTAATAGGGGGCTATACTATTAACCCGTTTGCGTCCAATACAACAGCCTTAGCATTGTATTGTTTCTGCATATTCTTCACGATAATAGCTTGGTTGGTAAAATTAAGCGTATTCGCTATGTTGAAAAGATTGATAATCTCAATAGACTGAATCCTGTTGTTTTTTTCATTTCTTCTCACTCTGGCAATCGCCATAGATGATTGGTTATTAGCGCTATTCTGAGAACGCGCAACGTCAACGCCAATAAAGATTTCATCATTCTTCTCTGGCTTAAACACCGGCTCAGTAAGCGTCCTACATTTTAGCAGACTATTTATATTGACAAGTGCACCTGTGCTACTACCTGTCCATTCCCCACCATAATTCTGCTTAAAAGCAGTTGGGTTCATGGTTTTCATTTTCTCAAGAATCTGCGCCTTGGTTGAACCTCGTCCATACCAACATGGCAGCATCCAGTCGCAGCCAATAACCATTTCGCCTTTTAGATCGACCATATTACGGATCATCTTTAAAACGCGATTGTGTTCATCGGAGCCACGCCAGCCGGGCGTAGTATAATAGCAAATCTGCTGATTAAGCTCACAAGGATCTGTAATAGCAAGTTTGCCACAAGTACTTCGCGCCACTTCCACAACAGGCTTTAGCGCGTCCTGAAACAGATCTTCATCTACAAGCGCAGATTCTTCCATACGCAGCCGCTTGCGGCGCTGACCTTTGCTGTTCTGAGAATTTGAAAGCGTATCCAGTCTTGATTGATTTCTAAAATCAATCTCACAGTCATTCTTTGAATTTCTGAATTTTGCAATTTCATTTTTGAGTGCCGGAACATACCTTTGAAATTCGCTAAACTTGTCATTCAACAATTCAGCCGCATTTTCTTTGGTCTGTGCACTCAATGCAATCTCAATCATAGGCAGCACGATGCAGTCAACAATCGCCACCCACACATTGCCAAACGTCTTGGCAGAGCCACGCGGTCTGCAATCATGAAATGCTGCAAATCTAGCGTCGCAGCGCATACTAACGCGCTGATCGAAACACAATTTAAGACCGCCTATTGATGGACTCATCAAGTCAAATGCCAAATCTGGATACCACAGGAACCACGAACGCAACGCCTTTAGTTTATCAAGGTTGCGATTGACGTAATCATCTTTGCCTATATTCAGATTCAATTTGACATGTTCTTCAGTATTTGTCTTTGCAGATCTAGCCATTGGCATACTCCTTTGGCAGCGTTATAAACTTCTGCACCTGTCCCCTATTTGATTCAGTGGGATCGTCCGCAAAGATACCCGTTGGATCACCATACTGTTCTATGTATTCTGCCTTGCGCTCATCATAGAAATGCCAAACATCTTCATAACTACAAAGCGGCTTACCTTCTGCTTTGCGTAGATAATTGATAATGCACCATATTGTAAAATCGACAGAATCAGACGGTCTAAACTTAAACTGCGGCAAAATTGGGATAATATCTGCCGCCTGTTCAATAGCCATCATAAGCTCACTAAAACTATTTAGACCACCCTGTAAGTCATTTGCCGACAGTTGGCTAGGATTGATCTTGGCCTTATCTGCTTGTTTGCTTGCCATTGCAGCGTATTTCTCAGCAGTATCAACGTCACCCTCCGCAACGGCAAATTCTTCTTTTACCTTATAGCGAACATATGTAACCAGAGCTTCAGTATGCAAATTCGTCAAATCAGGATAAGACTGAGACAAAAAAGCGTATTTGTCAACCATCGCCTTATATTCTCTGCGAGTATAACCCTGACCAAATTTCTGAATAATATCTGGTGTTACCTTGAATTTCTTTTCGTCGTCAAGATAAATAGGCTCATCGTCCTGAACAACCTCTTTATAGGCCATTGCTTTCTTTATCGAGGGCGCTGATTGCTGTCTTCTGTTCTTGTTCGTACCCGCCATTTCAACCAGCTTCTTTTGTTCCCATTGATCGTAGCCAATCCGGCTGTATTGTGGAAGTGAAGATACATTTTTAAGATACTTACTGACAACAGTCTGCTCATCCTGACAATCGGGATGATCCATCAAATAATTGTTTTGAAACTCGGAGTATGCCGCCGACAAAACATCTTCAACCCACGGCCTGTTTAACGTCTGGCACATTCCTCTAAGTTTTGTTTGGTCAACATGTCCATCCGTCAGGCACTCAGAGCAAATGCACGACTTGCAGTACGGTGACAAGCCATCCAAATGCAAATTTGAATTACTTTTATAAAAATGTGATACAGCCATCTCTTTCCCACAGCATACACAAACTTTTTTGACAATAGGATCTCTTATTACTTTCCTAGCTGTTTTTTCAACTGTGGCTGGCTTGCGTGCGTTTTTTACACCCTTTGGCCGTCCACGCCCACGGTTTTCTTCTGACATCTTATCTTCACATCCTCAAATTTATTATTAAAAATGGAGGCAGGGGTAGGAATTGAACCTACGGAAGCGAGCTTATGAGACTCGCGTGAATACCAATTCTCCCTGCTGCAAAAGCCTTTCATACTAATTCTATGATTAAAATTAGCATGAAAGGCTAAAATTTAAAATCTAATCGGCAGCAACGCTCTTATGCTGGCATTACCATCAATGATAAAGCACATTTGGGAAGCTGCGCCTTTTAAACGCCTGCGCTCCGTATAGTTGCAACCGCTGCCAGCCAAGTTGCCACTCTGAATTACTTCTACATCAGAAAGCTCATCGTATGAGTTCGTGTGCATGTGTCCGCGCACAACAACATCAATATGCTTACCGGCATAGTTTTTCAACTTAGCAATGCCAGCATCCGTACTTGGATCGTAATCTCCATGCACAGCAGCAATAGTCATGCCATTTACATCAAATAACGCAAGCGTTGATTTGTCCTTATATGTATGAACAACCACTTCATCGCACTCGGTAAAATAGCAATTCAAGAAACTGGGGATTAGCATATCCGTATACTCACCCAAAGTCGCATTCTCTTTATTCGCAGACATCCGCGAGTGATTGCCTTGGACGGTTATTACTTCGCAACACTCAAAGAAACCGCGCGTCTGGTTAATCAGAAAAGCAACTAAGTCAGCAGCCGTTTTAATCTGCTCCACAATGTCAATATCGCTTGCCACGCGCAAAGAAGCATGGCAAAGCCCAGAAATCATGTCCCCAAGAATCACAAAATACGCCTTATGCGGCTTATACAGCTTTGCACATTCCATTATGTGCCGAACGTATTCTGCTACACGGTGTTTAGCAACTTCTACGTTGTATAGAGCAGTATTCCCATCCTTGATCTCAAGACCAATATGCCAATCAGAAAGCAACACTACCATCGCATTATCACTTGTGTCAATGTCATACGGCATATAAAAAGGCATAGACGCATGCTCATTTTTTGAGAATACACGCTCCATGTTCTCTAGCATTGCCTCTTTCCGAGCTTCCTGCCGGATCATCTTCCTGTAAGCCGTTCGCTCATCCTGAAGTTTCACGCGCTCCTTCTGAAGATCAATCATCATCTGCGCCGTATCCTCAGGAAGATAATGCTTCCTAGCATAATTGATACCACGGCTCATATCCGTATAGCGCTTGCGATAGGCGCATTCTCCAAAGTTCTGCCCGGATGCTTCATTTAAAAGCTCCGCGATTTTCTTATATGTAAGACCAAACCGTTCACGGTTTTCGCAAATGCGAATGAAGTATTCCTCAAACGATTCTTCTGGCAGTTTGTTTAAACTGTCAATTCTACTCTCCAAACGGATTCACCACCCGTCAGATTATTCCTCACCGTTTAGACGGCGCTTAAAGGACGGCGCACACTTAAACTTCAGTACACGATGCTCAGGAATAACACGATGACCAAACAGCGGATTGTCCGCTTCACGCTCCGGAACAGTATTTACCTTTAAGGAACCAAATCCATAAATATCGATATTCTCACCATCAATCAGCGCCTCGCTGATAACAGTATACATAGCGTCAACAAACTTGCTTGCTTCTGCCTTGGTAATACCAGTAGCAGCAGCAAATTCGTTCTTAATATCCTTCATAGTCATAATTATCAAGTCTCCTTTATTTTTAAAATTTATTACTCTTCACTCTCGGGAACATTTTCAGCAATAGCCACAGTCAGCGTTACACCTTCAGTATCGCAAAAGGGCTTCAGCAGCTCAATCAGACTGTATGTACGACATTCGTCTTTATCTAATTCCTGTACAGTCAACATGTCCCTTGAGTCAATAAGTAGATTCTTCAATGTCAGCGTCTTTTTCAAAGATGCCATATCATTCACTCCCTTACGCCACAATGGCGGTTTCTTCTATATTAGCTTTTAGAATATCCGAAATATCTACATCAGCAGCGCTACAAAGTGCAACGGCTGTTTCAATGGCGCTCTGCCACTCTTCTTTAGTAAGATATTTGTAGGTAGCCCTATCCTTATTCTTCGGATTCTTATTTACGTCATTCGTTTTACGGGATTCAAGATTGATAGAGTGCTTGTATAGCAGTTCCTTGTAGAATGCTTTCCATGCGCATCCAAACTTGTCGCCGCAGACAACATGACCATACTTACGGATGATAGCATTTAGCAACGCTGGGGAATCCCACTTGAGAATTTCACCAGACAGGATTTTATTCTGAGAAGTGAGTGCAGCGTTCTGCTCAGCAAGAGCCTGATTAGATTCAACTTGATCCGCAAGCGCGCGTAGCGCAGAAGGATAGTCCTTCGGGATTTCCATTTGCTGACCGTTCATAGAATATGAGCCCTTTTTGCGAAGTGTAGGAAGAGTTTCGTCAAACACCCATTTTTCAAACTTTTCAGCGGTTGGAATCTTGCTGCGCACGATTAGGCGGTACAAATTCCCTTCAGAGATATACTTTGTTTCTACGATTTGTTCTGTGGACTTTCCATACTGATTTGTTGTCACGGAGGCCACGTCATGTCTCACGACCCCGTCCTCTTTACAATGCCGAAGCACTGCATCCCTAGGGTTACTATACCCAAGAATCTTTGCACATTTAATGGCCGGGAAATACGACTTGCCATCAATAGTCAGAACATCCAATTTACCAAACTCGTTGTTTTCGAAAGTCACCATCATCTCATTACTATTAATCATTTCCTTTTTCCTCCATTCATTTTGTCGTAGTTTGTTTCCAGTAACATCATTGGCAACACGAAAAACAGTCGTGCGCTATGTTCACCCTGAAACACAGTCAAAGGAACAAGATTACAATCTCGTTTCTCATTTTGACTTCCTCCTTATTCATCCATTTTTCAAGCATCCGCGCGCCTTTTATAAAAATCCGTCAAGGCCGAAAACAGCGCTGTGCTTTTTATGTATTTGTAGATGTCAATACCTTCAATATGCTTTACATAAACTGGCTCTACGCCATGACCTGCAAGCCAACGAACCTCAGCCCGCCAACTAGTCGCGTACTCTTTTTCAAAATATGATTTGTATTTGCGTTCTTCAATCATTTATCTTCAATCCCTTCTACGCAAATATAATTCAAAATAAGGTCTTATTCCTTATCTAATAAATCCGCCAGTCTTGCAGTTTCGCTGCGTACACTCTCTGGCAAATTAACATATGAAA
>ERZ808277.407-NODE-407-length-13556-cov-4.942893_pt1 | contig 13556 bp, 9 predicted proteins | sample MGYA00521240_ERZ808277 | MGnify/ENA primary metagenome ERZ808277 (study PRJEB31516, sample SAMN03275599) | gut metagenome | biome: mammalia-associated habitat; material: feces | host: Papio cynocephalus | place: Kenya | collected 2012-07-17 ... | reverse complement strand
AGGACATTGACACCTACGAGAACAACATCGGTTTCTTCTCGTCATCGAAGAACTCCGCTCCTCTGATTCAGAAGATGCAGGAGAGGATCGATGCGGCGAAGCAGGAGTTGAAGGATCTGGAGGCCAAGATCCGCAAGGCAGAGGAGAGCGAAGAAGAGAAGTAATCAGGAATGGATAAGAACACAATCACAGGTATTGTCCTGATAGGCTTGCTCCTGTTCGGCTTTACCTTCTATCAGAACAAACAGTATCAGAAACAGGCGGCATATCAAGCGCAGTTGGATTCCATAGCGCTTGTAAAGCAGATGCAGGCAGACTCGATAGCCGCCGCGGAGGCGGCGCAGAGACTGTCCTCAGACACGACATCTATAGCCCAGGTGGCCGCTCCGGTGAGCATCTACAAGGATTCTCTTCTTGAGGCCGCCCACAACGGAGAGGCTCAGATCGTCACATTGTCCAACGACAAGTTCGAGGTTGCCTTCACCACGAAAGGCGCCCAGCCATATTCGGCCAAGTTGAAAGAATATAGCGCTTACGGTGGTGACGAGCTTTATCTCTTCAAGCCGGAGATGAGCCGCTATGACATTCAGGTCTATGCCGGGGAGACGATCAACACGGCTGATTTCAACTTTGTGGTCGCCGAGAAGACGGACACCTCGCTCGCGATGCGCCTTCCGTTCGCCGGTGGCGGCTACATCGAGCAGAGATACACAATCGTCGAGGGGGCATATTCAGTGAAGAACTACCTCTCGTTCGTCGGGATGGAGAATGTCATTCCTAAGAATGTTTTCTCTTTCGATGTGGATTATTTCGTGACCATGCCGAGGATGGAGAAGGGGTACAAGGGTGAGGTTCAGTACTCCAAACTTGACTACTATTTCAATGGCGAGAAGAAGCCAGAGGCGATCGCAAAGGGACGCAACGCACAGAAGCGTGTGGATGCCAGGGTGTCTTGGTTCGCTTTCCAGCAGCAGTTCTTCTCGGCGATCATGCGGGCTCCGCAGGAGTTCGCATCGGCTGATTTTGCCCTGAACTATTTCCCTGAAGATGACGAGAGCCACAACCTGATGACAGGCGAGGCACGTCTGAGGATGGATTTCCAGCCGGGACAGCATGAGACAGTGGTTCCGTTCGAGTTCTACTTCGGCCCTAACCACTTCAAGACACTCAAGTCCTACGATCAGAAGTACGAGAAGATCATCCCTCTCGGAGGTTGGCTCGTGGGTTGGTTCACCAGATTCGTGATCATCCCTCTGTTTGATTTCCTCCACAAGTTCATCTCCAATTTCGGAATCATCATCCTGTTGATGACCATATTCATCAAGATTGTCGTGCTTCCGTTCGCCTACAAGTCGTACTCCTCTTCCGCCAAGATGCAGGCCATCAAGCCTGAGATTGACAAGCTTAGCCAGAAGTACCCTAAGCAGGAGGACGCCCTCAAGAAGCAGCAGGCACAGATGGATCTTTACAAGAGGGCCGGAATCAGTCCGATGGGCGGCTGTCTGCCGATGCTTCTCCAGTTCCCGATCCTGTGGGCGATGTTCCGCTTCTTCCCGGCTTCCATCGAGCTGCGCCAGCAGTCTTTCCTGTGGGCCGATGACTTGAGCTCGTACGATTCGATCATAGATTTCGGGACGAGAATTCCGTTGATCGGAGACCACCTTTCATTGTTCGCACTGCTGATGGCCGTGTCCATGTTCTTCTATTCGAAGATCACGACCGCGTCACAGCCAGGAGCCGATGACCCTCAGATGGCTTCGATGCGTTTTATGAGTGTGTGGATGATGCCGATCATGATGTTCTTCATCTGTAACAGCCTCTCCGCCGGTTTGAGTTACTACTACCTTCTTTCCAACCTCATCACGATGCTTGAGACCTGGGTGATCAGGAAGTGGTTCGTGAATCCGGACGAGATCCGCGCCAAGCTGAAGGCCACCGAGGGCAAAAAGATGCCTAAGAGCAAGTGGCAGCAGCGCCTTGAGGAGGCTCAGAGGATGCAGGCTCAGATGCAGAGGGAACAGCAGAAAGGCCGCCGCTGATTCTGCTCAATGAATATTCAGACAAATGCATGATTCCCGATAATTCTTTACGGAATGATTGAAGAGAATCTTAACAACATCAAAAAGGAACTGCCATCAGGGGTGAAACTGGTGGCAGTTTCCAAATTTCATCCGTTCTCGGACATCCTTACCGCCTATCAGGCCGGCCAACGCCGTTTCGGAGAGAACCGTCCTCAGGAGTTCGCCGCCAAGGCCCTCCAGCTACCGCAGGACATCGAGTGGCATTTCATCGGCCATCTCCAGACCAACAAACTGAAGCTGGTTCTGCCGTACTCTTCTCTGGTGGAGTCAGTGGATTCCCGCCACCTGCTGGATCTCATAGACAATTGGGCCTCTGTCAACTCCCGCACCGTCAATGTCTTGCTTGAACTCCATCTCGGAGCCGAACTTACCAAAGGAGGCCTGACCGAACAGGAAATCGAGTCAATCCTTGATGAATATGCCAGCGGACGTTCCTATCAGCATGTCAGGATCCACGGCCTCATGGGCATGGCTACTCACACCGATGACAATGCAGTAGTTGAGTCCGATTTCGCACGCATCCAGTCCTTCAAACAACGTTTGGGTGCACGTTACCCCCAACTCCCAGACTTCACCGAGCTCTCCATCGGCATGTCTCACGACTGGCCCCTCGCCATCCGCCACGGCGCCACCATCGTCCGCATTGGCACCTCCATCTTCGGCCCGCGCCAGTACTGAAGGGCTTATGCACTTTAGGCTTGAGGCCATACAAGTATCTCATTCGATGGTTTCATGTCCCCGTAAGCGCTCTGCTGCACTCTCAGGAGACGAAAAGTGCGGAAAACGTTTCCCAAGAGTGTATGATACACTCTTGAGGATCAAAATAGGCAGAAAGTGCTGCCGAGAGGAGCAAGCGCAATCCTAAAGAGCATAATCCCGAAATAATAAACGGTTGGAATGTGAGATTTCCAACCGTTTCTCAATATTATCCGTGAGTTGTCCGTGATTACAGCGTGCCGTTCTCGGCCTTCTCGATCATTGCCTTGTTGGCGGTGATGTAGATCTCGACGCGGCGGTTCTGGGCACGGCCTTCCTTTGTGGCGTTGTCGGCCACAGGCATGGAGTATGACTTGCCTTCGGTGGTCATTCTTGAAGAGGCGATGCCGCAGTTCTTCAGGTAGTTGGCGACAGACTGGGCTCTCTCGTTGGACAGGCGCTCGTTGACGGCGTCGGAACCGGTGTTGTCGGTGTGGCCGTAGATGGTGATGTCGGTGTCTTGCATGTCACTCATCTTGGTGGCGAATTGTGAGAGCTCGTTCTTTGAGGTCTGCGACAGGGTCGAACCGTTGGTAGGGAAGAGGATTCCGCTGTTGAAGGTGACCTTGATGGCCTGGAGACCATTCTGATCCTGCACTGTCTCAACCTGGGCGTTCTCAAGATCCTTAAGTTCGGCGGCCTTCTTGTCCATCTTCTTGCCGATCACGGCACCTGTTCCGGCACCTACGGCTGTTCCGATAGCAGCGCCGATGGCCGCACCCTTGCCGTCACCGATGGCTGCTCCGATTCCGGCTCCGATGATTGCTCCGGCTCCGGAGCCTAGAAGTGTACCCTGTCCGGTCTTGGACATTGTGCCGCAGCCAGAGAAAATCATAGCTCCGCACAGAAGAGTCAAAACTACTTTCTTCATGATAATGTGATGTTAAATTGAATCAAAAAAGGCCAGGCCAAAGGGCCCGGCCTTTCTTATCTGCAAAGATAGAAATTATTTTGCGATAACGCGTGCCATCTCGAGCACCTTGTTTGAATAACCCCACTCATTGTCGTACCACGCGCAAACCTTCACGAAGGTAGGATCGAGCTGGATTCCGGCCTTTACGTCGAAGATTGAAGTGCGTGAGTCGTTGCGGAAGTCGGTGGATACCAGTGGCTCATCGGTGTAGCCGAGAACGCCCTTGAGCTCGCCCTCGGAAGCCTCCTTCATGGCGGCGCAGATCTCATCGTAGGTAGCTGGAGTGTTGAGCTCGCAGGTAAGGTCTACGAAAGAAACGTCAGAAGTAGGAACACGGAGAGACATGCCGGTAAGCTTGCCGTTGAGCTCAGGAAGAACCTTGCCTACAGCCTTGGCGGCGCCGGTTGATGAAGGGATGATGTTCTCGAGGATTCCACGACCACCTCTCCAGTCCTTCTTAGAAGGTCCGTCAACGGTCTTCTGGGTAGCGGTAGCAGCGTGAACGGTTGTCATGAGGCCTCTCTTGACACCGAACTTGTCGTTAAGCACCTTGGTGATAGGGGCAAGGCAGTTGGTGGTGCAGGAAGCGTTGGAGATGATGTCCTGTCCAGCGTAGGTCTTGTGGTTTACACCATAGACGAACATAGGGGTAGCGTCCTTTGAAGGAGCTGACATGATGACTTTCTTAGCGCCGGCCTGGATGTGCTTGCGGGCTGTCTCGTCAGTAAGGAAGAAACCTGTTGACTCAACAACTACGTCAGCCTCAACCTCGTTCCACTTGAGGTTTGCAGGATCCATCTCAGCGGTGACACGGATCTTCTTGCCGTTTACAACGAGGTGTCCGTCCTCAACCTTTACATCGCCCTTGAACGCTCCGTGAACTGAGTCATACTTGAGCATGTAAGCAAGATACTCTGGATCGAGAAGGTCATTGATACCTACAACCTCGATGTCGTTTGAGAAATTCTCAACTGCTGCACGGAAAACCATACGACCGATACGGCCAAATCCGTTAATACCAAGTTTTACCATTTTAATTAGATATTAAATAAGTTGTTAATCTTTTTCATCTACTAAACTAACCGCAGCCTACACTGCAAAAGCGATGCAAAATTATTAAAAAATTGCGGAATTTAATATATTTGTGGGCTAAAATATTAATGGAATGTCTGATGAACTGAATATTCTGCTGACAAATGATGATGGCTATCAGGCCGGTGGCATTCATGCGCTGGCTGACATGATGCGTCAATTTGGCAGAATCACGGCGGTCGCGCCGAAATTCCACCAGTCCGGGATGTCAATGGCTGTCTCGATGGGAGGCCGGGCGATAGCCTACAAAGAACTTCCTACGAAGGACGGAGTGCGATGGTCCTACCTCGACGCGACCCCTGCAAGTTGCGTGAAGTACGGTCTGGACGAGATTTTCTGGCCGAATAAGCCGGATGTCGTGGTCTGCGGAATCAATCATGGCTCCAACGCTGCCACGGCGGCGAACTATTCCGGAACCCTCGGAGCGGCGGAGGAAGCAGCGTTGAACGGAATATTAGGCATTGGAGTCTCGCTCGACACGATGAGCCTGGACGCGGACTTTTCCGTTGTAGGTGAATATTTTCCCGGTATATTCAGAAAACTTTGGGCACATCACAATCCGAAGTCGGGAATATATTATAATGTCAATTTTCCGAATATTCCCGCTTCGGCAGTCAAGGGTATCCGTGTCGGGCATCAGGGACTGGGGCATTGGGAGAAGGAATTCAAGCCGTGGGACGCTGAGATATTCGCGAAAAGAGGCGTCCACCCTGAGGATCTTGGACACACATCATTTCCGAATGCTGAGGAAGGGGAGAGGCTCTACATGATGGTGGGGGAATTTAAGGATGATTCTCCGGCGGAGGACATTCTGGCTGACCACCACATACTTGCCGATGGCTACATCTCCATTGTCGCCCATAACATCAACAGTTCGGACCACGAGGAGATCGCCAGACTGAGCAGTCTTGGCTTCAATGAGGACTTTTAATGAATGTGCCAACGAATATGCCAGCACGGCGTTGGCTGAATAATCAAGGAATATGCGCTACTACATCATAGCCGGAGAGGCATCCGGGGATCTGCACGGATCCAATCTGATGCGCGGGCTCTACGCCGAGGATCCACTGGCCGACATCCGTTTTTGGGGCGGAGGACTGATGGATGCCGTGTACCATGAGCACCAGCAGGGAACCGGTCTTGTGAAGGACTACAAGGAAGGGGCTGTAATCGGCTTCACCCAGATCCTGATCCATGCCAGAGCGTTTGCCAAAAGGTTCACGGACTGCACGTCCGACATCCTTCGTTGGAAGCCTGACGTTGTGATTCTGATCGACTATCCAGGATTCAATTTCCGTGTGGCGGAGTTCGCCCACAAGGCCGGATTCAAGGTCTTTTACTATATCGCTCCGAAGGTCTGGGCCTCAAGGGAAAGCCGTGTGAAGAAGCTCAAAGCCTTTGTGGACAAGCTTTTCATCGTGTTCCCGTTCGAGATTCCGTACTTCACGAAGAAAGGTGTTGACTTTATATATAAAGGTAATCCTCTGATTGACGCCATTGACAACTCGGAAGCCTTCAAGGAGACCAGGGAGGAGTTCCTTGCCAAGACCGGGCTTCCGGACAAACCGATGATCGCCCTTCTGGCCGGATCCAGAAACGGAGAGATCAGTTCTATGATGCCGACCTTCATGACGTTCGCCGACAAGCTGCACGCTTTGCCGGAATATTCAGACTACCGCTTCGTGGTCGCCGCCGCTCCCGCGCGGTCGGAGGCCGATTACGCAAAGTACATCGGGGGGCGTGAATATGTCAGCGTGGTCTTCGGCCAGAGCTATGCGGTGATGCGCAACGCCAAGGCCGCCGTGGTCAACTCCGGGACGGCCTCGCTGGAATGTGCGCTGATCGGGACACCCCAAGTGGTGGCCTATAAAGGAGCTGAGATCAACTTCTTGATCGCGAAGATGATTATCAAGATCCAGTACATAAGTCTCGGGAATCTGATTCTTGACAGAATTTGCTTCCGGGAGCTGCTTCAGTATTATTTCACGCCGGACAACGTGTTGTACGAGGTGCGCAGGATGATCGAGGATGAGGAGTATCGTTCCGCGATGCTTTCCGGTTATCAGGAGATTCGTGACGCTCTTGGGGGCGAGGGGGCTTCCGCAGCTGTGGCCAGGGCTATGATTGAGGAACTTAGAAAGTAGTTTGGGGTATGGTCGCTGAGCTTGTCGAAGTGACCGACGGGACAGAATAACAATAATATGAATATGAAAAGAATAGCATTGATCGCATTGATGATTGTGGCCGGAACCGTGGCCGCACATTCACAGACGAAGCAGAGTCTGCCGGAAGAGATTTATGTCGAGGGCGGAAAGAATCATGTCCAGGGAATCGCCTACGACAGCGCTGCCGGCAATATGTACTTTTCTTTCACGACCAGTTTCATCAAGACTGACATGAATGGAAAGGTGATCGGGTCGATTGACAGGATTCAGGGGCATCTCGGAGCTATGACGTTCAACCCTTCTGACAGAAAGGTTTACGCCTCGTTGGAATGCAAGGATGATGTCATCGGCGCAGGACTTTCATCATTCGCCAAGGGAAAGTCTATGTTCTACATAGCTATCATAGATGTTGACAAGGTGACTGAAACCGGCATGGATTCCGAGAATAACGATGCATTCAAGATTGTCTGTGTCAGGGAAGCCACGAGGGATTACCACATTACAGGTTTCGCGGACAAGGATTACGAGCACTTCTACGGTTGCTCAGGCATTGACGGAGTGACAATCGCTCCGAAACTAGGAAAAAAAGGTGGAAAGAATTATCTTTATGTGGCTTACGGTATCTACGGAGACATTTACCGCAACGACAACAACCATCAGGTGCTGCTCCGCTACGACATCGGAAAATTGAATGAATATGCCGGGAAGGTGAAGTTCGGGGATTTTTACGGAGAGGGTCCCGCGAAGCCTTTAAGCAAGTATTTCGCTTACACGGGCAACACGAACTGGGGCGTTCAGAACCTGGCCTATGACGCGGAGACGGGGAAGATGTTCATGGCTGTGTACAAAGGACGCAAAAGCATATTCAAGAATTATGATATGTTTGTGTTCGATGTTGCCGCGAAGCCGGTGAAAAGGTCTTTGGCCGGGGTTCTTTATGACAAGACGAAGCACGAGGTGATCGGGTCGCAGGATAAGCCTGTCGAGGGATTTTACTTCAAGTATGGCGCTACTGGAATATGCCCTGTAGGCAACGGACTGTTCTATTTCGCTGAGCCGGGCAAGAACGCCGAGACGGGCAGGCAATATTCCAGAACGCATCTTTACCGTTGGACGGGGAATTTTGAGAAACCATTTGAAAGATTGTAGGTTTGATGGTCACTTCGACAGGCTCAGTGACCGCGGTATGGTCTCAGTGACCGCAGTGATGGTCGCTGAGCCTGTCGAAGCGGCTGCCGCTTAGGCCTCATAGCCTGTCGAAACGGCAGGGTTCAACGTCTCATGACGCTGAGGTCAACAAGTCCGGGAACTCCTTTCACGACAGCCTTGTCGGTGAACTGCCACCACGTCCATCCCTCAAAATCAGGTTTGTCCTTCTCATAATGCGCTATCCAGACCGGATAGTTATCGGTGATGTCCTTGCCGAGATAGTCTTTGGCGAACGAAGCCCCGGCATAGACGATTGGTTTCTTGCCGTAATGTTCTTCGATGATTCTGAGCCATTTGAGAGCCTCTTCGTTCAGTTTTCCCCTCGATCCTTCACGATGTATTGTCTCTATGTCCAGAACCGGAGGCAAATCTTTGAATCTCAGGTCACCCACAGTTTTGATGAACAGTTTGGCCTGAGCCTCTCCGTCCTTGGAACTTCTGAAGAAATGATAGGCTCCCCTTCTCAAGCCTGAGCGACCGGCGTCCGACCAGTTCTTCCTGAAATCCTTATCGACCAACGACACACCTTCCGTCGCCTTTATGAACACGAAACTGACCGGCCGGATGTCTTTGGCCATATGATGGTCCCTGATAGTTCTGCCATGCTTGTCTGTCAGTACGAAAAGGGAATCCCAAACTATGCCGCCGGCATTGTGATGTGAGATGTCGATTCCATAGCGCCAGTCGCCAGGGGGCACCTTGGCACCGGTCTCGCAGCCATCCTGACCTCCACGGATATTGTACACGGCAACAAAGGCAAGCACGATCACGGCAGCGATCCCGATAGCCGTCCATGCTCCCAAACTTACTTTTCTGGTTTTTTTCTTCTTGCCGGACTTGCGTTTCACAGGAGATGGCTTTCTCGCTCCCTTGTTTCCCTTGACGGGAACCCTCCTATTCTTGGATGTGGGTATATTCATAAAGCAAAATTAATGAATATTTCTGACTATCTTTGTACGCTGTATATTAAAAAAGAACTATGAACTGGTTCATCGAGATATTCACGGAACCGTCTTATATTCAGGCGATTCTTGTATTGTCGCTGATTTGCGCCGTTGGCCTTCTTTGCAATAAAATCAAGATCAAGGGGGTCAGTCTCGGCGTGACGTTCGTGTTTTTCGCCGGAATCATCGTCGGGCATTTCGGCCTCAGTGTCGATCCTCGCATGCTGGCTTTGGCGCAGAACTTCGGTCTTGTGCTTTTTGTGTTCACCCTTGGCCTGCAGGTTGGCCCCAGTTTCTTTCCTTCACTGAAAAAGGGAGGAATCAAACTGAATATACTGGCGTTCGCAGTGCTTCTGGCCGGCACTTTGATGACGTTGGGAATAAGTAAATTATGCGGCATATCGCTGCCGGTGGCGACTGGTCTTCTCACCGGTGCGGCGACCAACACTCCGATGCTTGGAGCCGCACAGCAAACCTTGCTCCAGACCGACCCCGGAGCGGTGGATGTCTCGAACCAGATGGCCACAGCCTGCGCCGTAGGTTATCCTTTCGGTGTGATTGGAGTCATTTTGTGCGTTGTGATCCTTTCTGCCATATTCCGTAAGAACCGCAGCCCTAAGGATGTTCATGACAACCAGACTTTCATCACGGAGTTCAGGGTCAGCAACCCTGCGGTCTTCGGCAAGACCATCCGGGACATCATGAAGGACGCCCACATCAGAATTGTCGTGTCCAGAGTTTGGAAATATGCCGGCGAAGGCCGTGGGCAAGTGATCATTCCGGATGGTGACACGGTTCTTGAGGAAGGAGAGCATGTGCTTGTGCTGACCAGGGAGAAGGATGCAGGGGCCGCCGAGCAGTTGTTCGGCGAGAAGGTCGTGAAGGATTGGAACAAGAAGGACATTGACTGGAACCATCTGGACGGGATGCTGGTTTCCAGACATATTTTCGTGACCAAGACAAGTGTCAACGGAGCGAAACTCGGGGATCTTCATCTGCGCAACGCTTACAGGATCAACATCACAAGGGTGAACCGGGCCGGCATTGACCTGCTCCCGTCCCGTGACCTGAGACTCCAGATCGGAGACAAACTGACGATCGTGGGAGAGCAAAAGGCAATAGACAGAGTTGCGGAAGTCCTTGGCAATCAGGAAAAAGAACTCCGCAATCCGAATCTGCTGTTCATTTTCATCGGGCTTATGCTCGGCTTGATTCTGGGTAGCCTTCCGATTTCCATTCCCGGGATGAGTGTCCCGATCAGACTTGGGATAGCGGGTGGCCCGATTCTGATAGGTATCCTTATGGGGGCGTTCGGGCCGAGCATCCATCTGACCACCTACACGACACACAGCGCGAATCTGATGCTTCGCCAGTTCGGTCTGACAATCTATCTGGCTGGTCTTGGACTCAGCGCCGGCCCAGACTTTTTCGAGACGGTCTTGAGGCCGGAGGGCTTGTTGTGGATCGGAATCAGTGTGCTTTTGGCCGTAGTCCCGGTGCTTTTGGTCGGCTTCATCGCCGCCAAATTCTGCAAGACGGACTATTCGGAGAATGTCGGTATGCTCTGTGCGTCGATGGCCAACCCTATCGCCCTAAACTATGCCCTGACCACGGTTGATGATGACGAGCCGTCCGTTGCCTATGCTACTGTATACCCGATGGAAATGTTTCTGCGGGTGATTTCCGGACAGGTGCTGATGCTGCTTTGACGGGGGTATTGTTCGTGGAAGGTCACGTCGACTTGCTCAGTGAACGAGGGTGAACGTACACAATGTGGCGTGTTGTCTTTGTGTCTGCGTTGACTGGTTACTATGGTGGTTGTTACATCAAGCGTCAGCGGGGGTGTCTTACGATTTTAGAACGTATGAACCGGCATAGATCCGGGAGGATGAGTACCGGGGAGGTGCAGAGTAGGATCCAGCCCCAGTCTGAAAGATGGAGTGGAGAGACCTCGAAGAAGGCTCCGAAACAGTTGACGATCAGGAACTGGCCGATCAATATTATTCCTGCCACCATCAGGCAACCGTAGGAGGCGGATTCCTTGTACCTTTTGTGGTTGAAGAAAAAATCGAGAATATCCTGAAGAACGCTGTCGTCAGTCTTGAAATATCTGGCGTTGAAAAGGTTCCAGAACTGGAGCATTACGAATGTCGTGAAGAACACTCCCAGCTCGTAGCCGGAAAGATGCGCCTTTGTGTGGGCCGAGAACGCTCCGCTGAAGAACTCTCCGACAACATTCCAGTGAAGAAGATCTGTTACTGAACTGATGTCCATCCGCCAGAGAAGCTGCCAAAGAAGAGCCAGAAAGGCGAAGAAGAATATTCCTGAAAAGATTATGCGTTTCCCCATCTTCCGGTCGATGATGTGGCTCTTCTGGTTCCGTGGCTTTTCGTCCATCACCTTACGGTCCGGCGGGATCGAGGACAGGGCCATGGCCGCGAATGTGTCCATGATCAGATTCACCCAAAGCATCTGCGTGACTGTCAAAGGAGAGTCCAACCCGATGAACGCTCCCATCAGAACAATCAGACAGGCACAGACGTTGATTGTCATCTGGAACAGGATGAAGCGCTTGATATTCAAGTACAAGGAACGTCCCCACAAGATGCCTTTATTGATGCTGGAGAACGAGTTGTCTATGATCGTCACATCGCTGGCCTCTTTAGCCCTTGCCGTTCCGTCTCCCATCGAGAGTCCGACCTGAGCCTTTTTCAGGGCCGGGGCATCGTTCGTCCCATCGCCGGTGACAGCCACGACCTCGCCCATTTCCTGAAGCAGGGTGACAAGGCGGACCTTGTCCTCCGGGCGTGCGCGGGAGAGAACCCGTAGGGTAGGCAGAATCTCTTTTTTGAGATATTCATCACTCTTGGCAGCGAACTCGGAGCCTGTGATTGTCAGAGGGTTGCCCTCATCTTTGCTTATGATTCCGGACAGTCTGGCTATCTCGCAGGCCGTCAGGGAATTGTCTCCGGTCACCATGATCACCCGGACTCCGGCGTGACCGGAACAGGTGTCGATCGCTTGGCTCACATCATCCCTGATCGGATCCGCGATGCCGACAATGCCGATGAATTTGAGTCTCGAGTCTTCCGTTGACATGTTCCTGACCGCGAATCCCAATGTTCTCATCCCCTTCGACTGCCATGCCGCCAGAGTGGCGAGCACGCTATCCTTTGACTGGCCGCCGGCAATGATGTCGGAAGATTCCAGCAGAAGTTCCGGAGCACCTTTCACGAAGAGATATTCATTGCCGGAGACTGTGTCGATCGCCTCCGTGCTCATTTTCTTCCTTTCCGTCGAGAACGCCTCCTGGTTCAGGATTCTATAGGCGTTTCTACGCTCTGTATGGTCTATTCCCTTACTGTGTAGCCAAAGCAGAAGCGCCCCTTCCGTCGGGTTGCCGATAGCATGCGGCTCGCCATTCTCGGATGTGTTCAGCGCGGCTGTGGAGTTCACGGCTATGCTGTCGGTGATGACGCTTTCATCGACGCCCCAGAACTCGGATTCCACCACGCTCATTTTGTTCTTGGTCAGTGTGCCGGTCTTGTCCGTGCAGATGACGGTTGTCGCGCCGAGAGTCTCGCAGGCGTGGAGCTTCCGCACCAAGTTCTTCTCTTTTAGCATCTTCCGCATGCTCAGTGCAAGGCTGATCGTCACGCTCATCGGCAGACCTTCCGGCACAGCCACGACAATCAGCGTCACAGCGATCATCAGAGAGTTGAGCGCCACGCGGAAAATCTCGATGAATGAATATGTCCCCGCATCATTCGTTAGGAAGAATATGCTCATTCTCCCGACCACGATAAGTGTCGCGATGATGTAACTGGCGTAGGTGATCCACTTGGCGAGTTTGTTCAGCTGGGAGTTCAACGGGGTCTCGATGTCAGTCTCTTCCTGTAATATTTTCGCTCCCTTCCCTTCTTCGGTATCCGTGCCGACCGCCGTGACCTTATAGGTCGCGCTGCCTTCGATGACAGTCGTTCCGCGCAGCAGAAAGTTCTCCGGATAGGTGCTTTCCTCCGCATTGTCTCGTTTGGTTCTATCTTCCGTTGAACACGGACGGCCATCTGTGACAGCACTGTTTTTCGGTTGGGATCGCTTTTTCGTGAACGGCTCGCCCGTGAAATTCGACTCGTCTATGGTCAGATTCCTGTCGCTGAGCAGTATACCGTCAGCCGGAACCTCGTCCCCATTCTCCAGAACCACCACATCGCCGACACACACATCGCTTTTAGGAATCTCATAGGTCTGTGGAGTCTTGTCTCCGGCCCTTTTATGGCGCAGCACCTTGACCGGCCTCTCGTCCTTGGCCTTGTTCAGAATCTTGAACTCTTTCTCCGCCTGACCTCGAAGATGAACCCGATTCCCGTCGCCAGGAGTATCGCCACCAGCACCC